>Ga0224514_10000271_pt1 | contig 15665 bp, 7 predicted proteins | sample SF_May12_sed_USG_3_FD_169107 | JGI IMG/M metagenome (GOLD analysis project Ga0224514, IMG submission 169107) | Sediment microbial communities from San Francisco Bay, California, United States - SF_May12_sed_USGS_24 | ecosystem: Environmental > Aquatic > Marine > Sediment | place: USA: California... | reverse complement strand
GCCATTGTGCATATAGGGCGCTGTTAGCTCAACGTTTCGTAAATGTGTGTTCTTGAACTTACCATTATTCTTGGGATCAACGACGAACACACCCAAACCAAGATCAGGAGGCTGAACCGAGCCTATCAGTGCATCAATTTCAGGATTATGAGGTAAACCGATATTGTGGTATTCAAAATCCGTAAAAATTGGAGCAGGTTCGTTATTCAGCGTTTTTACCGTATGACAGTTTGAGCATTTAGCCGACCCTTTGAAGAGGTTAAACCCCTCTTCTTCCTGTGCTGTGAATGTAGCCAGACCTGCCTGTACGGCATCAAATTTCGAACTGAAGGGACTCACCTCGCTCGTTCCCTCATAGGCAGCGATGGCTGCCGCCATGCAGTCATAAGAGCTGTCGACATTCTCCGGAAGGAAGGCGTCTAGACCGCACTCCTGCTCGAACAACCCGGCATAGCTCGACAGTTCAATATCAGCAATGACATGAGCCCGACTGGGGTTATTCATTTCCACCGGGTTAAGGAAAGGCCCTTTGGCCTGCTCCGTTAAATTGGCCGCTCTACCATCCCAGAACTGGCCACCGGATATATTATTCCTTCCCTTATGAGTGAACTCAGGGAAAAAAACAGCGTAACCTGCACTAGGTGCATTACGGCCACCAAACCTGCCTGGAATAACACCCTCTGAAACAGGGTTTTCCTGATCGGGTTCTGCAAATCCTGTTGCCGGTGAATGACAACTGGCGCATGACTGGCCAGCGGGCTCTGATAGATCAGTGTCGAAAAAGAGATTCTTGCCGAGTTCTTCAACCGGTGTGAGCGCCAATGCAGCCGTTGACAGGCCTAAAATAGTACTGATGATTCCCCCGTAAAATACGGATTTAACAAATTGGTGTTTCTTCATAATTCCCCCTTATATTATTGATTTAGTATTTTTAAGAAAAGAAAAACAAACTTCTCAATACCTGTGATGTATTTCATGGATGGTTAATATGTGGATTTAACAATTAGATATTTCCCCATAATTCCCCCTTTCTATTATTAATTTATTGTTTTAAGAAAAGAAAAACAGACTTCAAAATACAATTGCGCTCCTGGAAAGGTTTTCCCTTCTCCACAACTCCCGGTGGAGAAATTTAAATAGAAAGCACATTTTTATCAAGAAAACTTTTCCTTGAAGCGAAACGTATTACGAAGTGCACGATTTAGGATGCGGGAATAAGGGAAAGGTTTTAAAAAAATGCCATCGTCAGGAATAATCACCCAACAATGGCATTAAATATAAGAGTTCTTCTCATTTACTTAGAAAAAGGAATCCATTTTGTCGCTCTTTTGCGTACTTCAGCCTGCTCATCTTCAGGCATGGGGATGAGCCCTTTATCAACGAGGAAACACCTTCTCATTTAAAAAAAGCCCATCCCGGCACGTGGCCGGGATGGGCTTTTAAATTTAACTTTTTCCTTTTTGTTTTCTAGACAGCTTGAGGGCAATTTTTCCCAATATTAAGGAAGAATTAAAGTCGGCTTCGCCTCTACTGACATGGCTGCTGTGATTTCCCATTGGCCACTGGCACCGTTACCACTTATATTCAAGCTCCCATCAGGAATACCTGGATTACCCGGACTTCCCGTATCAGCGACTTCCCAGAATTGTGTTTGTATTCCAATATTGTTATTGCCTTGTTGTGAATCATCGATAGTATAAATATAGTCTCTGCCATTTGCGCGCATAGCTCCCCAGATTCTCAATCCATGTGAGCCTCCTTTAGCACCTGTTTTGTCAAATCTGGTGAAAGTTAAAACCACACCACGCCCCTGTGTCAACTGATCGAATATCCAGTCCCAAGTTACCTCTTGACCTTCAGGGTAAGAAATAAGGCCGTTAAAGGGAATATCTGGATGGGTATCACAGTAATTGCCATCACCTACAATTACGAAACCTGGTTGAGGTACCCCTTGATGTCTGAACTCTACCGCTGCCTGATCTCCAAAGGCAGCCATATATCCCATGGCGCCACGGGCCCACTGGCAGGGAATCGCACCATCTCCGGTATCCATATTCAATACACCTTCACGTTTGGTTAGTGCGTCAATAGCAGCGACAAGACGGTAGTCAGGAACCGGAAACCATGAGGGTGGAATATTCCAGCCAAACCCGATACCAAAGAAATGAGGAATATCCCAGACCAGAGGAGATACATTGTAACGGTCCTCAAGGTATTGGAAAGTGTTGGCAAAGGCAACAGGGAGACATTGATTAACTCCAGACTCCAAATTGCGTGTGTGATCCTGAAACACAAAGATTGGTTCTTCTTCCCACTTGTCCAACGGTCCTGGAACAGGGTATGGCGACAATGGCGGTGGCCCTACCAAATCCGGATTATCGCCACCTGGCTCAGGGATTCCGTCAAAGCCATCGATGACGCCTTCGGCATTAATAATGCCTGAACTGACTGTTATCTCACTTGACTTAAAAGTATCTGCAATGTGTTGTATTTCTTCTATCACCGGCAGTACACTTTCTGAAGCGACAACGTTCACGGTAATAGATTCGACCGGCCCGGAACCTACTATGCCGGGTCTGAGATCAATAAAAACCGACATAGGTATGCTTTCGTTACTCAGTTGTTCAGGAATATAAAGGTTTTGTACCACCCAGCGAATGGGACCTGAAGGTTCTTGCGAATGAACAAACATATTATAATAACCGGATCCCATACCGGTAGATCTGGCCAGGGCCATAGGATTGAATCGGACCTTCCCCCAGTCTGTATTTCTTACTGTCCCTGCCTCAAAATCAAAGATAACCTGCTGGACCTCCATAACATTGTCTTTCAGATTTACAGGCTGCATTAACCTCCTGTAGTTATCTCTCTCCGTTTCCCTGGCGAAACCGATTTGTTGCATAGAAACCAGGACAAACATAATGGCTAAAACCTTGATTAAACTTAATTTAACTTGCTTCATTTTTCCTCTCCCTTTTCTTTTCTTGTTATTTAATATGCTCTTTCATCGCTTTTACAATCTTTTTTGCCGCATTGGTTGATGAATCAAAGTCAGGATGCAGTCCATCTCCAATTGGTTTAAATTGATCCCAGGCCTCCACCAACAGGACCTCCGGCACTTCTACCTGCAAACGTGAGTGGAAAAGTCCTTTCAGTTCATTGTAGGTAGACTCATTTATAACCCATGGAAGAGCAAATGCAGTTTGAAATACCTGCCAATTAATATCATTATAGTCAGGATAAATGGCAACAATTGGGGTTATGCCGATGGCAACGGCTTGTTGGGCGATATTTATGTAGCCGTCAATGACATGGTTTAGTTCTTCCGTCGTACATTGGTCGCTAACTAATTGCGGTTCCTCCACTCCACCGGCATGGAGACAGTCATTAGTCGGTGTTCCCATAATAAGATAGTCCGCATTGTAGCCCAGGATATTCATTGGATTTTGCGGGTCTCTTATGACGACACGGCTAAGGGCCTTTTGGAACTGGACGTCATATCCCTGCCAGGATCCAAAGCCACATGAGTCGGGCCCGCAATACTCACGGTAATAAACACTGGCGCCTCCCCGTGCTTCGTTAATTACAAATCCATTCAACTGATCATTACGGACCAGTGCATCTCCAAGGCTTAGATAACTACCATAATTTACTGCCGCTCCATAAAAGGGACCAAAAAGGTTATCATCTATAGGAGTTACACCATTTTCATAAGAGGCCCCGATAATAAGAATAGGTTTATCATTATCAATATCAGCATTAACTGACGACCCCATTAGCAAAAAAACAGTTAAAACTACAGTTGATGTTAAGCGAGTGAGTAACCTCTCCTTAGAGTAATTCATCTTTTTCATAGCTTCTCCTTTCCTGTTTATAGAGTATTTTTTTTTCATACTTTCTCCTTTTCTATTTTACTCCCCACCTCAACCAGCCACTAGAAATGAGTAAGATGGTATATTGGATAAGCTCTTAGATAAACATTTGAGAGTCACAAACTATTTTTCCTGACATAATGTTACTAGAAGTTTTTACCCAATTTATGATTACAGCAGTGTGGCCATAATATCTAGCGTACAAATCTCAGGGCATTTTCACTGAATGTTCTTGAAGCTTCAGGTGTAGCATTGCAAATAGCATCGAGAGCCTCCAGTTTCAGGGTATCTCCACCATCAATGAGTTCAAGATAGTAGTAAAAGTCTGTAATAATACCACCGATATCTGATGTCCCTTCCAGGCAATAAACAGTGCCAGGCAACATTTCCTTGAAGGCAGGATTTACATCGCCTGATACCTTCTTTATGATGCTCACTAAAGCCGCTTTACCATCACCAGGTGCGACTGATATGAGATCAGTTGAAATATTCATTTCAGTATCAGGTGCGATGAGGTCATCTGCCAGGACCAGCAGATTACTCATGACGCCAAAGAGGTCTGTTGAAATATCGAGGCCTGCCTTGTCCTCAGAAATCCATATGCCTGCAGCAGTACCGGCCTGTCCAACATCACTCAACTTTCCACAGGGATCAGTAGCGGAGACCCTATAATTACCGGGAACACCCACTTTATCAAGGTACGCTGTTTTAGTTGGCTCCAGAAAATACTCATAGGTACAGGCGCCATATCTAAATCCGGCACCTGGTCCCTCTTCAGCGCCAATACGGTCTGGATTGACAAAATTATTTTCAAAGCGGAAGTCCGTCAGATTTGCATCGAAGCCAGGTTTATAATCGGACAAACCCGCTCCTCCACCACTGCCAAGCAATGTGCCTTTATCTATCAGCAAATAGTTATTTACGTAATTGACAGAACATTTTACGGTAGATTCAACATCGCCAAGATCTTCAACACAGGTGGCTCCAACCAATGCTGTAGTTATAATTCCGTAAGCAGCCGTCATATGGGCATAATCACCTTCAACAGCAATTTCCTCTTTACTATTTACCAGATGTGAGCAGACTTGATAGGTCATTCCAAAATCGGTTTCACCTGCCCGAGGACCTGAGATATATTGTGTACTTGTTAAGCTTTTTACATACAGGTCTGTAGGTGCAATTATATCGATATTGGTCGTGTACAGAAGGAATCCAAGTTCATGATTGATGGGGGTAAGATCACCGGCCTCCAGTTCACCTATTGGAAGTGACGAATCTACAGATGAGGGATCTACAAGGGCCACTGAAAAGAGGTCTTTCGCATTAACTGACCCATTAGCTTCCATAACGCTATCGCAACTTGGAAGGTAATCTACGGACTGTATATTCGGATTTGAATCATCATCACCACAGCCAATAATGAGCAGGCTGATCATAACTAACAGCAGGCACCTTATTCTTTGAATATAGTTTATGCAAGACATGTTTATACTCCTTTCTTATTTACAAAATTCTCTCTACTCTTAACGTCCGGCTTAGTAAGCCAACAAGAGTGGATATTAATGGAGATGTTTATTATTGTGCCTCTGGCGGCTTATGGTTAAAGCAAACTACGTTTACACCGTCACAGACTTCTGTGCCATCAGGTGTTGGGATATCTGCCAGTAAGGCAAAATCAGACACTATTGGGCCAAATTTAGCACGCATAAGCTCCTGCGCCGGTGAAACTCGATAGGCGATCTTCTGGTATATCGATTTTTCTGACATAGGGTCTCTCCACTTTACCGTCAGAACATCGGTTAATGGGTCCGGGGTATGGGGTCTTAACAACTCCCCATAAGCTCCTCTTACAAGAAATTCTTCAGTGGAATTTAAATGCCGATAAAACATGAGGTAGTTAATATGAGGACTGCTATAGAGTGCTGGTTTATAGTATTCCGAGTTTTTATGAATAGGGAAGATGGACAACTTCTGATCACAATCAACTGCAGCTTCATCTACATTACAGGGTGGTATTCCTGCTTTCTCAAACCAGCCACCTAAAGAACTGTGAATAGAGTCGTAACTATAGAATGATTTAGCTTCGTTGGTCCAGGACACCGCTTCGGCACGCCATAGCCAATCCATTGAGGGATCATTAAAGCTAAATTTCGGGAAGGGCTTGGCCAAATAGTATCTGAGCTTATCCAATAGGGCATCATCCTGTAACAGCAGGAACATTGGGAAATGAATAGATTGATCCGTTTTTTTATAGTCCCTTACAGAAAATTCGATGTGGGAATTGGGAAAACGCTGAAATTCGAGTGATCCCTGATAATAGCCTGGATGTCCCTCGACTTGTCTAGCCATCATCTCCGGATAGGCAATGATCTCGCCCTTGTTAAAGGAAATCGGGTTTTCTTCATCGGTGATCAGGTTTACCCCTTCATCGTCAATTGTGACTGTGTTTGGATCCTTGTAACCAGCATTAATCATACCCTCACGCAAGGTGCTGGATAGTTGTCCAACATGCATTAACTCATAATGAAAATTACAAATATTACCTTCAATGAGCCACATTTTCCCGCCAGTCGCTTCAGATACGGAATCATAGAATCTTTCAAGAACGACAGTCTTGACCCGAAAACCGGTTTCTGGTGCAATATAAGGTGGGTTTTTATGGAGAATATCATTAAGTAACATACCGCAGGTTTCGTTCTCATCATCACAAATTTGATTGTTGTTATCGTCAACGAGCACAGTCAGTTCAGGATAATCGAGTGCGGCCCATGCCGCCCAGTCAGATTTTCTATTACCTTCTTCATGGCCGGTATAGGGTGGGACGTGGGTTCCCCATGGGTACATAGATGTGTCTATCAAACCTGCCTCAGACATTAATCGCAGATTATCTTTTGTTGTATCATAGGTAAAGGGTAAGTCAAAGTTCACAGTCTTATTTTGGCACTCGATCTGCTCTGCCTGAGTTAAATAGAGAAGGTAATTATTGTTTGCATATGCCTGTTTAGTGACACTAACTATGATCAGTGTAATAAAGAGAATAGTGGGTACAGATTTATATTGAAGTTTGTTGAACATATTCATAACAGGACTCCTTTCCTTATGTAAAATAAATGAGTTTTTTGAAATATCTTTCTTCGCTAGTCCGGTTTTTAGTAGTTACTGGATGATTAGAAGTGTTATTTCTTTAAAAAGAAAATGTGAGCTCACACCTGCAAATCATCATCAAATAATGGAGGGACAAGCCCGCCCTTTAAATATATTAAACAATAAATCATTTAGAAAAATTCAGTTGTACATCCACCAAAGCATCATAATCAAAGGCGGGCACGCCGGTAATATCAACTGCATTATCAGTCCGCCCAACCATATGTGTCGGAAACGATGCTTCAAAAGAGGATGAAACCGGATTATCTCCTGAAGAAGAAGAATCTGCCATAAACAGTACAGTCATGTTCTGAGTTGGGTCATAAGTAAAACCGGTCTGCAAAGGAATCGTTAGCCAGTCGCCCGCTTTAAGCCCCGCTGGTATATCAAAAGTGCCATCAAATACCAGTGCAGAGTTTAGTTCCATATTGCTGGAATAAGTATCTGCCATATTAAGTACAGTCTTATCAGTGGCTCCCATATATATTTTGTAATTAGGAATTGTTGTCGCCACTGAATCTGCTGTCAGCCTTACGCTGATACCGGTAACGGTTCCCCCTGTACCAACAAGAGTGGGGGTATACAGGCTTTGTGTCTGGCTGCCACCTGCTAATCCTCCAAGTACCTGAAGAGTAGCACCATTTCCGGATGGCATTATCTGTACAGGCGCACCGTCAAAGCGAAATTTAATATTGTAAGCTAAATTATCAACACCACTTGCAACAACGTCTCCGCTGTCACCGACAGCCCTTCGCCCCGGTTCGCTAGGCTTAGCTATTAAATAGGTGAGTGAACTTGCAGCAGAAACATCAATCTCAAGAAGGAGTGGATCGGTGCCGTTATAGGTGAATGTGCCGTCAGGAATAGGTACCCAGAAGTACTCTCCTGCCGGAATGCCTGCGGGGATAGTAAAGCTTACGTTATCTGCAACCGTAACGGGTGTATCTAAATCGAAGTTATCGGCAAATGTAGTTGAAAGGAGCGTTGACGTATGGCCCAGTTTGAGTGTATAGGTCACGTCATTTTGTGCAGAGGTAGTGTACATCTGAAAGCCGATGCCGCTGATTGGGCCGGAACCGTTTATTTCACCATTCGAATAGAGCATTTGTACCTTGGGAAGGAGAGTTGAAAATGGATAGGCATCTACTGATGTGCCTCCAAAGTCCACTTCATTATCACCACCGGAAAATTGAAAGGAAACAGTCATGTTGTAATCCAATTTTGAACCGGTTACTGCTGTATCGGAAGAGAGAGAGCGTAAAGTCGCATCGTACCCCACTGCACTCCCGGCATCCAAAAGTACATCACCGGAACATGCCGATGTTCTTGAAATTTCAATCAGCAGATTATCAACACCATTGTAATTGAATGCACCGGGCAGAGGAATTTCAATATAACTTCCTACAGAGCCGGCGGGGATAGTAAGGGTAGCATTATCCAATACAGTGACAAAACTTCCCTGCCCTGTTTCAATGGCGTCTGCAAATGTTGTCGTTAAATCAGCAGCGCTTGTATGGCCAATTTTAAGCGTTGTATTGTTACAGGTAACATCGGCCAGGAGATCGGCATCATGTCGAAATCGAAGCGCCGAGATATTGCCGGAACCGTTAATGTCGTCAGCATGGTAGAGAAGGTGAAATCGAAGTTTGGAATCATCGCCAAATAGTACGGCCCAGGCAGTATCATTATAATCAATGCTCTTTTTGAAGGTACCTTTTGCAGTGCCACTACCACCTTCACCTCCACTACCACCTTCACCTCCACTACCACCACTACTGCCTCCACAGCCGGTAAATACCATCGTAAGTAATGTTACGAAAATTGCCATAATAGTTGACTTTTTTTCTCTTTTCATATGTAAACCTCCTTCAAATTTTTTTCAGCTTTAGAGAATTCTTTTGTGGTGATAATATTGCGCAGGAACTAACAAATAGATTACAAATTCAATTTTTTATCTATTTTTTAGATTTTTTATAAAATAAGGTCATCATGTTTCTCAACGGATCTTAGTCTGTTATTACAGGCTTAAACGGGGAAGCAGCGTTACACAACAACCAGGTTCCAGCTTCAACAGGAAGGATAATCCTGGAAACTATGATTCATATGCTGTTTCTGGGATAGTAAGTAGAAAGATAGTGAGAATTGAATGTAAAGCGATTAAATGGAAAAAAACTTAAATGTGAGACATCAGGAGGATGAGGATATTTCTTTGAAAAGGGCCTTTGTAGCAGGAGATGGAACGATAGCGATATTATTTTTTAGTTCTTTTTCAAATTTCTGGTAGGCTAAAATTGCATCGACAGGCCGACCAAGCGCTGTGAAAGTGCGCATAAGACCCCTTACATGCTCTTCAGACAGTGGGTTGACCTTTACACCCTGGCTGTAACAGTCCAGAGCGCTGCCCCACTCTTTAGAAGCTTCACGAAGATCTCCCAGATTTGCAAGTATTTTCAGATAACTGCTCTGAAGATTTTCCCGCATGGCCATCGTCCACTCTGAACCGTCAAGGGCCGGGAGCAATTTGCCTCCATATAGGGAAAGAAGGTTTTCCATATCTTCGGCGCTCTGCGTTGTATTTTTTTCCTTATCATTGTTATGTTTCGCAAGTTCAAGAAAAGCAAGCGCGTCAACCCAGCAGACCTTGCTGTTAATGGAAAGCTCTCCATGCTTTACCTCAATCGCCTCGGAATAATTGAGCAGTTTTCTAAGCCTGTGAATCCCCATATCGAGGGCGCTTTGTGCCGCATCTCCGTCCTTTTCCGGCCAGAAAATATCGGCAAGACAATAGGCGGGAACATTTGATCCACCCAGGCAGATAAGGGCCTTCAGGATATCGATTAGCCGGTGGTGAGATTTCCTCCCTTCTTTGAGGGGCCTTCCATCCACCTCTATCCTAAAAGAACCCAGAGTATAAACCTTGATCGGCCATGGCCAATCTTTTAAAGTTGCGCCACGACTCACAGGAAGAAGCTTGTTTTTTCTTATAAATTCCTTTGTGTAATCATTTTCTAAATTCTTTTCTATGGCAAGGCTGAAGATACGGTTCATAAAAGGTCGATCAAAGTAAGGCATCATGACATATCCCTCTTTGGCCCCTATGGCAAGGCCCCTTTTGAGCAGCTCTACCCCTTTGTTCTTCTCCCCTTTCTCAAAATAAAGGTATCCTTCATAAATCAGGGAATGAAAAGAGACCATATTTACCTCCCTTGCCAGCCTTCTGGCACGCATAAACCAAGCGAGACTTTCATCGTATTTCCCTAATCTACATTTAATGGTGCCAAGGGCGATCATTGTCACTCCTGCAGATATAGGCGCTCCCGTTTTCTTGGTAAAGTCAAAGGCTTTTTCAGCGCAAACTTCTGCGCCCCTTGCATCATCCAGGGCAAGCAAAATCGTTCCCATGGAATAATCAACATGCGCTTGATCCAGTAAACGGGGCGCCGGAATCTTTTTGAGTTGCGCCAATGCGCTTCTCAATTTTTTTTTATCACCCAATCCAACCACATTATGAGCATAATAGAGGAACAACATCTGGTCAAAAATATGAATACCGGTGTCTTCGATGATTTTTGAACCCGCGTCAAAAGCTGCCATGCCATTCACCTGATCTCCAACATGACCACTATACATAGCCTTCATTGCGTAATATTGAATAATCATTACAGGATTAGCGCCTTTTTTTTCAAAGTTTTGCTCTATGTGACTTATGAGTCGCCTGCCTTCATGGAGATTTTCGGTAAAGGAAATGGGTTGAAGTAAAGCGCCTGCCAGTTTCATAATATTTCTTGGTGATAAACTGTTATAGATGGCCTCTTCAGCTATTTTTCTCCATCGCCTTATGTCGCCACCGGGAGGCTGGCGCCAAAATAGAGCGTGTAAATAAGCGGAAATTGCCGCAATTTTAATGTTTTCTTTCTGTTTTTCAAGGATAGGCTCAATTTCCTTATTGAATATTTTCAGCCATTTATCAATAGTTTTTATTTTGCTGAAATCCACAATGTGGGTTTCTATAATGGCGCTCCACGAGGTAATGAGACCGGCCTCATCCTTCAATGCGTCAAAGCGTGAAAAGGCCTTGCTCAGGTGGTTTCTGGAGGCAGTCTGGTCAAAAGGGATGAGGCACATCCCTTCCCAGTAAAAAAGCCATGGCTTATTGAACTTCGTCATATCAGACAAATGGTCGATCCAGGATTTTAAAAGGGACAGCCTCCCCTGGAAATAGAGTTCCCCCGCATGGGTAAGAACAATTTCCGATAAATTCTCCCATGCCTCATTTTCAACAAGAAGCTCGGCAGCCTCTTCAAAGCGTCCTTCCGAAGCCAGCAGTTGAGCCGAAAGTCCACGAAGACGGATTATTTCCTTTTCATTAAAGACTTCAGCGACCCTGCTTAGAAGAAAGCTGCGGAACAAAGCATGATAGCGGAAGACCTTCTTTAAACGGCCATGAGCCTCTATGAAAAAATTTCCTTTCACCATGTTTGAGATTCCGTATTTTGAGGAACCTTTCCCTGCCAGGGTTTCCACCATCTGTGGGGAAAAAGAGGGAACAAAGGCTGTTTGAAGGAGGATAGATTTCATCCTTTCATCAGCCCTGTTGAAAACCTCATGGGCAAAATAATTGAAAAGTTCGTCAGAGCCGATGGAACCGCCCGTTCCTATTGCTCCGCCATCATGAAGTTCACCTGCCTTGTTTAGAAGAAGAAGACCCGCTATCCAGCCACCTCCTCTTTCCAACAGCTTATCCCTCTGAGCTATTCCGTCTGCCTGTTCCTGATGATCAAGTATCCCTGTCGCTTCTTTTTCAGTTACCCGAAGGTCTTCCCAGCCTATCAATTTGAGTTTGTTCGATGCGCTGAGTCTGGCCCATGCCTCGTGAGGATTTGAGCGACTTATAATAATGACGCGCATTATTTCTGATAAAGACTTTATTCCTTCGCATAAAACATTATGAAAGGTTGAAGTCTCCGGTATAAGCTGATAATCATCAAAGACAAGACATGTATGAGAAGGAAGGCGGCGGGCTACCTCTTCGAAATACCGCCTTGAGAAAACAGTGGGTCCCATCATGTATTCCGGTGTAAAAAGAGGCATTGCTTTTCTTTTTCTGGGATTTGCCTCTTTGACAGCGAGCCCCATATAATAGAAAAAGCCGGCAAGATCACCGTCCCCTTCGTCCAACCTGTACCAGAGACAGGGGAGTTTATTAGCAGCTATATAATCTGCAACAGCAGTGGTTTTACCTGATCCGCCGGGCGCTGAAAGCCATGTAAGAGGTATTGTTTTGGCTGAATCAATCAGACTGTTCAAGCGTGTTCTGCGGTAAATACCTGAAATCCCGGGACGGCTTATCTTGGCTATAAATGTTTTTTTCGGCATTAAATTTTCTTCAGTTGGAATTATAAACTTTTAACGATGCAGGTGGAGGCTGCGTAGCTTATCTCGTAAAAAATCAAAGAAGGAGACAAGGCAATGAAATCATCAAATGAGTAAAAATTCAAGCGCTATTACAATCTTCACTGCAAGAATTATTGTCAAGTCTTGTTATTTAGCAAGAAAACTCAAAGGGCGCCCTGATCAACCTGTATTGCCTCAATGCCATCTTTAAATGTCCGAGGATGAGGATATTTCTTTGAAAAGGGCCTTTGTAGCAGGAGATGGATCGATAGCGATATTATTTTTTAATTCTTTTTCAAATTTCTGGTAGGCTAAAATTGCATCGACAGGCCGACCAAGCGCTGTGAAAGTGCGCATAAGACCCCTTACATGCTCTTCAGACAGTGGATTATCCTCTACACCGCAACTGTAACACTCCAGAGCAGTGCCCCACTCCTTGGAAGCTTCACGAAGGGCCCCCAGCCTTTGAAGCATTTTGAGATAACAATCCCTAAGATTTTCCCGCATGGCCATCGTCCACTCTGAACCGTCAAGGGCCGGGAGCAATTTGCCTCCATAGAGAGAAAGAATCTTCTCCACATCTTCAGCACTCTGCGTTGTATTTTTTTCCTTATCATTGTTATATTTCGTAAGTTCAAGAAAAACAAGTGCGTCAATCCAGCAGACCTTGCTGTTAATGGAAAGCTCTCCATGCTTTACCTCAATCGCCTCGGAATAATTGAGCAGTTTTCTAAGTCTGTGAATACCCATATCGAGGGCGCTTTGTGCCGCATCTCCGTCCTTTTCCGGCCAGAAAATATCGGCAAGGCGATAGGCAGGGACATTAGAGCCGCCCAGGCATATAAGGGCCTTCAGTATATTGATTAGCCGGTGGTGAGATTTTCTCCCCTCTTTGAGGGGTTTTCCATCCACCTCTATCCGAAATGAACCCAGAGTATAAACCTTAATCGGCCAGGGCCAGTTTTCAATATCCGTCATACCCTCAGGAGGAAGGAGGCCATCATTACGAATCAGTTGCTGCACATACTCGACCTCTATATCGGCTAAAAGCGCTTTAGTGTAGAGATTACGATTGACCTCGGGAAGAGAGAAAAAGAGGGCCTCTTTATAGCCTCTCTCTCTTCCCTGGGCAAGTCCCGCTTTGAGTGCTTTAAAGGCTGTCACTTCATCTCCCCTATGAAAAGCAAAATAAGCCTCCAACAGGGAGAATTCAAAAATATAGCCCTGACTATCAAACCTCCGGCTAAAATTGATGGCTGTTGAAAGCGCCGCTGAAGCTTCCTCATGTTTTCCCAGTTCATGAAGAACATAAGCATGCAATGAGTAAATGATCACAAGGGGTGAAACCCCTCCGACTTTCAAAACTACTTGGAGAGAGAGCCTGCTTTCCTTTTCGGCAAGGGATATATTTTTATTATGGAGAGCAAAAAAGGCTTTAATAAGATGATATAAACAACGCTCATAGGGACTGCTAAAGGGTAATGAAGATTCAATGATCTTTATGTAATGATTAGTCCTTTCAAAATCCTGACGTTTACACGAAGACCAGAGGGCATGCCCTGCGAAGGCCGCGTCAAAGAGGTGAATACCGTTTCGAGTAGCTATTTCAAGAGACTTTTCAACCAATTTCAAACAGTGATCGTGGTCACCCCTGTAGTTAGCATGAATTGTTTCGGTCAATTTTGCCTGCATTACCTCTAAACAAGAGGGATTACTACTGCTCAACAAGCGATGAATAGACTGGATAACCTCATCAGCTTCTTTCAATTTACCGCACATTTGCAGGTAGTGAGAGAGATGAAATAGAACGGACATGCGACAGTTTAGATCGGGACTGCTGTCCTGAAGAGAAAGAGCACGCTCTTTCCAGAATTCAAATTGCGGATGGTCAGGGTAACGATGAATCATGGCTGAAAACATTGCCGTGGAGACACGGGTCTCGATCTCACCTTCAGGGATGCCCTTATATTTTTTGACAAGATCATTGAGAACATCAATCCAGCCGTCAAAGCTGTTATAATCATCCCATCCCCACAAGATGGATTCAGCCACCCCACACCAGGAAAGAAAAGTCCCGGAAGTATCTTTACGAAAATCCAGAAGTTGGAGTGATTTTTTGAAAATGGATCGGGCCTCAATTATGTTATAGGACATTTTGCAGGAGCCGAGCCGGAAGATGAGCCATGGATTTTTCTCCCGTACCGACTCCGGTACTGCCAGTATCCATGTTTCAACGACCCTACTACGCCCCTGGGCAATATAAGACTGCGCATTCTCAAGGATGAGTGGAATGAGCTGTTCCAAATCATCCGTTTCTATGAGGAGTTCCGCGGCCTCTTCCACCTGACCGGACTTAGAAAGGAGCGTGGCGGCATATTTTATAAGATGGGCTTTTTCTTCTTCTGAAAAATACTCGTCAGCCTCTTTTAATAAAAAGGCCCTGAAAAGGGGGTGATATTGATATACAGGCGGACTCTGCAGCCGCTTTTCTACAAAACAGTTCTTCCCGTAGAGATCAGACAGTATGCGGCGGGCCTGTTTAAGGTCCGTCAAATCCTTTGCCATCTCCAACGTCATACTTGGCATAAAAGCGGTTTTTAGCAAAAATAAGCGAATTTCTTCATCAAGCCTATAGAAAATCTCTGCCTCAAAATAACCAAATATCACCTCAGATATATCATCATTTAATGATATGGTAGAAAGCTTCTCCATATGAACCGATTCCAGCATCAGAATAGCCCTGCCATCCACCCTCCTGTTTTTTGGTGTAATACCTCAGGAACGTGAGATTCCATTGCGGCAGGTTTGATGAGGTGACCAACGCCTGCTGTCTCTTCAATATCGAGGCGAAGGGTTTCCCAACCGATCACCTTCATTATCCGGTTGAGTTGCAGGCGGGAAAAAACCTCCGGTGGATTGACCCGGCTCATGATGATTACTGATATACCATCGGGCAGGACGGACAATCCTGAATTGATTATGTCATGAAAATCAGATTCAGCAGAAACTTCCTGATAGTCGTCAAAAACGATGACAGCCGGCAGCTTCAAACGACTGTAGAGTTCTTCAAAAAAACGTTTTGTAAAGGTAGGTATGCCCATCATGAATTCGGGGGTCAAATGGGGTAGCGGTGTTTTTCGACGTGGCGCCGCTTTTTTTGCAGCTAGTCCCAGGTAGTGAAAGAATGTGGCAATATCCCCGTCGCCGCCATCGAGACGGTACCAGATATGCGGGATATTTCCACATTCTTTCACT
>Ga0224514_10000270_pt1 | contig 15679 bp, 8 predicted proteins | sample SF_May12_sed_USG_3_FD_169107 | JGI IMG/M metagenome (GOLD analysis project Ga0224514, IMG submission 169107) | Sediment microbial communities from San Francisco Bay, California, United States - SF_May12_sed_USGS_24 | ecosystem: Environmental > Aquatic > Marine > Sediment | place: USA: California... | reverse complement strand
CCATCTTCTTCACAATGTCAGACTCCCCTTTATGGAGTCTCCTAAACACTTTTCAAAGTTAGTCACTCTGTCACTCACTCTGTCACTCTGTCTGTTACACCTAAAATAGCCGTTCGGGGAGACTAAATCGACGTGCTCTAAAATAGCTTTGCAGTTTTTAGGTTTGCGCACAAACCAACAGCCAGCTGTCTCCGGCATTTGGCTTTGGTTAGTGCACTCGTTGGTTTGTGCAAGATTAAATTGACGTGTTCTAAAATAGCTTTGCAGTTTTTAGGTTTGCGCACAAACCAACAGCCAGCTGTCTCCGGCATTTGACTTTGGTTAGTGCACCCTAGGTAACATCTCGTTGGTTTGTGCAAGAATGGCCAGCTGTCCCTCTGGCATTTGGCTTTGGTTAGTGCACCCTAGTGTCTCTTTGGTTACTGGGTTTGTGCACCTTTCATCCTCCATCACACAGAGTTTGGGTTAGTAGGGCTTGCACAAACCAAAGTGGCTTTGGTTAGTGCACTCGTTTGTTTGTGCAAGACTAAATCGACGTGCTCTAAAATAGCTTTGCAGTTTTTAGGTTTGCGCACAAACCAACAGCCAGCTGTTTGACTTTGGTTAGTGCACCCTAGGTAACATCTCGTTGGTTTGCGCAAGAATGGCCAGCTGTCCCTCTGGCATTTGCCTTTGGTTAGTGCACCCTAGTGGGGTTAGAAGGGCTGCACAAACCAAAGCTCGTAGTTCCACCTGCACTGTCTTTGGCATTTGGCTTTGGTTAGTGCACCCTAACACTCGTTGGTTGGTGCAAGAATAGCCAGGTGTCCCTCTGGCATTTGGCTTTGGTTAGTGCACCCTAGTGTCTCTTCGGTTACTGGGTTTGTGAACCTTTCATCCTCCATCACACAGAGTTTGGGTTAGTAGGTACGAGGAGGTACTAACCTTCCACCTTGCTGCTCTTGGTTTGTGAAGAAATGTGTAGCCAGCTGTCTCTGGCGTGTTTGGCTTTGGTTAGTGCACCTTAATGTCTTGTTGGTTACTGCGAGGAGAAACCCGCCATGTGCCTGCTCGTTGGTTGGTGCGAGGAGGTACTAACCTTCCGCCTGCCTGGGAAGAGTAGGTGGTCTGTCTGCTTATTGGTTTGTGCACCTTTCATCGAGGTACCAACCTTCCACCTTGCTGCTCTTGGTTTGTGCAAGAAAAAGCCACCCGCCATCTGCCTGCTTGTTGGTTTGTGGAGGAGGTACTAACCTTCCGCCTGCACTGTCTTTGGCATTTGGCTTTGGTCAGTGCACCTTAACATCGCGTTGGTTTGTGCAAGAATAGCCAGCTGTCCCTCTGGCATTTGGCTTTGGTTAGTGCACCCTAGTGTCTCTTTGGTTACTGGGTTTGTGCACCTTTCATTTCATCCTCCGTCACACAGAGTGTGGTGCAGGTCTCACAAGACTTGCCCGGGGCTACATGGCAGATTCCCCGGGTTGGGCTACTGCGCCGCAAACGTTTGATACCATGTATTTATTTTAGAGACATTGCTCTAATAAAGACAATTTGGCGGGAACTGACCACCAGCGCAATGGCGTTGTGAAAGCCATCAAAATAGAGAGCAACATACCGTAGGCAGTCACTCTTAGAGAGTACTTAACGTGCAGAACCAGAGAACCCCAGAATCAATCACGTGTTGACGACGATGCGGTTTGAGGTCGGCGCTCTCGTTTGGGTCGAGAACGGAAGGTTAGGATCCCGTCACCCGGCAACGGTTAAAGCCAGAGTCGCCGAGGGCGACGAAGAGTACGTCGAAATTGCCTGGAGCACAACTGGCGGCGTCGCAACAGTTCCCGAGGGCACAATCCATCAAGACTGCGTCGATGGCGAGCCTGGTTCGCGTGAGCGACGCCCGCCGTCGTGGTATCATGCTAGTATGAGCGACAACCAATCCATCACAGGTGAGGGCACCGTGGCAAAAAAACGAGCCTTGATGAGAACAAATAGGCCAAAAACCCGCGCCAAAAGCAAGAAAGCGACCAAGCCGGGCAAAAGAGGGTCTGGCAAAGATACATTTTATGCGGTGGAAAGCATTTTGAGTGCCAAGAAAGTTGACGGAAAAGAGTATTTTTTGGTTCGTTGGAAAGGCTACGGAGAAGGTGAAGACACTTGGGAACCGGCGGGCAACATTGCCAAGACAGGGCACATTGACAGGTACAAGCGTGATCGCAAACGCACGGAGCTCGAGGCCAAGGTGGGCACCGGGTGGGTTGTAACCGTGGAATACAAAGATAAGTTGCAAGACACGATCGACTTGAAAGAAGAAAAATTTCGTAGTTTGCATCGCCCTGCAGAGAGGAAATGCAACTCAGAGGATGGGGATGGTGGTACCAATAATTTTTCGTTGGTGAAAAAAAACTGTTGGATTGAACTTCTTTGGCCTCATCTAAAGATGTATCATCCGTGCAAAATTATTTCTTGTCGAAAGGTTCGTTCATCGGATCGGTGCACTGCCCTGCGCCATCATCAAAGTTAAGAAAAGAGGCACAGACGGGGCAGCCGTCTCAGGTGTGGTGGTGGAGCTCTCGCATAAGCATTTTTTGTGTCAGTTGCCAGTGATCGGTCTCATTAATTTTCAGACTCCCCTTTATGGAGTCTCCTAACACTTTTCAATGTAGTCACTCTGTTTGTCTGTCTGTCTGACACACCTAAAATAGCCGTTCCGGGAGACTAAATCGACTTGCTCTAAAATAGCTTTGCTTAGGTTTGCGCACAAACCAACAGCCAGCTGTCTCCGGCATTTGGCTTTGGTTAGCGCACTCGTTGGTTTGTGCAAGACTAAATTGACTTGCTCTAAAATAGCTTTGCTTAGGTTTGCGCACAAACCAACAGCCAGCTGTCTCCGGCATTTGGCTTTGGTTAGCGCACTCGTTGGTTTGTGCAAGACTAAATTGACTTGCTCTAAAATAGCTTTGCAGTTTTTCGGTTTGCGCACAAACCAACAGCCAGCTGTCTCCGGCATTTGGCTTTGGTTAGTGCACCCTAGTGTCTCTTTGGTTACTGGGTTTGTGCACCTTTCATTTTCATCCTCCATCACACAGAGTTTGGTGCAGGTCTCACAAATTTAAAAGAAGTGCACACACAATGGTGGAGACCTATAGCCACCTTGGTCCTCGGGGTCGCATCGACAACATTGAAAGGGATGTCGAAAAGGAGCGCAAAGAAGTCATTGCAACATTTAAGGCAAGATCTCTCCACGCCCAGTCTTCTGTGGCACGTTTGGGTTGGGAATTCAAAGAGCTGAATTTGAGTTGCAGCAACAAAGAAAGGAGCATCATCAAGCGGCAGTGTGAGGAGCGTTTGGCAACAGCAAAGGTCGCTTGGGATGCAGCAAAATGCCAAAACAAGTCTACTTGCAGAGCAGTAGAGAAGGCGCACGAAGCCGCGGTGCGCTTGGCAGAAAGGGAGCAAGTTGGTGGTGAGATCAACAGTCTGTTGGCAAAGGCAAAGGCGGAGGAAAAGGTAGCACGAAAGCGGTGCAAATCGGCTCTCAAGGCGGCCAGGAAGGCTTACAGAACTGAAGTGGGCTCTGCCAAAGAGGAGCAAAAGGACGCTCTTTCCGTGCCTCGACGGGATGTCTGTAATAACTGGGACGGCAGCGAGTCTCGGCTGGATCGCATCCTCGATAATGTGGTGTCGTCTGGGCACGCATCAATGCAACGGATGGAGAGCATCAACAAGAGGATGAGTCGTGCGCAAACTCTGTCTCTCAACCGCCATGGATGCTCCGAAGACGGCATTGCTGAAATTGAGATGATGGAAGAGATGCAGCTGTGCCAGGGCGTCCTAACCGACATCAGACGCATGCAGCTAGCTTCCTCGTCCGGCAAGTCACCACCTGCCTCTCGATTAAAGAAGGATGAAAAGACTATCCAGCGTGGAAAGGCAATAGCAGAAGCAAGACAAAAGCTGAGAATCCTAGGAAGGTACAAAAAGGATAGTGTCACAACTCGAGCGAGGGGCAAGAGGACTTCCAAGTCCAAGGGATGGAGCTCAAGATCAGGGGGAAAGGGAAGGGGAAGGAGGAGAAAGTCTTACCCCTCGCAAGGTCGAACTTGCTCACACGGTCCTTGCTGTGACTGCTGCTACTGTTTCTGTACCAGACACCTAGAGGGCAACGATCAAGGACAAACGCTTGCAGCATCGTCACCGAAGTTGGCTCTTGCTCAATCTTACTTAGCAAATGCAGCAACGCTGACAAAGGTGGAGCAGCTAATGCGTGCTGACTCCTCCTCTTTATGCTTCACGTTTCTAGCTGCTTCCCTCTTCTGCAGCAGCCTTTCTTCCCTGCCTACAATGCTAGATGACAATGAAATGAAGGCCATTCCCACAAAGACTTTTACAGCGCCGCCTTCTGCCACGTCTGTCACGCTCGAGAGTGTCTGTATGGGCTTGGTCTTTTTTGCAGCATTGCCGTTACCTTCGGGCAAGTCTTTCACTCTCGAGCGTGATGCCACTGCGGCTGTCAAGGCGAAGATCGAGGGGAAAGAGGTTGATATGAATGATTCCACCAAGTTTGTCGCAATGGCATCTAAACAAGCCGCCCAGCAGAAGAAGCGGGCAATGGCTGCTGCAGCTGCCGCGAAATCGAAGTTGAACCAGAAGTGGGGAGGAGATGGTGGCACAGAATTGGATGAGGTGGCATCTCAAAAACGGCTGCTCGGGGGCGGAGATGAAGACATGGACGAGCCACGCTTCATTTTTGTGAAATTGCCAGATTCCAGGCTAATCACGTTGCCATTTCATCCTTTAAAACAGATTTCTGATGTCAAACGCGAGATCGAATGCAGATTCAGATTTGACCCAAGGGATTATTCCTTATACATAAATGGGGGGTGCAAGCGGCTTGACAAGGATGACCTCTCGCTGTCCGATTATGGCATTGGCAAGGATTCCACGTTGGTTGCAAATGTACCAATGCGTGCAGGCCTGGTGGGCGGAGATGAAGAGAAGGAGGAAGAATGCAAGCATCTGTGTGGGGATCCACCGATCACTTCCCCGCTGTTCCACAAGTTTGGCATACCTCACCAAGACGAAGAATATGATTGGTGGAAACCACAAGCGGAAGAGGCGTACGGACCTTACCCTTCATCGTTATTTTATGATGACGAGGACAAAAAGCAAAGTGGCTATGGCCTATGCCCTGACCAGGCTTGCCTTCACGGTGACGAAGGTTGTTCCAAGGAAGTCGCCCCAGCTCCTCAACCTCCGGGACCTCTTGCCCCAGTTCCAGTCATGCCACTGTTGCTCGGGGGTGCTGGTGGAAAACGACCATTGACTCCGGCGGCTGAGCGAATGAGGAAGTTAAGAGCACGCCGGACTGATGAAGAGAAGGAAGGTGCCAAGGTCAAGGACACTGGGGCGAGGATAAAGGCAAGGGAGAGCATGACTGCCGAAGAGAAGGATGTAGTCAGGGACAAAGATGCCGTGGCGAAGAGAAAGTCGAAGGCGAGCATGAACGCCGAAGAGAAGGGGGAAGCAAGGGCTGTTAACGCCAGAGTCAAGAGGCGGTCGAAGGCGAGCATGAACGCCGAAGAGAAGGGGGAAGCAAGGGCTGTTAACGCCACAGTCAAGAGGCGGTCAAGGGCGAGCATGACTGCCGAAGAGAAGGATGTAGTCAGGGACAAAGATGCCGTGGCGAAGAGAAAGTCGAAGGCGAGCATGAATGCCGAAGAGAAGGGGGAAGCAAGGGCTGTTAACGCCAGAGTCAAGAGGCAGTCAAGGGCGAGCAGGACGCCCGAAGAGGTCGAGACGGAAAAGGCCAAGGCGAAGGAAGGAATGCGACGCTTGAGGGGTGCAAGGAAGGCCGTGGAATTGGCTCAATGTGGTGACTTCGCGAGAACCAAGATCTGGGAAGTGCCCTTCAGGGATTACAAGCTCAAACACTTCACTGAAGATCCAGAATCGTCGGTGCTGCTTTTTTACGCAAACAGTGGGAGTTGGAGATTCAGGGCATCTCGAATGTTGGTGGCGTGGCTCCATGTGTGCAACAAACTCATCTGCGAAATGGATGACGCCAAAGATACTGCGGGTGCCAAGCAGGCAGAGAGAAAATTGCGTGGCCTGTGCACTCTCAGTCGCGAGAGGCTCGAAGATCGGGTGTCGCTTCTTCGGGTGGTTCGTGAACACTTCAGAGGAGATGACTGGTGTTCGTTTTTCGAATGGAGGGGCAGGGAGGGGATTAACAGTTTTGAGATGGCCGAACTGGAATGGTTGGTGACGACTGGCTTGGACAGTGGTGACGATTGCAAATTATTGAGGGAGAAGAGAAAGCAACGTCCTCCCCTTCTCGATGCGTGGGCAAGGAGTTTGATTGGAATGAAGTTAAAGGTACGGGGCCAATGGTGGGATAATTGGCCGAGCCGATATGCCAGAACTCTATATAATTGCGAAATTGTGGATGTGGACTATGAAGTCGGAGAGGCAGAGGTTGAAGAGGAGGACGACAAACGGTACTTTGTGATACACTGCGAATATGACAACAGGCGTTACCCCATGGAATACAATGAAGTGAGGGAATATTGTCGTGGGGTTGAACAGAAGAAGAAGTTTGATGTTCCAGATGGCGAGCCGTTTAAAATCTTCGTTGATGAAAGTTTTGACAAGCTTTGCAAAGATGCTCTCGAGGATTTGGAGTCGGGCAATTGCGGTGGTCTTGATTTCCTGCGGAGTGATGTCGAGAAGCACCGCCAAAGCATCATCGAAGAGGTGGGCCAAATCTTTGACTCTCAACGCGTCGAGCCCGAGAAGGAGCGTGAACTTGGAGAGAAATTCTTGAAAGCTCAAGGGCGTGGCACTGTGTCCTGGGGGCAGGCAAAAGTGCATGACGACGCGGGTTTGACATCTGTTGATGCCCCTCTTTTGACGTGTGCATCGTGTGGCTTTCGGCGGTTGCATCCATCGGGAGATGACACCGAGGGTTGCATCAGAGTCGAAAACAGAGACGTGAAGTTGCTGGACTGGGCGGAACTTAATGATGCGCAACTATCAGAGCATCTCGAAAGAATGGCAAAGCCCGCGTTGAGTATACCAATCAACGACAAGGGCGGCACGAATGATTTCAAGCCTGTTGAGACCTGGAAAGCATATTCGAGGTGGCCTGACAAGAAGCCTGACGAGTTGACAGATGACACCACCCTTCCAGATTGGATGTTCTGCAAGAACAGCGATGGCGAGACCGATCGGAGCAATCCAAAGTACTTTCATTTGCATCCTGAATTCGTTGAAGAGTTCGTTGGTGATGATGGCAGGAGGGATTTTAAGGCCAGGCTCTGTCCGTCCTGCTGCAAGTTCAAACCAAATGGGAAAGGCAAAGCGCCTGTGCGGTCCGTTGCAAGCGGGGTCGACTTTGGCAGCCCCAGAAGGTTGGGGCTTGTGCAGCTGACTGCACGTGAGCGTCAGATGATATCCAAAGTCCGGCACTACAGCATTGCTATCAAAATTGAGAGCAACACCGGTAGGCAGAGAGAGCTCAGTCACTCTGCGCTCAGGGGCCACTCGATTCTCTTCGATCACGACTGTCCGCGAGTGCTGGAAAAGCTGTTGAGAGAAGAAAACATCAATGACAGCATTGACGTTCACTTTGTTGGACCGGAGGGTCAGTACGATCATTTGGCAAGGAAGGCACTGGGCTCGGCGCACGTTTCCGCCCGACCTTTTGCAGTGTATCAATGGTTGAAGGTTTTGAAGGAGGTGAACGAGATGTATTCCAAAGACGGCGAATTGGAGGAATTCCCAATTGTGGTTCAGAGAATAGAGAAATGCAACAAAGCCCTCGTCGAGGAGGCGGTGATGGTGACGGCAGACAAAAAGACATCAAGAGAGACTGATGTCGGGAGGGATGACATCAGAGAGGTCCGCATGTCATCGGGCCGCAACCAAGCACCTGCTGCATCGAACGTTGAGGAGGTGAGTATTCTGTTTTCTTTGGACATTCAGTGCCTCGCTGACGCAAAATGCTTGTACCCTTTGCAAATTGGCTGGGTGCCACCACACTCTTTTCTCGTCAATGCCTTTCACTTACAATGCGACCTGCTGCTTTGTTTGTTTCGTTTTGGGTAGAGTGTTGACGAAGAGGATGCGAATGATGACGTCTTTCCCATGCACTGCAGTTACTTAACCAACCCAAAGAAGACTACTCACGGAATGAGCACAGACGACACCCACGATTATTTTGTCAGCGTTGCCAAAGAATTGGACGTCAACGTTAATGGCGAGAAGAACGAGTACAACGAGTCAAGGGAAAAGGCCAAGGCGGAGTTGAGGTCATACAGAGAGCGGGACCCTTTGAATGAGTTTGTGGGTGGACCTCTCGGAAAGGATGAAGGGTTGGTCAAGGCCTTCCCTGACGTCTTCTTTTTGGGGAAGGCGTACGACGGCACAAGACCATCGCTAAATGACGACCAGAGGCAGCATCTTTTGATGCAGTTCACGGCCAATGCTGCTGCGTGTCGGCCGTTGCTGTTTTACCTCTTTGATCAAATGCAGAGGCACGGTTCGATAAAGGGCATGCACGCCAAGGCCCAAAATAAGAGCGATTTTGCAAAATTCGCTGAAGAGTTCTTGTCTGAGAGCTTCCAGGACGAGTTGAAGGAGGCGGTGAAAAACCCACACGGGAAAATTGGAAAGAAGGTCATGAAAAAGATCGAGCCGATGCTCGCTGGTGGTGGCAAGCGAACTGCATATGGGGCACTTGCTAGAGTTGACACCGGTGGTAAGATTATGGCAATGAGGCGAAGGTACGGCTCCGCTCCAGCTTTTCTCACTTTTGCCATCGATGACGTCAATCATCCCACGTCCTTACGGATGGCCATGAGCAGTTCGAGCAACTCAGACTTTCCGGCTGTCGTGTCTGGTGGGCACCACGAAGCGATGAAGCACGGGTTCAAGCACAATTGCGGAGAGGACAACGTCTCTATCCCAGCCTCGTACAGTGCGCGCCTTCGAGCATTGGTTAACAATCCTGTTGGAGCGGCCTGTGTTTACAAACAGTTGGTGATTGACGTGCTAAAAATACTCGTTGGCAAAAAACCCGGCTTTGGGCAGTCTGCTGGGACCACCAGGAAGACAGAAAGTTCGCCTTTTGATGGTTCAAATGAGAAGCTTGGGGCCATCGTTGGGACGCCAGTTGCATTCCTTGGTGTTACCGAGACCACTGGGGCCGGATCACTTCATTTTCACGTGGTGTTGTGGGGCGGTTTGTCACCAGACATTCTTGAGTTGGTGGCGGACTTGCCTGAACTTTGTGATCTTGTTGGCTCCGTTTTAGATTCGACATACAGCGCAGCCCTGCCGAGGGAAGTTCACATAAGAGACTTGGTAACGAAAGACCTCAAACAAAACTGTGAGAGCTCGCAAGCCTTTAGACAAAGAGATGCAGCAGCCAGTGCGATGCAAGTTCCTCCAGACCCAGTGGAAGCGAGAGATGAGTTTAAGGAGTTTACCCAATGCACAGTTTGCGGGCGCAACATCCACAATCACAGTCACACGTGCTACAAACCGCCGAATGGATATCACGGGTGCAGGATGTGCAGGCCTGCCGGCGACTCGGACAAAACGAAGGCAATTGAATTGTTCCTGTGCAAGGAGACTGACACGGTAGAAGAAAAGGAAATTGAACCTGCTAGGTCGATACCGGAGGACTCGAAAAATGACTTCTCCCCCCTCACGTCTCCGGACAATAGAATTGTTTTGTGGGAACTGAGTAGGCCCGACATTGAAGGACTGCCGGCATTGGATTATAGTTTGGACGACGAAGATCAGGCAAAGGTTCACCTCGTGTCAAAACTCTCAGAGGCAATGTGGGGCGAAACCAATTCTCGGTCTCAGTGCAGCTACATAGTTGAATGCGATGCTCTTGAGAAAGATCGTTACAGCTTGGAAGAGATTGATGTGTGTTCATTCTTTGACGACGACGACTGCCTATTTCATGGTATGCTCAAAGGTTTAGTGACAACGGGGGTTTCGGAGGCCTACAAAACATCCGTCAAGGATTTGAGGAAGGAGCTGATGGGTTGGTTGGAAAAGCACCCAGGCGATGACTTCCGGGGTAAGACTTTAGAGCAGCTTGCCCTTGAAAAGATGGAGCAGCAAGACTCCAGTCTATCGGCCTATGCCGAGAAGAACCAGCCAGGAAGCGAGCTGGAATTGTATTTGCTTTCAAAGGCAAAGGGGGTCAATGTGCATTTGTACACAGAGGATGCATCGTCAGGCAATTTCGTTTTCGAGGACGTCATCAAGGCAGGTGGAGATGCTGAGAATGCGGCGGCTATTTATTTTGTCAGGAAGTCTGGTGAGGACTGCTACAAACTCTTCGTCCCCAAGAGGAATGCAATAATGAGAGAGCTCAAATCACTAAGCCTCAAAGAGCTTATTGGTTTGTACGACAGAGTAGCTAAGAAACTGGAGGATAGAAATGGATGGGTCGTCGAGTACAATCCGCTTTTGACCTCTTTGCTTGGGTGCAATACGAACTTGGCCTTCCTCGGCTCGAAGGAGCAGAGCAAGCAGGCTTTGTTTTACATTGGTCCCTACATCAACAAAAATGGAGTGAAGGTCGTAGATGCCCTTCCTCTCTTGGCACACGCCCAAAATCACGCATTGCAATATCCGAGTTCTGCGGACGATGCTGGCACTGAAACAAGGCTTGTGCAACACATCATGACGCGGGTGCTGAACAAGCTAAATTCCTTGATGGAAATTTCCGACACCCAAGCGGCCTTGGCTTTGCTCGGCATGGGTCCAACAGTTTGTTCGGACACATTCGCGTATTACGACTCGAGGTCGACAAAGAACTTTGTGCTAGATGAGTATTTTGGCAAGTTGACCTCCCTTGCTGACATTAACATTCTTTTGGATGGAGTTGACGATGCTGAATCGCTCGGCGATGTTGATTCATACTCCTCAGTGCCCAGTGATTCTAGTCTTTCCAGCGTTGACGCTGAGTATGACAGTTTTCCGGAAGATGACAGCGAGACCGAGGACAAAGATGACGAGTGCGAGAAGGACCTCTTCGGCGACGAATCCAGTGACGATGAAACTGTCGCAGAGCCTGTGCAATTCAAAGAATCACCAATCGCGGTACCGTTGAATTATGTCACTGGACAATATGGGCAAGGCAGACTCATCAAAACTGCCGGGTCTCCCGAGAATTTGTTTTCCATCCCTTATCCGGTGTTCTATCGATACCGTGGAAAGGCACTGAAGGATATGAACAGGCTAGAATACTACTCGCTGGTGCAAGCTTGTCGGCGGACAGAGAAATTCGATGGGAATCGCGCAAAAACCAGAGAGTTTCCCTTTGGACGTGGCATCGAAGACAGAATCGGAGGTGACCGTCCTGGCCGATGGTTCCAGTACTTGAGATCAAAGCAATGCACGCCACAGTTCTTTACGGGTACACCCCATCACCCCGGAAGCAAACCATATGATCCGGAAAAACAAACGGCGTGGAGAGTGGCGGCTGACAAATTCGCGTGCGACTATTTGATTATGTTTCGGCCAGAACCGGATTTGTACGAGGAAGGTCAAAGCTGCTCATACGAGTACAATTGGGAAGCATTCGAGGAATATGTGTTCCAGCTGCGTGTGAGCGACAAATGCATCGATCGTTCTCGTTTAGAACAGATGGAAAGGATGGTTCACAGCTTGGGAGTTGATGATCATAAGAAGGACATCTTGACTCATTGGCGAGGTCGTAGGCGCACTATGTGGACCGCAGAAGATAAAGCGCTTGCCAGCGCTGAATACGCGAAGTTTAAAAGGGGAAAGTTTGGTGATGACGACGACGATGACATTGACCATGACTGCCATGGACGATCAAGTGAAGAGATGACAATGCGCCAAAGAAACGATGCTTCGAAAATGATCTCCCACGGCAACGAGCTCCTGTCGGAGTTGAATAGACTGCACTTTGCTCCGATACCAGGACTTTCGGACTATGCACGGGGTTCTTCGGAGTTTGATGTCAGGATTGCTGCATTTAACGAAGAGCTTGCCCAAAGCCTGCCGAACCTCCAGCCGCAGGTTGCCAGTGACACTTGTGGACGTGCTGACATTGACGTGCCCGGTTCTTCAGAGGCCGAGGTTGATGCTTACTTGGCGGACGAAGATCTGTCCTCGGACAAAACTCCAGTGATCAACGTCATGCGCGAACACTACAGAGCCGTGTGCGACGGCCGTTCCCAAGATAAGAGATATAATGCCCCGCTTTTGCTAGTGTGTGGTGGTCCCGGAAATGGCAAGTCGAAATTGATCGAATCCTTGGATGGCGTTTCGTTGCTGATGCGCGCGGGGACGCAGGTGAAAACTGCTTTCCTTGGGGTTGCCGCTGTCAACATTGGAGGTTCTTCTCTGTGCTCGTTGTTTGACATTCCAACCGAACGAGTAAATCGGAAGGAGAAGGGTGGACCTGACATCAAGAAGGTGATTTTGCCGTGGTCGGAGGATAAGAAGAAAAGGTTCATTAAGATGTACGATGTCGAGAAGATCAGCTGCTTGGTTGTGGATGAAATTTCCACGTTGCGGCCGTACATGTTGGCCTATTTGAGTGCAAGGCTCATGGAGTTGCTCCCGGAAAGCAACAAGGATTTCGGTGGTGTTGCTGTCCTGCTTTGCGGGGATTTTGACCAACTGCCGCCTGTTGGTGCGCATAACTTGGCAGCAGCTACGATGAAGTATGAAGAGCTACAGGGGTCGGACGGCGGCGGTAACATCGCTCGCTGGGATCCAAGCAAATACTGCGTCAATGTCCATAACGAGGGTCTTAGGTTGATTCAAAAGGCAACACGCTTCCAGCTCACCCAACAGCATCGCTCAAAAGATCCTGATCACACGAAAATCTTGAACAAGATGCGAAAATCAGGCGAGGTTTGCAGGGACGATTTGCGGCGCAAGTGCAAGCTGTTAACGAAAGAAGATGTCGAAGGAGACGGTGGCTTTCGATTTGCAACAACGCTTGTCACTGGAAACGAAGAGAGGCACAAGATAACCTACTTGAAAGCAAAAGACTGGGCATCTTATCACGGCACACTTTTGGTGAGATGGCTTAGAAAGGTCAATTATCGCGGCTGGAAAGGAAAGCCAAGGTCAGAGGAGCTAATCAAACACGCCCTGTCGACCAACGAGAGTTTTTATGAACTGTTTGTGCCCGGTGCACGAGCCTTTCTTACCCACAACATAAACACTTTCGTTGGCCTTGCAAATGGAACCGAGGTCAAATACGATTCGATTTCGTTCGATGATCTGGATGAGGAGAGAGAGTATCATACGCACATGAACAACCATTCTCCCGGCGAGACAGTTACGCTCCACAACCCTCCTAGTGCCATCAATGTCGAGCTTTTCGCTGACTTCCCAGGAGACTCGGAAGCACAGAAGAAGCGCAATGCATCAAAGAGACGAAATTGGCAACATGGTTCTCTGGCGGCGGATCGCATTGTAATTCCCATCTCTACCAGGTATGGCAACTACACTGATTGGGAACAAACTTATGTTCCACCCGCCTACTCAACGTCTCGCTGCGAAAGCACTGGGGTGGTGAGGAGAAGCCCCTTCCCGTTGTATGGTGTGTCGAGAGTTCCCTTGAAAGACCGCTTTTGCATTGAACCCGGGTTTTGCATAACTCTGCACAAGGCGCAAGGAAGGACGATACGAAGGCTAGTTCTCTCCATCTCCGACCATCCACACCCCAAGCTTAGGCACGAGTGGGAAGGACTTTATGTTGGTCTCTCTCGAGTGGAGCACAATGAACACGTGCGGCTGCTCCTCAAGAGAGGTGACTGGGGGACTGCAAAACTTTTGCTTGACCTCAAAAGGTGCAAGTACACAGAGTGCTTTTTTAGTGGTTACGCGCAGCAGCCAAATCACGGGGGAATGCGGTGGAACCGACAACTGGCGAGAGCGGCTGCGGAGGAGACAAATTTATTTGAGGAAAAGGTGAAGAAAACAAAAGCGAAGACCAGAGTGAAGAAGCGCTAGATTTGATCTACTATAGGTTAAGATTTAGTTGAAGGGTTGCATTACTAATGCACCTGCAAGCGCACGAAGAGTCATTTTCCCCGTCTATCCGCCAAAACCATAGAGGGTCTTTCCCTGACGCCTGAGGGCATAGATGACATCCATGGCGGTGACGGTCCGGCGACGAGCGTGGCCGGTGTAAACAACAGCATCGTGGATGAAATTTCCGAGGAAGACTTTGAGCAAACCGCGTGTTTCCACGTAGATGAGACGCGACAACCGCTTGACACCACCACGGCGAGCAAGACGGCGGATGACGGCCTTGGAAATGCCGTCAACGCCGTCGAGGAGAATCTTGGGATGGCGCGTGGTGGCGGCTTTCGACGTCACGCCCCCCTTGCCTTGACCGAACCTCTCACTCTTTCCTCGAATATTGGCATGCTTGCCTTGACCCATCTTCTCACCTTTTTCACCACTCTGGTCTTGTTTTTGCCCTTGTCTGTTGAATCCTTTCCAACACCTTTGATTTTTTCGCCTTGACCAGTCGATGAGCAGGAGCTTGTGCTTGGACTAGAGTGGTTGTTGGTGGTGACTGCAACTCATTTTTGTGGGCGCCTCTTGTCCACACTGCAAATCCAGTATCAAAGAATCCAAACAAAAAACCAAGGGGGCCCAGCTCATTGGTTTGTGCACGCAACTGGTTGCAAGGCTCCAGTTGGTATGTGCAGGGCCCCCCAAGTGGGGTTACAACTAGAGAGGGGGCCGTGTTGGTTTGCTTGGTTAGTGCAGTGCTAAATAGCCAAAAAGTTACAGTTGAGAAGCTCCTTCGCCCGCCTGCTCTGGTTTGTGAAGGAGAAACCAGCCTCCTGCGTGCTCATTGGTTAGTGCGAGGAGAATCCAACCACCAACCTTCCGCCCGTTCCTTGGTTTGTGCGAGGAGAACCTCTCCATCTGCCTGTCCGTTGGTTTGCGAGAGGAGACAATGGCCTTCCGCCTGCTTGGGAAAGAGGTGGTCTGCGTGCTTGTTGGGTCGTGCACCATTTGGCTTTGGTTTGTGCACCCTAACGCCTCGTTGGTTATTGGGTTTGTGCAAGAATGGCCAGCTGTCCCTCTGGCATTTGGCTTTGGTTAGTGCACACTAGTGTCTCGTTGATACTGGGTTTGTGCACCTTTCGTTCTCCATCACACAGAGTTAGGGTTAGTAGGTACGAGGAGGTACTAACCTTCCACCTTGCTGCGCTTGGTTTGTGCAAGATACAGCCAGCTGTCTCCTGCGTTTGGCTTTGGTTAGTGCGCGGTAACGCCTCGTTGGTTTGTGCAAGAAATAGCCAGCTGTCCTTCTGGCATTTGGCATTGGTTAGTGCACCCTAACGTCTCGTTGGTTACTGCGGGGAGAAACCCACCATCTGCCTGCTCGTTGGTTAGTGCGAGGAGAGACCCACTTTCAACCTGCCTGTGCTGCACCACATTAGTCTTAGCATTGCAACTAGCAGCATTACAGAAGTGCCTCGCAGCTCTGTTACAGCACATTCTCCTTTCTTCTGTCTACTAAAATCAGATTAGAACATGCCGAACCTAACCAACCTGCCCAGAGAGGTGATAGGAGCGATATGCGACTATGCTTATTCGCCTGCCGATATTTACAACTTGCATTTCACAAACAAAACGTTATTTCGTTACACTAAAGAAAAGGATGAAG
>Ga0224514_10000269_pt1 | contig 15690 bp, 36 predicted proteins | sample SF_May12_sed_USG_3_FD_169107 | JGI IMG/M metagenome (GOLD analysis project Ga0224514, IMG submission 169107) | Sediment microbial communities from San Francisco Bay, California, United States - SF_May12_sed_USGS_24 | ecosystem: Environmental > Aquatic > Marine > Sediment | place: USA... | reverse complement strand
GAAAAAGCGAGGCGATAATGGCACTTACACTAGAAGAACAGCAGGAACTTCAGCAGCTTTTAGCTCAAAGAAGTCAACTTACAGGGCAGCCTGAGACTATGCCAGGGCTTACCGCAGCGGAGCAACAGGAACTTGCAAATCTTCAACGCGCGCGTAGTGAGGCATTACCAGCAGGGGTGGAGCCATTCCCTCCTGAGCAAGTAGGTGCGTTTGCGGGTTCAGGTATGGGACCAGAAGGGCCAGAAGGTACGCGGTTCCCTCTGGGTGCTGTCGCTGGAGGTACTTTGGGTGGATTTTTAGGAGTCCCAGGGGGTCTTCCTGGCGTTATGTTGGGGGGTGGATTAGGTGCTGCGGGAGGAGAAGCAGCAGAGCAATTAATACGACGTGCGGTTGGCGCGGAAGCTCCTGCAACATCAGCTGAAGCTGCGAGAGAGATTGCCATACAAGGAGGATTAGGGGTTGCAGGTGAGCTTGGCGGTCAAGCTGTGGTTCGTGCAGGGCAGGCGGTAGGACGCGCTGTTGCTCCTGCGCTTAGACCTGGAGTTGAAGGGATTGTAAAGGCGATACAACCTGCTTTTCCAGAATCGCCGTCTATACTTAGGTCGAAATGGAACCCCATCAGGAGTCTTTTTAGGGACCCTGAGCTGGTCCCTGCGTTACTCCCAGCACAAATGACTGAGAACTTTGCTTTGGACAATATTCAAGAAGTGAGTAAAAAAGCATTAATAGGTGGTGGTAAAATTATTAGAGCGCAAGAAACTACCGATAGGATAGTCTCTGATTTGGTGGAGGATTTTGTTGTTAAACTTACAGATGATGCTACGATACGAGGCACAGGTGAGCTAGTTGTCGACTCTCTAAATAGAGGGACTAAGGCTTTTTCCGCTGCCGGAAGAGGTCTGTATGACAATGTGGATAATTTGATTGGTGCGGCTAAAGTTGACATTCGCAGCCTTAAAGCGGCAGCGGCAGATATGTTATCTAAGGTTAGCTTAAAGAGAATTAATAGCCAACAAATTAGCTTATTGAAAGATATCTTAGAGCAAGCCGATGAGATTGCTTTTGCAGATGCTCATATGTTACGGTCGGACTTACTTGGTGTGGGAAGGACTGGTACAGAGCTTATAGGCGGGAGAGCACAGGGTACAGCAAAACACCTTGCAAGTCGTATAGATAGCGCTATGAGGAATAGCGCGCAGGGGATATCCCCGCAGGCAGAGCAGGCATGGCGCATTGCCAATGAATTTTGGGCGAAAGGTAAGCAGACTTTTAATAGCAAGTTTATTAAGGGTCTTGTTAATACAAGACCTTCTTCTGTATTAGACAGCTTTCTTAGAAAAGGAGCAGCTTCGGATATAGCTATGCTTCGCGAGACAATAAACGACCCTGCTATTTGGAGAAAAGTGCAAGGACAGTTCGCCAGAAAAATTTTAGATACTGGAATTACCGATGAGTTTTCAGGTGCTTTAGGGGGTTCAGCTATGCTAAGGGCTTTGCGTAGAACTTTTGGCCCAGACACCGTTAAGGCGGTTGCCCCTAAAGGAGAACTTGAGCTACTTAAAAAATATGCCAAAGCACTCGCTTTAAACCAAGCTAGGCAGCCAGGGGGAGCCAAAGCTACTGTTTTAATGAGTGCTTTGCAGTTATCTTTTGGAGGCAAATTGATATGGGATGTAGTTGGCCCTGGTAATGTGGATATAGGGACTGCTGGAGCCTTTGGGGTTGTTTTTGGTCCTGGAGCTCTTGCTAGGGCCATAATTAACCCTCGTGTAAATAAAGTAATTCTTGAAGGTTTTAAGGTCACCCCCAAGGTCAAGGCTATGAGTTCTTTTATCGCAAGACTAAGTGCCGTGCTTGCTAAAGAAAATATAGATGCACGGATAGTCAAAGGGGAGGAGGCTAGAGCTCCACTATCTGAGCCTTCTCTTACAGGCGCTATATAAAACGAAAAAGAAAGGCCGGTGCAATAATTATGGGAGAAGGTAACTTCACGGAAACAGAAAAGACAGCGCTTTTCAGGTCGTTAGGTTCTATCGAGGCCCATCAGGAAAATACTAAAATAGATATTGCGGAAATCAAGAAAGAACAGAAAAGCCAACGAGAAGTCATTACCGGTATAAGGGTAAAATCTGCTCGTGATGCAGGTGCTATATCGGGAGCGGTAGGTGTCGTGGTATTTATAACCGCTAAATGGCATCATATTAAATCTTTTTTTTTAGGGGGAGGGCAATAATGCCGAGCTTTGGACCTAAATCAAGGGTAGAGCGTTCTACCCTCCATCCACGGTTACAGAAACTTTTAGATGCCTGTATAGAAAATGGCCCTGATTTTACTATCCTTGAGGGATACCGTGGCAAAGAAAAACAAAATGAGTATTACAGATTGGATTATAGTAAGATACAGTACCCTAATGGGATGCACAACCAAAACCCTAGTCGCGCAGTTGACATAGTACCATATCCTATCCGGTGGCCTAATAAGAAAGAAAGGCCGAAGACATTTGCTAAGGACCTTGGCAGGTTTTACGCGCTTATTGGTTACGTGAGGGCTAAGGCTGAGGAACTTGGGATTAAAATTCGCTGTGGTGCGGACTGGGATGGTGATTGGGAGGTTAATGACCAAAACTTCGATGATCTTCCACATATTGAATTAAAAGGAGAATAATATGAGTTGGTTTTCTAGATTGCTAGGTGTAGATAAAGGTCTTGATGTTTTGGATAATAATCTTGGCAGAGTAAGTAATGCCATAGATAAGTTTACTTTTACCGAACAAGAGAAATCCGAACATCAAATAGAAGGTTTTAAGGCCCAGCTAGATTTTATTAAAGCCAATAACGACCAAAATTCTACAAGAAGTGTTACACGAAGAATTTTGGCGATTATGTTACTTGTCAGTTGGTCGGCGCAGGGTTGGGCTGCCATCATTGTTAACTTCTGGACTAATGAGAAAGCTCTGTTTATCTTTGAGATAATGAAAGTCCAGACTATATTTATCACAATGGTATTTGGTTTTTACTTCGGGTACTATGCCATTAGCAACATCGTTAGCAAGGCAAGAGGAAAATAGCCTCACTTATCCTTACTCCATCCGAACCTAGCGATGAGGACAGCATCGCACAGTCCATCTGTTTTCTTTCTGTCGGGTAATTCGATAGTCGGGTATAGCTGCTTCACCCTGACCTCGGCATTGCCCTTCACACTCTTATCCATATCGGGCATCATGTCTTTCTTCCAAGTTTTGGGGTGTACGAGGGTATATGGTAAAGAAAGGCCCTCGCAAATACCCCTGAGACGCCCATATCCCTCCATGTATCGTCCTACACCCACTACCCCTTGGCTTGGCATGGATTGGCACTTTTCGATGAATACGTGAGCCCCTCCTAATCTAAATGCTGGATTAGGAGCTTCTACAAGAGCGATATAAACTTTAAGTATTTTGGTTATCTCAGGGCCATCCAGCTCTTTCTTTGTGCCAACAGGAATAACAGGCATATCGTATAGTTCAACGATGTCCGCTTTCTCGTCTAAAACTGCTATTCCGCCGGTGAAACCAGGATCTATACCGATATAGTTCATTTAGCCTCCTTTTTTGTAGGAAAAAGCCTATCCTCGTATACATTCAAAAATACATACCTGCCTACAGTATTCACAGGGTTATGTTCTGAATAATCGTATTTTACGATATCATAAGAAGTTATTATATTATTGTTACCTTTTATTTGGATTGTTATACCAAAAATTCTATACTTTTTAATTGCTTGATTTTCAAACATACGTATCCAAACCATATCATCTATTTTATATTTTGTTCCAGGTGGCTTCATGTAATCTCCTTTTTTACACTTTTTAACATTAAGTTTTCTCCTACGAGCCTTTTGACATATCAATTAGATACTCCAAGATGTATAGTATAATCATTATTTTTATCATTCTTCATTTAAGTAAGCCCATATATTAAACTCCGTTAATTCTACCATATTCACCTCTCAATTTTATAACTTCTTTATCATACATACGCGCCGCCTCTTCTTCATTTTCAAACGAACCTAGATGGATTAACTTGCCGTTGTGTCTTATCTGTGCTTGCCACTTCTTATCTTTTATGTGCCAAGTTACCCCAACATATTTTGATTTACCTTTCCCTGGTTTATTGCAATTCCATCTATTCTGTTGATTAGTTACAAACCTAAGGTTATGCCTACGGTTATCAAGACCATTACCGTTGATATGGTCGATTATCTGTCCCTTCTTAGCGTTCATTATAAGTCGATGCATCAGTAGATGTTTCCCCTTGCGCTTAACTCGGGCGTAAATCGTGTATTTACCTTTAACGCAATGCCACTTATACCCAATTAATTTATCAAAATCTTCCACATCTACTAGAGTAAATTCATTCTGTGTAAGTGGTATTTTAAAAAATCCTTTATAGTCTTCTTGTGTGTTCATTTTTGCTCCTTTATTCCTCTAAGATTTCTGACCAAGGATTTGTACCGTTCCTTTTTTCAACTTCATCCTTTGCCTGTATTTGTAATTCCTCTAAAGTACCCTCTAAAACAATAGAATCAACATCATTCCCACCATTAACCTCAAAGTGTATTCTTGCTTTCATCTCTCCTCCTTTGGCTTTATAACTATTGTATCACCATAACTCATATCGTAAGAAACCTCTAATTTAACCCCACATTCTGAGCAGGTAGCTTCAAAGTTTTCTGTGTCTATTTTTATAGGATTGTGCCCTAATATTGTGCATAAAACTTTTCTCATTTTATATGCTAAACTCATCTCTCCTCCATAACATCATTCCATGCTTTTACGGCTTCTTGTTTAGCATCTTCAACTGGGCCAACCTAACACTCATTATATATACTCCAGTATTTATGACAAGCAACAAAAACTCGACCAATTTTATTTTCTTCTATATCAGCCTCTTCACCACACCTACAATTAACTGGCTTTAGCTCTTCTTTAGGCATCTTGGGGCTCCTTATTTTTAGGAGGCCAAGTCTTTTCAACCCATTCTCCAAAATTCATGTTCCCCTCAGGCCATTCCCCTTTTGCTATCTGCCCTGCTTTGAGTACCTCATAAATTGCTTCAGCATAAGGTTCATCAATATTGATAATAAAATATTTTCTATGTGGCTTCATTTCTTTTCTCATATCATCTCTCCTTCATTGACTATTCCCTCTGTAAATTTTTTTGCTTGGCACACTAAAGAACGTTCAGTTAATGTTCTATTAAAAGTTCTTATGTGTAACCGCTCTCTCCAAATAAAGCGTAATTCAGAGACACCACCATCTTCATCGCCAAACTCTGCATAAGCAAGAACAAATCCGAAGGGAGTACCTATCTCGCCACTACGCCATTCTCCATGTTTATTCTCGCCATGAGTTATATTATTAAAAGATTGTTTTACGCTTAAAGTGTCGTCATAATACTCGATTTTCTTTCCCATATCACTCCTCCTTTCTAATCTCTTCTAATATGCGTTCTAAATTTTCAACAATATCTGAGCGAGAGCCATAAGTCATTGGAAGATATTGTGTTATCTTCTCCCCCGCCTCCATCAAGCGTGAGAGGGAGGATTGGGTTTTAACCATATCATCAACAAATTCGGCATGAGTACTCTCAATCCCTCTTAGAGATATTTTTAAATTCTCTATCTCCTTGTCCTTGGTATCAAGAGCAATACGTTTCTTGTTGTATTCTCCACACCAGCTATCTGCTCTAGAGGTCATACGTTCTAACTCTTGAGTCAGATACTTTAATCTAGCGTCCTTGCTCTCTATGGTGGCGATGAGGTAACAAACAGCACACTTACAAGGCTCTAATTTAGAATGAAAGGCCATTTTTCTTTTAACAGTTTCTAGCCTATCCTCGCTCAACTCTCTTGGTTTATAAGTCATAGGGTCTCCTTTTCAAAAAACATTCCTTTAACTTCATATTTTTTGTTATTGAGATATACAATACTCTCATCATTCTCTGGGTTATAGATGATACTTAAAACAACATACGCACCGTGTTGGATTAATTTTGATATTTCTTTTTGCAATTTCTTTTTACCCTTCATCACACTCCTCCTTATCCTTACATCTCGGGCAGGGGATAGTGGCAAGCCACCCTTCAACAGTTACAGCCCCCGACCCAAGGCAAAGCCCACAGATTACCTCTTCTGGTTCTTGGCTAGTCATCTACTCCACCTCCTCTACTAAACTCATCACTTGTTCTTCGAGATGCTTTTGACAAAAGGCTTTGGCTTCGGGGAGGGTTCTTCTGCAAGCAAAAACTTCTCCATCTAAGAATATAGAATAAACCCTCTCAGGATAAGGAAGTATTGTAAATTTTCCAAAAGGGGTCTTAGCAATCTCTTCAAAATCTGGATAAAGCCTATCTGGATAAACCCCTGAATCTTTCTCCCAAACCAACTCCCTTACCCTATACTCCTTATCTTTTATCTTCATCATTTCACCTCCCATGTTATCTCTACAACTTCGAGGTTATTAAAATTAACTTCCCTACCATTCCGTCCGTCAATACATACTCTATTTTTTATCCTGCAATTAATAAAATAAGTTGCTTGTGGTTTTGAAATAAAAACCTTTGGGGCATCACTTCCAAATATTACCGACATCTCTCTTTGAGAATAAAAACTTATAAACTCCCCACTCTCCTTGTCTCTTATAACCCATGCTGTCTTCACACCCACTCCTCTCCGTTCCATTTTTTTGAGTAAAGCTCTTTCATTACAAAAGCGAGCCAAAGTTGTTCTAAAGTCTTCCCTCCTTCTTTTACCTCGATAGTGGTAATTGTATCATCAACATATTTCGCAAAAGCCTGCATCATACAGAGGATACAATCATCAAATTCACTTACTATCATCTCCTGCAACTGGTCTTGGCGGGGGAGCCATACTAAATTTAAATTAAGGACTTCTTTGTCTGTCGACAAGCAAGTATCGTCTAGCATTTCCCTTTTATTGTGATGTCCAAAAACGCCTACCTCTGGGTAATCAACATCATTATCTACTTTCGTATAAACCCAATCCCCTATATAAGCACAACCACAATCTTTAACAGAAAGTCCTTTCCACTTCTGAATCTCCCCTGCCTTCTCACACATCTCTATGTATTCTTTTGAAGTGTCCATTTAAACCTCCTTTTGTAAAACCTCTGTAAATCCATTTGCCTCTTTAACTATCTCCCCCGAAAACGGTTCTATATTAGGGACGTACCGACATTCCATCCCTGTAACCCAGATAGCGCAACCCTTAAAACTACGGACGAAAGCTACAGGTCGGCCTAACTCTTTAAAATGTTCAAACCATCCAAGGATATGCTTTTCCTTGTTCTTTCCACCACCTTTGTCTTCTCAATCTGTTAGCCTGTAATATGGATATGTCATTTCTCCACCTCCACTTTTTCTTTCTCCGGCAGACCTAATTGCTCCAATATAAACTTCCCATTGAGCGCGTCACTGTAGGCTTCTAGCTGTATATTCCTGCTTTTTATCCTCTCCCTCAACTCTGCGTTCTCCACTAATAAGCTGTATTCGATATTCCAAGTGCCTAATACATAAGCCCCATAAAGAAGGGGTGGAATGATTAATGCCGATGCTATAAGGGTGAGATGTTTCATATCCGCTCCTTTTTCGCTTTTTCAAACTCTTCTCGCCTCTGCTTGTCGAGCCCACCTGTAGCCATGTAGATTCTGTTCCTGGAAAACTCTTGAATTAGCTTCAGGGCTTTTACAGGATCCCCCTTCAACCCCTCAACTGTGAGGTCGTCTATTATTTTTAAATCGTGGATTAGCATTTATCTTCCTTCCTCATTAAAATGCTAGGCCAATCTCCCTGTCTATGAGTTACGGGTATCGTATATACTATGCCGCAGGGAGCAAGACGGCGGTTAACGGGTACCCAACCATCCTTTTCGTGCTCCGCTATTTCCCATAGAAGGACTGGTTTTATTTCAGTTTTAGGTGCTGGCATTGAATCTCTTCACTCCTCAAAAAGGCAGATCCTCTTCTTCTATGTCTTCTTCCACCTTTTTATCCACCGCCGGCTCCACCTCCTCTTTCGGTGTATCATTCTTCGCGCCAAGAAACTGAACCTGGCTGGCTATTATCTCTGTGGTATAGCGCTTATTGCCGCTCTTGTCTTCCCACTCCCTAGTCTGTATGCGACCCTCGACGTAGACTTGCTTGCCCCTGACTAAAAACTGTCCACAAATTTCAGCAAGCTTACTAAAGGCCACGATAGATATAAATTCTACTTTTTCTTCCTTTGTCCCGTCCTTATTTTTCCAAGACTCATTGCAAGCTACTGAGAAGTTCGCGATTGCCGCACCACTTGTAGCGTATTTAATTTCAGGATCTTTTGTTAGATTCCCTATGCCTATCCATTTATTAACTCCTGCCATGATTTGATTCTCCTTTATGGTAGTCTAGCCTTGCACGCAAGGTATCAGTGTGTATCCCTAACAATGTTGCTGCTTCTTTTCGTGTTTTTGTTTTAGTGAGGGCTTCTTCTATCGTTTGCATAGTTACCCCTTGTTTCCAACAGCTATGTTTTTCTTTTCGATATTTTTTTCTTGTTTTTGCCGCGCGTTCCTGCTCTTCCTTAGTGAAGCCTCTTTTAGCTAGATGCAGTCTTCCATGTGCAGATCTAGTCATTAGCTCAAGATTCTCTATTCTGTTGTCGCTACGGTTTTCATTGATATGGTGGACACATTCGTGTTTAGCGAGGGATCTACCGATGCTCTTCTCCATTATTACAATGTGTTCCAAACGGTATTTACCCTCAATGAGTATTTTCTTATAACCTGACTTGGTTATATAAACACCGCCCTTCCAATTCCAATGATTTTTACCAGACTTGAGCGGATTACCGACATCCGATTTAGTACTGCAAGAGGTGCTACAATATTTTTGTCTCTTATGATGAGAAGGACTTTGTCCTTCTCGCTTTCCATAATGGATACCACAATGAGGACATTGATTAAAATCGTTAGACATTTTTCTTCTCCTTTTTCTTAAATGTATGGCTATAGCCCACCTCTTCTAGATTAAGGTAACTAATTAGGCTACGTAATTCGTCGCCTGTATAGCATAAATCATTCTGCAGGTGACTGAGTCTCTCCTCCTTCCAATAGAGGTCGCGCTTCAACCATACGATTATAAGCCCTATAATTATAAATACACATACTATGACTACTAATGCCACACCCATAAATACAATTTCGTTCTCGCTCATACCATCTTCTCCTCCTTAATTTCTTGGGCTGGCAGGGATTTGACGAGTTCCTTATAATCTCTTATAAGGTTTACGCTTCGTAGCAATTAAGCTCCACGTACTCGTATAGTCACCCTGCATGATACACTCTTGAACCTGCGCAATATGGTTATTACCAAAGCGATGTTTGATAATCTTTAAGGACTCAAGTGTATCTACCACAATAGCGTCTACCTATTCCGCCACAGCCCAAGTTCTTAGCCCTTATACGGGCACTCCTTCTTATAGTGTTCGCCTTCTGTATAGCCACACCCGATACCCTCACCTGCCACGAACATAAAACCGCAGGTCATGTGGTCCTTGGTACATTCATCGACAACCTCTGTACTCTTTTTGGGAGTTGTCTTATCCTTTTTCGCCTCCTTCTTTTTGGATGGTGCTAGCGATCCTTCTACTTCTGGTGCTTCTGGTTTAGGGTCATCGTTAAACCTTGCGGCGACCTCCTCGGCACCCACTACCGGCCTAGCATCTACATCTATAGCACTGTTGCGGTCATCAAGCGCCGCTGCAAGCTGAAAGTCTGTTGATAGTGGTAAATACTTAGCGAGATTCTTTGTCGCGGTCTTGCGCATCATCTCAGCGTAATCTGTTACCCACGGCCCTGAACCACTAGCCTTGCTTCTTTTGCGTATCAGGTCAACGTCAGCCTTAGTCATATAGTGCATTTGATGACCGCCCTGCTTAAACGTGGCTATAGCATACACTCCCTTGATATCGCCTCTATCGCCATCAGCTGGCGTATGGCTCAACCTTTCCTCTGTGCCATAAGCAAAATCAAACTTATCATTTGTGTAGACCACTTGCGCCGAGATACTATTTATTTCTCCGGAACGCCTAGCAAGAGCTATAAGCCCTTTGTAGCCGATTTGAAACTGAGCCTCCTTGCCATACGGTATAAGATAGGCTTGTCCGAGTACGGGGTCAGGTATCAACCCAAGGCTTGCAGATTGCACCATAGCTGTAAGAAGTGATGGTATAGTACATTCTTGTAGTTTCTTATTACCTTTAATACAGGTCATGGCTATGCGCATGAACTTATCTACGGTCAAAAATTCAGGAAGCGCGGCTTGGAATTGAGCCTTAACATCCTCACTTTTTAACATCTCCCCTATACTTTGTGGTGCTTTTTTTGTTAATGTCTTCTCTTCGCTCACAAATCCTCCTTTTTATTAGCCTAGGTATCCAGGTAATTCTACTGTTATTAGCCCACCATTATCTTCAGGGTCGTTCCAATGCGGGTAAGATTTCTCCTCCTTACACTTTTTGTGCACCCTGAGTAATTCTAGATATTCTTGCCTGCCATACTCGATAAGTTCAGGTGACAAGAAAAAACAATTAACCGCATACGGCTCTTTTTTCTCCACGGCTATGATAATAAACGCATCATAGACCGTATTCTTACCTACCTTGCCTACTTTCACGTTGTATAGCGCGTCAGGATAAAACGCTCCCTGCCTATGATAGCCATACTTTATTATCGACCTTCTGAACCCATATTCACTGCTATCATTAGTGGTTTTGAGATCCACCACGGCGCCCTTCTTCTCATCGGGGAGCACATCAAGCCTTGATTTACATAGTATACCTGTAACGGGCTCTTTCCAGATTATCGTTTGCTCCACAGTCCCGCCGGCTAGCAACTTCTTAGCCATAGGGTGATTATATACAGCGGAGTTCATATTTCTTATTTTAAGAAAATCCTCCGCTGAGATAATTGTCTTAGTTTTTGCGAGTTCACAAAATCTTTCATAAGCTTTCTTACCGGCCGTAGGGCGTCTATCAAACTTAGGTGAGACAATATATTCAGTGTCAAACTTCTTTTCGCCTTCGAGAATGAAGCTATGCGCCGCCCTGCCAAATATCATAGCTGGCGTTTCTTTGACCTCCACCAACGCCTTAGCCGGACAATCTTTAATTTGAGACAGGTACGAATTACTTACCGCGTCTATCGCAAGATAGTCTTTGAATGGCATGTTAGGGTAAATGCCTATTTTTGGTTGTTTGGCTTTAGTCACCGCTTACCTCCACCAATTTAACCTCCTTGGCTTCGCCTTCTTTGAGCTCAATGCCCATAAGTTCTGTAAACCTAAATTGAAACATTAGAGGTTGTGCTATTTTAATCGTCGCCGTTTCGACAGGCTTGCCATAAAAAGCGCCCACATACCATTTTTTATATCTGGGGTCACATGAGATGTCAAAACTCTTAACCCAAAACGTCTTGCTCATTACTTGCTCCTTCCTAGGGTATTAATTTTCCGTTTGCACCCCTCAGAATCAATCCTCAAGCGTCTCAGGGGGTATTCTGCACCTTATTTTCTCTCCACTCGGCTTTCCATTTCTTAATTAATTCCCTCCCCACACCGAGACGGTCCTTAATGTCTTTCAACGGATACTCCTCGCCTTCGTAATCCCAAATAGCAAACGCGCGACGCTTCCTCTCTTCCGTTGCTGATTTAGATAATTTATGAGCCATAGTGTTACTCCTGCTCTGCTTTTATTTCTACGTGATAGATGCGGGTGAAGTTACCGCCACCTCTTATTACCTTCCATTCGCTGGCGGATACATCCTCAGTGTTTTGCACCTTTATAGAGTTATTTTGTCGATTCCCCTCGACTAGCCCTATTAGAGACAACCTCTCTTCCTCAACCCGGGCAAGTATAAACACTTCATCACTATACTCACTCACCCACAAACTCCCTATCCCTATCTTCTCCCTCTTCTCTTCTCTGTCTCTTACTATTACCTCGTTCATTTTGTGCCTCCTATGAGTTTGTCTATTGCTTCTCCGTATTTTTTAGAACGTCTTAGATTCGTTAGATGTAATTTCGCCGTGTTAAAACTGCAACCAACTTTCTCTGCGACTTCTCGGACAATAAGACCTTTAACCTTTTTACGCTTGCGCCCAATCTCGCCCTTGTGATAAATCCCTAAATGACATTTCTTGCAAAGTAAAAGTAAATTATCTATATCGTGGTTACTCTTGCTCCCATCACGATGATGCACGTCTAACTTACTCGGAATCTTTTGCTCCCCACATTCTTCGCATCTTGCGCCGACCTGCTCTATTTTCTCTAAACGCACTCTTTTCATCTCTGTATGGTTTGGATATTTAAAAACCCCACCATTCCAATTATGGTTGTTCTTACCTTTCCTTAAATCAGTGCCTACAGGGACTTTAAATTCTTTGCACTTTGCGATGTGTTGCTCATGCCTATAACAATATTTAGCGACAGACCTTATCTTTCTAGAGCAATCTGGATAAGCGCACACCTTACCGTTCAATCTATACGTTGGTTGCCTACGATGATATTCGTAGTGGCTATGACAGAGCCCTTTTGCGTAGACTATCAGGACGCAATTATTTTCTTTGCAAGGCTTATAAGGTCGGGCGTATAGCTTAAAAGTGGACAGCCCCTAACCCATAAAGAGCTAAAGACTGCCCACACATTCCACGCAGACCTGTAGACTTGGAGGTACACAAGATACCCGCGTGGAAACTTCTGGTTTTTTGGTTTGATTGTTTCATTGCACCTCCAAGTGTTAACTACAGCTTAGCCTATTTTTTATTCCATGTCAAGAAAAATCGACGCTATAATCAATTATTTTTTACCCTTGATTTTACTAGCTTTTTACAACTTTTTTCATAAATTCGATTATTTTATCCTTCATGGATATCCCTTGGCTAACACATTTTACCTTAAACGCTTGGCGCAACTTAGCCGGAATATCTTTGATGATCATAACCGCTTTGACTTCTTTCTTCTTTGTCATTTAGCCCTCCTTTTTGTTTTTCTCTACATATCGTTATAGGTTGGAACGCATCCGCCTTTAACCGAAAAATCTTCCATAAAATAAAGATTGCAATGCCCCATATCTCCACCTAGAAACTTAACCCCTTCCGGCACTATAATATTGCAGGCATTTGCCCCGCACTCCCCATCAAGCTCAAAGTCACATTTAGCAACCAGAAAACCACCTCGACCCCAAGGCATATTGCTATCATGGTGGTGTGTAGGCTTGCCTCCTTTTTCAAGATACCCTTTCATCCACTTAATGTAGTCAACCACAATAGCAGCAGTAAATAACGGAGAAACTGCAAGCCCATACCCAGACTTTCGCGAATAGTTGCGCGTAGTTCTTTCCTGCTCCCGCCTTCCTCTTACAACCTCATCTTTATGTAATTTTTGCATCTCCTCGTATTCCATTCTCTCCCTACCTTTCTGCCGAAACTATGTCGACGATATCTTTTAAAACTTCGATTTTATCTATATTACCCTTTTGCGCCATACGACATACAAAAGAATAAGCATAATCGAACTGTTTATTAGTGAGCAATCCGCGCGTTTCTTCACGGAGGTCAGCCTCAAACTCTCTGACATTTGAACCAAGGAGTACGCCATAACTTCCGGCTTCAAGTTTCGCCCTAACCGATTCAAACATAATTACGCTCTCTTTCTTGTTCCACGTGGAACGGTCTTTTATCTGCGCGTATTTACCTTATTATTGTATTCTATGCAAACATCTAGACAGTTCTTTTTGCAGATATCATCTGCATGGGAATCATGTTGCATATACCAATCATATCTTTCTTGTCGCATATTAATACCTACCTTGCCGATAGGTTTGCCTTTTTCTCTCATATAGATTACACAAGGAAAATGGTAATCTCCTGCTATAATTGAATCATCTAGAACTAGGGGGCATCTATTAGTGTCATTCCCATTGATACTTCTTACATGGAGTCCCTGCTCTATCCTCTTAATACGGTATTTAAGAATAGGATGTTTTTTTAAGACAATAGCATCTACCGTAGGTACAACTAACTTTTTATCCCACTGCGCGGAAGGAATTATACGAATGTCTGCCACACCTAGACTATGAGCGAAGTTGATTATTTCATCTAGTCGGGCTTCATTGCTTGGAGTTAGCACAACCCCCACTGTCACGTAAGTTAATGTAGATAATTCTTTTATGTTACTTATAACCTGATTCCAAGAATTTTTTATCTTGCCAGCTAGCTTATCACCATCAGCAGCGCAACAAGCATCCAAGGAGATAGAAAAATCATTTACCCCAGACGCAACCAAAAGCCTATAAAGTTCTAAGTCAGAAGAGCCATTAGTCGATATAGCGATTCTTTTTATGCCTTTTGATCTTGCGTATAACACTATGGGCACAATAAATTTATGTAAAGTCGGCTCGCCACCTGAAAATCTAATATTCTCTAGCCCACTATCTTTTGTCCACAAATCTATATTACGTTTAATCTCATCGAATGATAATTGTTTTACCTTTCTATCGCCATAGATACTATCATCAAGACCTCTACAATATGGGCATTTAAAATTACAATACTCTGTTATTATCATCTCGCACCTCTTCATCTGGGAAGACTGCGAGGTATTCTTTGCCCTCTTATCTGACAATGTGTAAAACCCAATATTTTCTAACTTCATCTTCCCTCCTTCTATTTTATTACTACCTAACAATCGCACTCTTGATTTTCTGTACCACAATACTCGCAGTCTCTCTCTGAACCGTCACTATCCGCACATCTATCGCAAAGTGATTGCTCGTAGACTGGTGCATCACAAATCAAACAATTACCCCATCTTTCCATAGTTTTACTCCATTAATACGAGCCAGATTACCACCCATATAGTTAATTTTATTATGATAAATGCCACTAATTACCCTTACTTGCTCTCTTCTCGCCTTCTTTTTCCGCCGCCCTGTAGATTGCTTCCTTGTTCTTTTTCCTTATCTTTTTATCCATACGGCTAGATAAAAAATGGAACAAGATCCCGAGAGCTACAACCGTTATAGCCACAGTAAATTCAAAGTTCATTTTTTATTCCCTCACTTTCAGTTTTTAGTTTTCTTCCGGCAGCATACGCTCACAGATTGCCTTGATTACGTCTGGCGGGAGGTCTTGGATGGCGACCTCATCTCCTCATCATACACTTTCACGCCTTTATGGTTTGCCATTATTCCCTCCCGCCAGCTTTCTCTTTTAGCTCCATATATTCCAGCACATTAGCATGGATTTTCTTTAATATTACCGTCTCTTCCGTGCCAAGTTTCGAGTTCTGCGCTTTTGGAATATCCTTATTAGGGATCAACTCGCACCCAATTTGCGTATGTTCTTTTGTAATCGTGATGTTAAAATCAAAGCCAGTAAGATTGAAAAGTTGGAAGCGACCAAAGACCTCTGCATCACCTGAGACCTCTGCATCACCTGAGACCTCTGCATCACCATAGACCTTTGCACTACCATAGACCCATGCATCACCAAAGACCTCTGCATCACCATAGACCCATGCATCACCATAGACCTTTGCACTACCAAAGACCTCTGCATCACCAAAGACCTTTGCACTACCACAGACCCTTGCACTACCAT
>Ga0224514_10000267_pt1 | contig 15708 bp, 25 predicted proteins | sample SF_May12_sed_USG_3_FD_169107 | JGI IMG/M metagenome (GOLD analysis project Ga0224514, IMG submission 169107) | Sediment microbial communities from San Francisco Bay, California, United States - SF_May12_sed_USGS_24 | ecosystem: Environmental > Aquatic > Marine > Sediment | place: USA... | reverse complement strand
GACACCGGCTCTGACCCATGGCACCAGCTCACCGACCGAGAACCAGTGCGACTGTACGGCAACACCGAGCTGCCCTGTTAGCGGATCGCGCGCGACAATCGAGTAGGTGTGCACCGGGCGTTGCATACTGGCAACGGGCGACGACTCCGCCGCCACCGGCACAATCCATAACAGGCACAACACAAATATAAAGATCCGTCTGTACATCCCTTGTCCTCCGTATACAAACTGTGCAAACTCTGAACACACTACGCCCTGCGTTGTCACAGGATCATGGTAAGCCAACTACAATGCAATATCTAACCGTGTTACGACTCTCATTCATGCTATTGCTGTGCCTGCAGGCCGCACCGTCGATGGCTGCCAGCGCACCCCGGCCCGGCCCGTTTTTCGAGAACGCCGACATGCGGATCGGCCTGGCGCCACACACACCGGACCAGATGGCAGCATTCTACGAGGCGCGCGGCTTCCCGCCGGAGGCACTGGAACGCATCCGGCAGACCTGTTTTGTCACCGTGTTTATAAAAAACCGGAGCAATCGTGTGCTCTGGCTGGAACTGGACCAGTGGACCTTCACCAGCAACGGAAAACCGCTGCCACGCCTCGACGACAGTTACTGGAAGGCACAGTGGGATGAGATAAACCTGCGCCAGGCCAGTCGCTCCACCTTCGGCTGGACACAACTGCCACAGGTGCGCGACCTGCAGCCGGGTGAACCGGTCGGTGGCAACGTGGTATTTCCCGGAGGGACGGAGATTTTCAACATAGAGGCCCGTTTGCGCACCGGCGCAGACAAACAGGGTGAGGTCGTCAGGCTGGGTTTTGGCAATGTCAGCTGTCCACAGGCGGCCACGGGACAATGAAGATGCTTGCCAGAAAGACCTGCCTGATACTGCTGATCATGGCTGCTGCGGCAGCCTGCGCAGAGCAGCTGCCTCCCGGCATCATGCCGGTTGATGGTATAGCGGCGCCGGCCCTGCAACTGAACAACCTCGACGGGGAACCCTACGACCTTGCGGATACACACGGACACTGGCGCTTTGTGCATTTCTGGGCAAGCTGGTGTGGACCGTGCCGGCGCGAGATGCCGAGCATTGATAAAATGGTCGGACTGATGAAAGACAGCAGCATTGAATTCCTGTTGATCAACACCGCCGAAACGGAAGAAGAGATATTCACCTTCCTGGGCATTGCGGTACCCGAACTCGAACTGGTGCCGTTGATGGACGATGACGGACTGGTCACGGAGGCCTGGCAACCGCGCGGCCTGCCCGCCACTTACCTGGTCGATCCGGAAGGACGCATCCGCTACCAGGCGCTGGGGGGACGCGAGTGGGAAAAGCCGGCCTACCCGGCCTTCCTGCGCAGTATCGAGACTAGGCTTGCAACCACTCCAGCAGGTAGTAAATAAACTGGCCTTCGGAGGACTTCGACGGTCCAACGACACGTGCGGCATGGCGTTTGTTGTCGGGATCAGCCGCTGCAAGCGCCTGCTCCCGGGTAGTGAATACTTCCACGCACCCGGCCGGGAAGCGCTTGCGGTCCCGGCGCGGCGTGAAAATCACCGCATTGCACTCCTGCGACACGCTGGTCTGCGGATCCGGCGGCACGATCCCGCGCAGACTCATGTCACCGTCTCGCCGTGCAATTCCGGCCGCAGCATCCACAACAGGGTCCATTGACCGGCACTCCCGCGCTCAAGGCAAACAACACTGCCGGGCAGATAACTCACCAGTTCGCGGTCCGGTTCGCCGCACAACAATAAAGAGACCAGCCGCGACAGGAATGGCATGTGTCCAACCACCAGGGTGTCCTCCAGCCAGACGTCGGCATCCGCGACAAATTCCTGCACCGGGTCAAGCGGATCGATCCCGGTGACCCATTCGATAGTGCCTTCCGGCATAAGCTGACTGGCCAGCAGGGTGGCGGATTGCTCGGCGCGGCGTTTGCCACTGTGCCAGACACGCTCAACGCGCACACCGGCATCGCCCAGCGCCTTTGCCATAAGGGTAACTTCCTGTATGCCCTGCCGGCTTAACGCACGCGCGGGATCCTCTTGCTTGTCGAGTGCCGCGCCATGTTGTACGAGGTAAAGTCTCATTACACTCAACCTGCACTGATGACTGTCAGCCCACAGTCCGGGTAACGAATGATACCGCAACATCGATCACCGCCGCATCCTGCAGGATGCGGCCATGTCCAAGCCCCTGTGTCTTCATGAACTGCGCGCCGGGCCAGGCGCTTGCAATGCGTTCGCCCTGTTGCCAGGGAACGCTGCTGTCCTTCAAGTCATGGACAACCAGTGCCGGCGTCGACAGTTTGCGCACATTGCACTCGGTCGAAATCCGTTCCCAGAAATCGTGTTCGAAACGTTTTTCCAGACGTTTGCACAGGTTGGTAACAACAGAGGGATGCATATCCAGTGTCTGCGCAAAACCATCTATCAGGAAGCGCGCATCTGCCGGCGCAGCAATACACACAGCGCACTGTGCATGCAGACCGTGGTTCATCGCGTATGCCAGCACCATGCCACCAAAGGAATGGGTAAGCACAGCCGCCGCCTTGCCATAGCGCTGCTGTATTGCCTGTAACACTTCCGCACATTCCAGGATATTGGTACTGTGACCCGGCGTCGTGCCATGCCCCGGAAGATCAGGCGCAACAACCCGAAAACCCGCATCCAGCAACGGCTCAATGAAAGCGGCTACCTGGCTGCCGCGTCCCGACCAGCCATGTACGAATAACACGACCGGTCCACTGCCCCAGCTGTAGACAGCAACCGGTACATGACCAACCTGGACGATCTCATGCGCAGCATTCAGTGTGACCTGCCGACCTGCGGCGGACTGCGGGAAACGCCGGGTTCGAAACCACAGTGAGTAGGCCCAGCGCCCCAGCAGTGCGGGGAAAACGGCACCGACCCGCGCAAACAGAAAGCGCACGATCCGTAATGAAATCGGCGGCGCGCGCCCCAGGGCGCGCCCGCCGTGGAGTTGTTCCTTGCGAATCGCCATCGTCAGCCAGTATGGCACACGAAACGTCCCGCAGGCAGAGACAGGTCTGGAAGCCTATGATTAATTAAGAAAAACCTCGTCATTGCGAGCGTGGCGCGGCAATCTCATTGTTTAGAATCAGCCAGCTGGAGATTGCTTCGTCACCCTGTTCCTCGCAATGACGAATAACCCGGGCCTTCCGCAACGGCCAGAAATCCGTATCATGGCCGGCCACTGCTGCCGCAACAATCGCGGCAAACCTACAGAGCGGAGTAAAATATGGCAAGCAGCGTTGAAGAACTCACCGTGACGTACGAGGAAGACGGCATTGAGACGGTAAAGGAACTCGACAAGCAGGTCCTCACCAAGGGCGCATGGTCAACCATCATCTACCGTTACCAGGACTGGGACCGTTCGAAGGAAGCTTACGGACCGGACAAATTCACCATCCGCCGCTACCAGAAACGTAACGGCGAATACCAGCAGAAGTCCAAGTTCAATATCTCCAGCAAGGACCAGGCAGAGAAGGTCATTGCCGCGCTGCAGAAATGGATCAAGTAATAGCGTAATCAGGCCGCCGCATCAGCGGCCTGCGCAGCATCCAGCTCAACCCGGCTCACCGCCTGCTCCTTCAGCAGGCCGGCCATCAGTTTACGCCGGTGCGTGGAAGTATCCTGTTGCGCCTGGTCCAGGCGATCGAAGTAATATTCCAGTGCGGCCTTGATCATGGCCCGCGGCCGGCGGCTGATCAGCACCGAACCGCCATCCTCGCGAATACCCTCCTCGATCTCTCTTGCCAGGTCGAGCAACGTATAGCGTGCCACCTGCGCACAGTCCGATCCACCCGCCGGGTAGGCGGCATGCGCATAGTCACGAATTGCCGTACACAGGATATCCCTGACGGCAGTATCACACTGGAGGTTGATTTTCCCGGCTGCCATGATGCCATTCTAGGCGAACACGGCAGCCAGGGTAACGGCTGGTAAACGGCCGGGGCGACGCGACGGACGGCCCGGAGAGATCAGGCAATAGACGGGCTATCGCCCGGATTTTTTGCTCTCGTCAGCGAAGACGTCATACAGCTGTTCCTGCAGCTGGGCATCTTCCTGCATAACCTCAAGCTTGCGACGTGCAACAGCGGATCGCATCGCCTTCAATGACGCCATGCCCTTGCTGCGTTTTTTCCTGGCGGGTTTTTTCCTGCCTACAACATCCCGGGTAACTGCACTCATGGTTTCCCCCCTGCTGTAAGGCCGGTCATAAGGCTGGCCGGCTGGTCCTTGGAAACCTATCGGCCACCCCGAAACGTGCCTTTAATGGCGACCTGGCAACCCATCCGCAGGCGTGAAAATTACTGGATATCTAATTGTTCTACATGGACTTATATGGAATCTCTGCATTCCCGACAGGCCATTCCGGGCAAGCGCAGCGGACAGAACGCCCTGATTCACGCTATCTTGAACCCACTGAATGCCCGACAGTCCCATTCCGTGAGGTAAATGAAATGCATGCAGCTATCCGGATTCCGCTCTGTGCCCTGCTGTTCATGGCACTGCAGCCGACATATGCCGGTCCGGTCTACACCTGGACCGACCCGGCCGGAATAACCCACTTCAGCGAGCTGCCGCCACCGGGGCAGAACGAGGCAATACAGCTGGATCTGCCGCCGTACCCGGCGGCCACCGGCCCCTATGGTGATTACTACTCGGTCATCAACCAGGCGGCACGCATGGAGGCCCAGCGACTGGAACGCGAACGACTCGAGGCGCAACGCAGGCAGCTGGAGGCCGAGACCCTGCGCGCACAGGCCGAGGCGCTGGCGGCAAGCACAGCGGCCACGCCTGTGCCGCCACCCGTCAGCTACCGCTATCCTCCCTGGTATCCGTACCCGGGCCATCACCCCCGCCACCACCGCCACCATCCGTATCCGCAGCGCCGGGAGCATTACCCGCCGCACCGACCGGACGGCAGGTATGACTTACGGCTGAACAGACCCCCGGCCATGACCCTTCCCGGCAATCGCTAACCGGCTGTACCGTACAGATGCATCGAGTCAGCACGGATAGCCTGATAAACTTGGCCCCCATGAGTGAAGAAGAAAGCCCGCTGAAGTTTCCCTGCGAATTTCCCATCAAGGCGATGGGAAAAGCCGACGGCGCATTCGACATGACCGTGGTCGAGATCGTGCGCCGTCATGCGCCCGACCTGTCTGAAGGCGCCATACACACCCGCGCCAGCGGCAAGGGTAATTACCTCTCGGTCACGGTCGTGATAAACGCCACCAGCCGCACGCAACTGGATGCCATCTACCAGGACCTGGTCGATTGCGAAGCCGTGATAATGGCACTCTGATGTCGCTCATGATGAACAACACAGAGACCTGCGCGCCACCCGGCACACAACAGGCGCTGATAGTGCGCCATCGCGGGGTCGTTGACTACACCCGCTGCTGGCAGGAGATGCAGGCCTTTACCGAAGCACGTAACGCCACAACCACGGATGAAGTGTGGTTGCTGGAACATCCGCCGGTCTATACGCTGGGGCGCAACGGCAAAGAGAAACACCTGCTGAACACCGGCGCCATTCCGGTCGTTCGCAGCGACCGTGGCGGCCAGGTCACCTACCACGGCCAGGGGCAGCTGGTTGTGTACACCCTGCTGGACATCAAGCGCCGCCAGTTGGGTGTACAATCACTGGTCAACCGACTCGAGCAGGCGGTAATTGAGTTGCTTGCAGAGCTCTCGATTAACGCACAACGGCAAGACAAGGCCCCCGGCGTCTACGTGGATGGCTGCAAGATTGCCGCGCTTGGACTGCGCGTGCGCAGGGGCTGCAGCTTTCACGGCCTGAGCCTGAACGTGGACATGGACCTGTCGCCGTTTGAACACATCAACCCGTGTGGTTACCAGGGACTGCAGGTTACGCAACTGGCAGACCTGGGCATTGATGCCACCCCGACAAGCATAAGTGCGCCACTGCTGGCACACCTGGAACGACTGTTACAAGACTGAAGCGATGACTGACAACGAAAAGAAACAGCGCGGTGCAGCAAAGACCGCACGTATCCCGATCAAGGTCGAGACCACCACCCGACCGTTACGCAAGCCGGCATGGATTCGTGCAAAGTCCCCGGCCAACCCGGCCGTGGCACGACTCAAGGGCGTACTGCGTGACAACCGCCTGCACACGGTTTGCGAAGAGGCCTCCTGCCCGAATATCGGTGAGTGTTTTGCCGGTGGCACGGCGACCTTCATGATCATGGGTGATATCTGCACGCGTCGCTGTCCGTTCTGCGACGTGGCACACGGGCGTCCGGACCCGCTCGACGCGGACGAACCGGAGAATCTCGGCCGCACCATCCAGGCCATGGGACTGAACTACGTGGTCATCACGTCGGTCGATCGCGATGATCTGCGTGACGGCGGCGCCGCACACTTCAGCGCCTGCATTACCACGATCCGCAAGTACAGCCCCGACATCAGCATCGAGGTGCTGGTCCCGGATTTTCGTGGCCGCATGGACCGCGCACTCGACATCCTGATCAATACACCGCCGGACGTCTTCAACCACAACCTGGAGACCGTGCCCGGGCTTTACAAAAAGGTGCGTCCCGGTTCCGACTACGCATGGTCACTGAACCTGCTGAAGCGTTTTAAAGCCCTGCACCCGAAGGTGCCGACCAAGTCCGGCCTGATGCTGGGCGTCGGCGAGACCATTGACGAGGTGGAACAGGTGATGCGCGACCTGCGCGAACACGATTGCGACATGCTGACACTGGGTCAGTACCTGCAACCGAGCGTACATCACCTGCCGGTGGATCGTTACGTACACCCCGATGAATTCGAGCGCCTCGGTGAACTGGGACATGAACTGGGCTTCAGCCACGTCGCCAGTGGCCCGATGGTGCGCTCCTCCTACCACGCCGACCAACAGGCCAAACATGCCATCAAGACCGGCTAAAGGAATGGATTTACATGAGCTGTCTTTTTCGCGAATTATAATTCTTCGGGAGGATATCGCCGAAGTAATGATTAACGATGGCGTCGTAATGGATGTAGAGATGGTAGATCAATACCATGACTTTCTGCTTTCACATTTGCGCGCACCATTCTCGCTACTCGTAAACAAAGTCAATTCCTACACCTATGACTTCCCCGCCCAGCAAAAGCTGGCTACGCTAAAAGAAATAAATGCGATGGCCGTGGTTGCCTACAACCGGGTATCAAAGATCTCTACGCAAGCGCTGGCATCATTCCCCCGCGATCCAGAATGGAAGCTGGAGATCTTCCCAAATCGGGATGAGGCCCTGGCCTGGCTGATATCAGAGCAAGACGCGTTTCACGAATAAATCAGGCACATTTCCAGGTCGATCGATTGATCCCGCAGCCGCGGGCTGACATCCAACAATTACTGTTCTTCTGTTTTTTGTATATCCGCTTCACTGGCTAGTGGCTGCTGTCCGGCAGCAACCGCTCCATCAGGTAACCCAGACAGTCCTGCCGGATAATCTGTTCATCCAGTGTAAACATCGACGGCATGAACGCACGCGCGGTCCGCAACACCCCTGCATCGATCGTGAAATAGTGGTCGAACACCGGCTGATCATTGTCATCGCGTACATCCAGTGAAATTGTTGCACCATCGCGCAGCCAGCCCAGTTGTGTCCCCGCCGGCAGTTCACGGAAGTTCATGTGATCAATATTGCTGAACAGCCGCAGATCGACCTCCTCATCAGCGAAGCTGAAGCTGACCTGCTCCGGCACCTTGACGATGGCGACGGTATGAAACAGGTCGACGTCATGTGACGCCACCGGGTGATCGGGTATCTCGTTCATGCGCAGGCAGGCGTCGATGAAATCGCGCGCATGCTGTGCGCCGTATTGCTGATCGGGCTTGCCGCATTCGATGGTAACGGCCGGGCACAGGGCGGACATGGCCATCGACTGCACACCCAGCGGACGGATAAAGTAGACCACGGTGCGGCTGAACAGGGCGGCCAGTTGCAGGAAGCGATTGTCGACCCGGTTGATACATGCATAGTGCGGGTTGATGCCGGTATTGTTATGAATGTCGATACTGGCAAACGGCGAACGCGCACGCATGCTCTCGACGACCTGCTGCATCATCTTCGCTTCCGGCGCCTCCGGGGTTTCCGTACCCGGCCAGACACGGTTGTAGTCCGCCTGCCCGTCCAGCCGGCGCATGCCGTGACGTGCCGCCGGGACATTGCCGATCAGGACCGACAGTGCGCGCGGCAATTCGGCATCCTGGTAATGCTTCAGCAGGGATTGCAGCGCGTAAAAACCGGTTGTCTCATTGCCGTGTGCCAGCACCGTGACAAACAGCGGCTGCGGCTGCCGGCCCGGCAGGTGCAGCAGGGTCGGCCCGCCAAGCAGGTCCTGCAGGTCTTCAACCGCGGCATCCAGCAGGCCCGCGGGTATATCATCACGCTCGTTCAGCATAAACTATGTCGTTATGTTCAGTTAATTTACATATATATGGCGCTATATATCTATATTAGTGTCTAAATGACTCAATCATCAGACATGCAAATCCCACTCATGCACCGGCCGGCCACTTTCCTGCCGCTCCCGGTAGGCCGCTGTCATCGCCGTCAGGTCATGGCCACAACGGGCCGCCGCCGCACGCTGCCAGTCGGCGCCGGTCTGACCACCCAGCACGCGGGCCTCGATAATCCAAAGGTAACGGTCGATGTCGGCCTGATCAATTTCCAGCTGCTCCAGTCCCGACCTTGCCATTGGCAACAGCCGCTCCACGACCAGGTTGCGCAGTACACCACGCTCGTCACCCATCCAGCGGACGTGCGCATCCAGCCCGCGACGCGCGGCGGCGTAGAAATTATCACGCGCCGTGGCGAAGGGCAGTTGCTGCTCGGGAGGCACCTCCTGATTCATCAGGCTTTGCATCAGGCCATGAAAGAAGGCGGCATTGGCAATCATGTCCACGATGGTGGGACCGGCCGCCACCACGCGCTGTTCAATGCGCAGGTGCGGTATTCCGTCATAATCGAAACCGATCAACGGCCGGGTCCAGCGCCAGATCGTGCCGTTGTGCAGGCGCACACAGGCCATCTGCTCCAGCCCTTCATTGAAACGCATGGGCAACAACACCGGGTAGTGCTGCGCATTCTCCTGGAAGCACTCCAGCAGCGACCCGCGTGCATAGCCGGAACCAAACGTCACGCGCCGCAACGGACCATGACTGGCGCCGGCCAGCCCGCCCACCGAAACCGATTGCTCAAACAGCGGCACGCGTGTTTCATCCCACAGGTCATGGCCGAACAGGAAGGGTGAATTGGCGGCAATCGCCACCAGCGGCGCCGAGGCGATGATCGAGGCGTTGTAGGCACGCACGGCCCTGTCCGGATGCACCTTGAGGTGCAGCTGGAACGACGTGGTAGCCGCCTCCAGCATCACACTCTGTTGAGAGGTCTTGAGGTGCTCGTGCCCGCTGATATCCAGTCGCAACGGCTCACCTTCCCGCAACCGCAACACCTGCTCATTGAGCGCGCGGTAACGCTTCAGATCCGACATATTCTCCTGCGACAGCTCTTCCTCGCGCACGGTCGGCAGTATCCCGATCATCACCAGGCGGGTGTCGAGCTCCTCCGCCACGCGCACACACTGCTGCCAGGTCTCGCCCAGGCTGGCCTCGAAGCGGCTGAAGGCGGTACCCCACAGGTGTTGCGGGTGATCATTCAACTCGACATTGAAGCGCGCCAGCTCGGGCACCACCATGGCGTTATCGAGTCGCTTGAGAAACACATCGTTGATGGGTGCAGGGCGTTCCTGCCGGTCTACCAGCCAGGCCTCCAGCTCGAAGCCGCCCATGCGGTCACGCGGGGAGAAACTGCCGGAACGGAACCATGTCTCCAGCAGGACCATCTCGTCCTGCAGGCGATCAGAGAACACCGCAAAGTCTTCGGGACTAAAACGAACCGCTTCTATTTCCTGACCCATACACGCTCACTGCAGGTTGATAACGACCTCGTTCACGGCAGCCAGCCGCTCGGGTGTACCAATATCAAACCAGCTGCCGGTAAAGTGTTCACCCGTAACCCGCCCCTCATCCATCGCCGCACGCAGCAGTGGCGCCAGCGGGAAGGCACCGGGCGTGCAGCCGGAAAACAATTCCGGGCGATACAGACCGATGCCACTGAAAGTCAGCATGGCCGGTCCCTGCTGCGCCAGCCGCCCTTCGCTAAGCGAGAAGTCGCCCTCGGGATGCTGTGGCGGGTTATCGACCATCACCAGGTGCGCCAGGGCGTCGACATCCCGGGACAGCCTGGCAAAATCGAAATCGGTCCATATGTCGGCATTTACCACCAGGAAAGGCGCCTCGCCCAGCAGCGGCAGGGCATTGAAGATCCCGCCGCCGGTTTCCAGCGCCGCGCCCTGCTCGGGTGAATACTGTATGGAAACCCCGTAGGCGGAACCGTCACCCAGCGCACCGACAATCTGTTCGCCAAGGTGGGCATGGTTGATTACCAGCTCCGTAATGCCCGCCCGCACCAGCGCATGGACATGATGCTCGATCAGTGTCTGCCCGCCGATGCGCAGCAGCGACTTGGGCGTGCTATCGGTCAGTGGCCGCATGCGCTCGCCACGACCGGCCGCCAGGATCATGGCCTTCATGCGCCGGTTACTCCCTGCCACTCACGGCAACCAACCCTGCAGGTGCCGTTCGACCAGCTGCGCAAGAAACTCGATATGGGTGGAGTGATCATTCAGACAGGGGATGTAGCGATAATCCTTGCCACCCGCCCCGACAAACACAGCGCGGTTTTCCATGCCGATTTCCTCCAGCGTTTCCAGGCAATCGGCGCTGAAACCGGGGCAAATCACCTGCACGTCATGCACCCCGCTGGCGGCCAGCGACTCCAGCGTGTGGTCGGTGTAGGGTTTTAGCCAGTCCTTCGGACCCAGCCTTGACTGAAAACTGAGTTGCCACTGCGTCGACTCCAGCCCCAGTTGCTCCGCCAGCAGCGCGGCGGTGGTCTCACACTGACAGGCATAGGGATCACCCCTGTCTGCATAGTCCTGCGGGATGCCATGAAACGACATCAGTAATTTCTGCGGCGCACCATGCTCTGCCTGGAAGTCACGCACACTGTTGGCCAGCGCCGAAATATAGTCAGGATGCGCATGGTAGTCATTGATAAAGCGCAATTCCGGCATGGCACGCCAGCCGCGTAGTTCTGTAGCCACGGCATCAAAGATCGCGGCACTGGAGGTTGCCGAGTATTGCGGATAGAGCGGCAGCACCAGTACGCGCTGCACGCCGGCATCACGTAATTCCGCGAGCCCGGTGGCAATCGACGGGCTGCCATAACACATGGCCAGCGCGACCCGGACCGGCGCACCCAACCGCGCATCAAGTGCCTGTTGCAACGCGGCATGCTGCTTGCGGGAAATCACCAGCAACGGTGAACCTTCATCGGTCCAGATCTTTGCATAGGCCCGGGCCGAGCGGCGCGGCCTTGTATTCAGGATCACCAGGTTCAGCACCAGCCACCACAGCGGCCGCGGCAGCTCGACCACGCGCGGGTCCCACAGGAACTGCTTCAGGTAACGGCGCACATCGCGCGGCGCGGGCGAATCCGGCGTGCCCAGGTTGGTCAGCAGGATGCCCAGCTTGGGATTGCTATCGGCTTGCATGGCTAGTCAACTACTCCGGCTCCTTGAGGACATTTCCCAGTTCCTGTTCGCTGACCGGCAGAGGCAGCACGGCATACAGGGGGAACAGGGCGGCCAGCTTCTCGACATATTGAAGTTCGCGCCGCTCCACCATCACTATAATACGGGCATTCGAGGAATATTTCTGCAGGCTGTACAGGAACACATCGAGGTTACTGACGTTCACACCGGCATAGTTATTTCCATAGCCATACATGAACTCGGCCACCACGTAATCCGGTGTTTTCCTTTTCAGTGCACTGATAGCCTTGCGCATCGAGCCAAGCTTTACCTCGGTGATACCAAGGCGCCGATAGAGACTGGAATAATCACGGTGCGCCGGGGACTCGATAATGGAGAACAGGACGGGGGATGACATGAACGGGATTATATCTACTGCAGGGTGGTCTATGGAAACCGGGTCAGCGCATCACCGGCATGCCATTGCGGATATTTCTGCATACAGCCGGTAAACAACACTGACGTTACCAGCCGTTCCAGCCACGCCTGAAGATGGGGATACGGCGCGTTATCGAACCAGTCCCGGTCCACATGGGAAAACTGGCGCACAAACGGAAATAGCGCCGCATCAGCAAGCCCCATGACATGCCCCGTCAACCAGTCCTGCACTGTCAACCGCGCTTCCAGCTCTCCCAGGAAGCGTTCACCGCGGGCACGGTAATACGCCGGCGGGTGTTCCGGGTAACGCACGGCATATTTATAGTGATCGAGATCCTGCTTGAACTGGTCGTCATTCGCATCCAGCAATACCTGCGTTGCCCGTTGCTGCTCCGTATCCCGTGGCAGCCAGTGATCCGGATCCTGCTGCGCAAGCGCCCATGCCATGATATCGCGGCTTTCCTCGATCACCTGGCCATCCGGCAGCACCAGTACCGGCACCGTACCCTTGGGTGAACAGGCCAGCAGTTCCGCTGGCATTTCGCGCAAGACCACCTCACGCAACTCAACACTGATCCCGCTATAGCGCAACGCCATGCGTGCACGCATGGCATAGGGGCAGCGACGAAATGAATACAGGACCGGCCGATCTGCACTCACGGGAAATGATCAGAACGAGAATCCACCCGGCCAGAGCTGGATGCCGAGATAAAGAAAAGCGGCGGCGAGCAGGCCACAGGCAATACTGGCCAGCAACAGGCCGGGGCGCCGGCCACTTGTCAGCAGCGCATTGATGCCAACACCGGCGCCTATCGCGGTTACGAAGAAACCGAACTCGTTTACGATCAACAGGGTCAGCGTGGGCAGCTGGTAGGACTCCGGCGGCCCCAGCGCACCGGAACCCAGCAGCCCGAAGGCGACCAGTAAACCCATGCCCAGCGCCAGCCAGGGAAACGGCAGATTATTCATGTGTGGTCTGTTGCCTTCTGTAACCCGCTCAATTGACGGTCATGATACCGACCCAACAGCAACAGTGACAGTAGTGCGCCGAACAAGGCATAGCCCATGTCCGACTGCGTGTCCCAGACATAACCCTGGGTACCCAGGAAGGCTTCCGCCGCCTCTTCCGATGCCAGCGCCACGATCCATTCAATGATTTCATAGAGGGCGCTGAACGCGAGGCAGAAGCATACCACCAGGAAGTTCAGCCAGGCACGCCCACGGACTATGGCGTACCTCAGCAGGATCTCGCGTGCCAGGATTGCCGGCACGAAGCCCTGGGCAAAGTGCCCGACCTTGTCGTAGTTGTTGCGTTGCAGCTCAAAGGCATCTCGGAGCCAGTCAAACAGCGGCACTTCCGCATAGGTATAGTGCCCGCCAACCATGAGTATGATGCAGTGCACCAGCGCCAGCGCATAGGCCAGCCCGGTCAAGGGAAAACGGCGCCGTGTCGCGAGCAACACAAGCAGTCCGATCACCGCCGGCAATACCTCCAGGAACCAGGTAAAGGTGTCGGCCGGTCGCCAGGCCGACCAGGCGAACACGACGGCAAATATCGCCAGCCAGCTACGGGTCACTCATTCACATCCAGGTCGGCATACTTGACCGGGTCACACTCCTTCAGCAACCTGCGCGCGTAGACCATGTTGACCTTCACGTCCTGCGCCTTCCACTCACTGTCGACGTGCTCGGCCAGCAGATCATTGAACTGGTGACGCTGCCAGACATTCATCCCGAGCGAAATCGCCAGCACAATGACAACCATTGCGATGGCGTCATAATTAATCGTCGCTTTCTTCACCGTTTTCTCCTTTGCCTTTGTGCGAGAGCTCATCCCCGGACGGTCACCTGGAATACTGTGAACCGGTTCACGGTTTTCCGGACTTGAAACCCCCTAGACTGTCGGTAACAGGTCAGGATTCCTGCCTGCATCAATGTATCTGCTACCGACTGACATCATATAGGTACCTCATTATGAAAAAAATACCGGTAATTCTGATTTCCCTGGGGCTGCTATCGGCCACACCCGCACTGGCCGTGGACGGCGATGCAATAATCGGCGGGGCGATTGGCGGCGGAGTGGGTGCCGCGGTGGGCTCTGAAATCGGCGGGCGTGAAGGCGCCATTGCCGGTGGCGCCATTGGTGCCGCGGTCGGCGTTGCCGTCGCCACGGACGGGGATGGCCATGACGTGAAGCATGCAGTCCACGTCGAGGACAAGCACTCGCACGGCCCGCCCGGACACGCCTATGGCCATCATGTGCCACCCGGACATGCGAAACACAAGAAGAAACACCACTGAGAATATTCAGTTACAAAAAAGGCGGCCCAAGGGCCGCCTTTTTATGTTTGTAGAATTGCTCATTCTCACTCCAGAAAGAGATCTGGAAAACGCTGGCCTTCGAGAAAGATAAAACGGCGACCGAAAGGCCACCGTCACCATCAAATTCAAGTTAACCGGATATTCAGCAACTTATACCCGCCTTTAGTTACGAGAATTTTCATCTATACTATTTTTATAGTCATGTCTTTTCATGATGATTTTAACTGCAGTTATCTGGCGGAATCAGCCTGGAAGTAAAATAAAATGAGCGGTTTATGACATGTACGCTCCGTGGCAGCAGATGGAATTATTCCGCCAGTTGACAGGAGCAGAAGTGCTGATGCGTACAGCCATTACCTGCTGCCATCAAGGGAATCGATGTAACTGAGGCATGTCCCATGAAACTCTTACAGGCAGGCCTGTTACAAATCTTAATAGTTTACTGTCTCACTGGTTGTACCAGCCTGATAATCGCAGTGGATGACAAGCGCAGTCTCGGAGAGGTTGCTGATGACGCCGCTATCACCTCCAGCATCAACATTAAATATCTAACGGATGAACTGGTAAGAGCGCTGGATATCAATGTAGATACCTACCGCGGAGTGGTAACGCTGGATGGCCTGGTAGATAACCAGATTGCTGCAACACGCGCGGTAGATCTCGCACTCAGTGCTAAAAATGTCACCAAGGTTATTTCCAATCTCACCCTCAGGGACCAGACCCTGTCGCCAAGAGGCCTGGTATATCAGTGACTGCGGCGTGCCATTTGTAGCAGCAATGCCGCCTCACTATTCGATAGCGGGCCGCCTGACAACACTCAAGGTAACGTCAGAATGAACTGGAACGGGAAAATTCGGACATTCGCCAACTACCTGACAATTGACATTTAATTCACAAGTGAACTTCCGAGTACGGCCAACTACGGACGTACAGCACAATTAAAAACGGCTCCTTTGGGAGCCGTCTGTATAACCGCTAAGCCACACACTTTGAGGGTCAATGCGAAAACACACAACATCAATATAGTTATTAAACGAACACCTGCATTCATGACACATTCCTCTCTGGAAATACAGGAAGGCATGCTATCAATGGTGTATGAAGGGATTATTACGACCTGCAAGATTCCCGTGTGCACCAAATTCAATAAGAAGTTACATGCGCGTGCGTGTCTTTACAGGGATAAATGGGTGGAATCGGAACGGGCTTCTAAAACATCGGTAGGCAGATATACCCGGTCAACCCGACTACTCGCCGGTCTCATAACCGCCATGACGGATGATGTCGCCGGACATCAG
>Ga0224514_10000266_pt1 | contig 15713 bp, 9 predicted proteins | sample SF_May12_sed_USG_3_FD_169107 | JGI IMG/M metagenome (GOLD analysis project Ga0224514, IMG submission 169107) | Sediment microbial communities from San Francisco Bay, California, United States - SF_May12_sed_USGS_24 | ecosystem: Environmental > Aquatic > Marine > Sediment | place: USA: California... | reverse complement strand
ACTCTTCCTTTGCCCTCACCTTTGCCTCGTGGAGCTTCATCTGGATCCTGCTTTTCACGTTAACTTCCCCGTCTCCAGAGGTTTCAATGGGGATAAATAACCCTTCTTTATAATCATTCATCACCCTTGCCTGAACACCATCGCTCTGGGTGCTGGGCATACAGCCGAAAGGCTTTACGGATATTACCAGATGGGCCTTCTTTTTCTTTATGGCCATCAGGTTTTTTGCCACCTCCAGATGGCCTTCGCCGCCATCAATTCTTGTGTTGTAGTATTTATGCCCTAACTGGGCCAGCTGCCTCTGGGACGGTAGAGGGGCGTTTACAAAACCAAGAGCCAAACGGTACATGGAATGATGGAATTTAAATAGAAAGTCGGCAAAGGATATTTTAAAAAGCAGCGAAATAAAGCTCCACTTTTTTCGGACTCCTTTCCCGGCCCTGATACGGTCCTTTATGTACGCCTTCCACCACCAGACCGTATAATCCAGCCAGCCGCTGATGGGTTCAACCATAACTTCACAGCCCTCTTCTTCGAGCCATTTTGGCAAGCCGTAATTCCCGTCCCCTTCTGTTGTCTGTGCCCAGAACTCTCCTATAATTTTTACCTTTGGCTTGGCCTTGCTATAATCCACCTTTAACTTTTCAAGGATCTTTTTTGCCTCTCTCAGCCGGCCAAAGAGGTTTTTCCTCTCACTAAAAGCATTGTAAAGGAGATCAAGTATCTCCTTTACGGCTTTTTCCGTATCGCCTTCATTAACTTCGTAGGGCCTGAACTTGAACTTAATCTCGTTGATCATATCGCCAATGACCAGGCCCTTAATAAGGTAAGTATAAAATTTCCTGTCCAGGATCAATCCATTCTCATGGGAAGCGGCATCAGTCTCCACTGTCTGGCTGACAGTCAAAACTCTGAACTTTTCAAACCCTGCGTCTGTCAATGCCTTTCTGTACTCGGCCTCATACATCCCGAAGCGGCAGGCGCCACAGGCTCCTGCCGTCACATAAATATATTTATCTTCTATGTTTTGAACGCCGTCGGCCCTCAATTTCTTCAGGTATTTGACAAGATTGCCAACGGTGTAGTACGTTGGGTTGCATTGCCCCCGGTTGCAGTGCTCTTTTCCCTGGGAGAGGGATTTGTTGTCGGGAGAGGGAAGGCATTCAGCCCTGTATCCCAAGCCCTCAAAGACACCCTTGATCAAGATATCGTGAATGGAAGTAAGACCGCCACATAAAATGGTAACATGACGGCGTTCCTTTTTTGTGAACGGTCTTTCAACAGGTTTTTTGAAATGCGAAACATCCGCCCCGGGAAGGCCCATTTCCTGCCTGAGCTTATCCCTGTAGTCATTTACCTTTTCAACAAGTTCATTTTTCATAACACTACTCACATCTCATTTTTTGATTTATATTTCTGATTCATCCTTTTGTCCGCCTATTATTTACAAAGAAGCAACCGCGCCTGAGAGGAAAAAAGAGGCAAATAACGATCACTGCTTTCCGCATTCTGCCATGAGAATCTCCTCGTAGGCCCTCACCCTCTCTTCCAGTTCCTTTTCCAGGGCTTCTCTTTTTCCAAGCGCCTCCTCATACTTGTCCAGGAAGTAATCGATTGTCTCCACCCTTATCTTTATCGAGCCTGAAGGCTTATTCTCATCTATGTCGTGGAAAGTAAAGTATGGCGTGCCTGAGCTATGCAGGATATCCTCGACAACAGAGTATATGGGAGAATCGTGGCCGCACTTGAAATTGGAAAGATCAAGAGAAGCAAGGTTTGGATGGCGGGCCACATACTTGGCTCCCCAAAGCTTTTTACTGCTGTTTTCACTAAAGGAATTTTTCCAGACATCGGATATATCCATAGGAGATGTTATATCCCCCCTCCTTACCTCTTCACCAAAGAGGCGATCCAGCATTTCATCATCTGTGGGGAGGGAATCTATTGTTAAAACGGGGTAACCCCTTTTCTGGATTTCTTCAAGGATGCCGTGATTAAGACCGGGGTCGCTGTGATAGGGCCTCCCCAGGAGGACCAGGCCCACCCTCTTTTCATCTTCAAGCATTTTGATGACCGTGCTGCCCAACTCTCTTTGATGGGCGTAATATGAATCAAGAGCCTTCAGGCCATCGTTCACGCCTTTTTTGTTTTCCCTTCTGCTAATCTTTAAAAGAGGCTTAAAACAATCAAGCATTTGTTGCTCAAGAAGTTCCCTTTCCCCAAGATTCAATACAGGATAAATGTATTGAACGTTCAGTTCGGCAAAGGTGTCCTTTTCTCTTAAAAAAGCGGCCCTGCATACCTCGGGCGTTGCCTGTACGGTGGGGCAGGTACAACTGCCTACGGTATTGACCAGAGGGGAAGGCAGGTTAATGAGAATAGGAAAAAAAACGACATCAACCTTCTTTTTATAAACAAGGTTATGAACATGGGCAAGTGATACCTTGCTGGGAAAACACTGGTCGATGGAACCTCTTCTTGAGCCTTCCTTAAACATGTCTTCGTTGGTAAAATCTGAAAAAAGGATGTTTTTGGGGTTAACGCCAACCGACTCCAGGTACGCAATAAGGAAAGGGGCCGTTGAAAAGATATTAAGCGCTTTGGGAATCCCTATTCTCAGCTTTTGTCTTTTCACCATCGCTTTATTGGCAAAAAGGGAAGGGGCAGCCTTTCTTTCCATTAACTTCTTTTTAAAGGCCATGTCGGCATTTTCCATGGAGAGATCGGGGTTATCATGTTTGACGGCATCAAGCCCTTTTTTGATCTTGAGCATGGCCTCTTTATCTTCAACATCCCCCTTTTCGCAAGGCGCTATAATATACCGCCTTGAGGCGCCTTCCTGAGAGGAGATATCGATAAAGGTCCTCATGCAATTATTTTTGCAAAAGAAACATCGCGTTGTCTCATCCCTGATGGCGGCAAGGGTCAGTTCTTCCAGTGCTTGAAAGCCAATAAAGCTTGATTTATCAGTCCCTATAGCTTCCAGAGCGGCGCCCATAGCGCCGCTTTCCCCTGTGTGGGGATGAACGAAAATATGGGCGTCGGGCACCTTTGATTTTATATAGTCATTCTGGGCTTTTACTGCTGCCAGGTTCTTCTGCGTTCCCCCCTGCAAAACAAATTTTCTGCCAAGCTTTTTGAGGTTAGGTTCCTGGACAACATAGAGCCATATATTTCTGGGAAGGACATGTGCCAGACCGGCCATGATATCCTCTCTTCGCCACCCCATTTGCTGAAAATTAACAATGTCTGATTCAAGAAAAACGGCGCAGCCGTAATTGAAGGCAGGAATTTTACCTGCGCTGAAAGCGGCTTCGGCATAGTCACTCACATCATAACCAAACTGCCTGGCCGTACTTTGAAGGAAATAGCCGTTTCCTGCCGAGCACTGGGTATTTAATTTAAAATCCGTCACCCTGCCGTCTTTCAGGAGGATAACCTTAATGTCCTGTCCCCCCACATCGCAGATAACGTCCACATCATTGAAATATTTAAGTGATGACCTCGTATGGGCCACCGTTTCAACGATTGCCCTGTCGGCCTGGATGGCCTCTTTGAGCATATCCTTGGCATAACCTGTCGTCCCTACGCCGCCCACCTCAAAATCAGCGCCGCTTGCCTCAATCGCTTTTTTCAGTTCACTGACAACCCACTTGGTATCTTCAAGGGGATTGCCGGCAGAAAGGCGGTAGGCCTTGGCGAGAATGTCGCCCTTCTCATCAATTACAACCCCCTTGGTCGATGTGGACCCCCCATCGATACCGATATAGCCCTTAACCTTTTCCCCCGGTTTGAAGGTTTTCGATGTAAAGGGTGAAACAGCGTAGTCAGCGATAAAACGATCACGTTCTTCCTCATTTTTAAAAAAGGCGTCGGCGCCACTTGCGGCGGGTGATATTTTTCCATTTTCCACATGTTCGGCCAACCTGTGACAACCCTCATAAACACCTGTCTTGCCTTCTTCGCCAAGGCCGAAAATAATGGCCCCTATGGCTGCAAAAAACTGGGAATCTTCAGGAACGGTGATAAGGTCTGCCGCATCGACCCCTTCAGGGAGCGTCACTTCCCTCTCTTCCCATACCTTGGGTATATTTCGCCGCCAGGCGTCAGTCAGGGCAGGGATGTAGGTGTGTGGGCCGCCCAGAAGAAGCACGTTGGGCATAAGTACATTGCCCCTGGTGAGTACGCTCAGGTTCTGCTGGACGATGGCTTCGAAAAGTGAATTCATGAGTTCTCCCGAAGGAACACCCTGCTTCTGAAGTGAATTAATGTCTGTTTCCGCAAATACGCCGCAGCGGGCGGCCACCTGATGTATCTTGCTGCTGTCGGTTTTCAGGTTCTGGATATCTTCCTGGGAAAAACCGAGTTTGGCCCCTATTTTGTCAATAACAGCACCCGTTCCTCCGGCGCACTTGTCATTCATTGTGGGGACCTTTACCCGGTTACCCGTTTTTTCATCGACAATCCAGAGTATAATCTTCGAGTCCTGCCCGCCCACTTCGATGACGGAAGAGGTTTCAGGGTAGAGCCTTTCAACTGCCAGAGAGATGGCGTTTACTTCCTGAACAAACCTTGCCCCGATAAACGGAGCAATAGCAGCGCCACCGCTGCCTGTAATAAAGGCCTTTACTTTTCCCCGCTCTATAGTGAACTGTTCATGAACGGACTGAAGGAAAGTGAGAAGCGTTTCAGGCTGTCTCGTTTCGTGGCGCTTGTAACCCTTCCAGAGAATTTCCTTGCCGGCGCTGTCCATGACGACAACCTTTACCGTTGTCGATCCCACATCGAGACCGAGAATAATATTCTGTTCAGCTTTAGTCATTTTTTTCATATTGATTAGTTTCGCAGGGGAATCAGCATTTATGATCAGAACAAACTATTTCACCCTGTCAAAGCGTTTTTGCCAGGGACGGAAGGGAGACCACAGGATGTAAAAAAAATAGAAAAAGCGCTATTATAAAGAAGCCTGCAAAGTATAAAAAACGATTTTTCTGTTATAGCCGATCACCGCTGTAACATTCCCCCTGCGCCTTATCAGTCCTCTCCTTTTTTAACTTTACGTTAAACCCGGCAAGAGCCGTAAAATGCGCCTTCTTCCGCGCCGGTAAAACCAAGGTATAGAAAAGTATAGAAGACTCTAAAAAAAATGCAAGCTATTTTCCACATTTAATCCTTTTGTTTCCTTTTGTTCCTTGACATCATCTGCCGGGGGCTGTAAACTCAGCCCTTGCCCTGACAGGGATTCTTTGCCGGGCAAAGACCAAAGAACAGAGAAAATTATTCCGTGGAAAAAATCAGGCGCCAGACTTTCATCAGACGCTCCCTCTATTTTATCATTTTAAGCTTTTTTGCCGGATGTGCCGTCGACTCATCGGACCTTGACAGCGGATTCTTCATTGACGCGCCCGTGAAAGGACTTATGTTTGAGAGCGGAAGCATTATGGGAAGAACCGACGGTGAAGGGAGGTTTTACTATGAAGGAAACCAGCCTGTAACCTTTTCCGTCGATGGCGTCGTTATCGGTGAAACCCTGCCCGGTGAATATATATTCCCCTTCGACCTTTTCACATCAAACCTCTTTGTTTCCGATGCAAAAGTTAATAATCTCAGCAGATTTTTGCAGTCTCTCGATAACAATGGAGAGCCTGATGATGGTATTGTCATAGAAGATACGACAAGGAATGAGATTGTGGGACTCTTCGGGACATCAACTTTTATCAATTTTTCAACATCTGCCTTTGAAGTGATGACATCACTTGATTCAGTGGGTAGTGTGCGCTCACCCATTGCGGCAAAAACGCACCTTCTGGCCTCTCTTGCAGATTATAACCGGCTTAAGGTTGACCTTATCACTCTCGGCGACGGTTTTACGGCAGGAATGCAGAGTGCGGAAGTGGCTTTTGACAGGCTCTCTTCCAGCACGGTTAATCTCCATCGGCATACTCAGGCAAAGGGCTACGCAACGGTCATGGAAAAAGCGCTGAGAAATGTTCTTGGAAACAATCTCACCTGGGGGAGCCCTCTTCTCGACATTGATGAAAACAGAAATAAAGCCCTCCTGTCAGATGCTCTTCATTACAATGTTTCTGTTCCGGGCGCCACGGCAAAAAGCTTCATAAATTATACGACAGGAAGCGGCAATGAAATCGCCGATAAATTGTTGTTGCCCATCTTCAAATTCAAAAATTTTTCCGGTTCATTCTCTGCGGGCCGAACGCAGCTTGAGGCAGCCAAAGCCCTTGCCCGGCAGTCAGGCCATGAGCAAAGGCTTAAAATATTTACCCTCTGGATAGGCATGAACGACGTTCTGGGCACTGTAACGGCAAGCAAGGGGAGCGAGCTTACAGAGGCGTCAATTAACGCTTTTCTCTCTGATACGGCTGAAGGCCATGATTTGACGTCGGTAATGAACAACATTTCAACCATCGTCAGCGAACTCACGTCGGTAAAAGACAGTTATCTTTTCATTGCCACCTTGCCTGACGTGACCAGGATGGGTGCCCTCTTTTACAAGGAAGACATGGACGCCCTTGCCGCCTTTGCCTCTCCTCATGTAACGGCTTTAAAACCCTACTCGAGTGCTTTACCGGGAGATATTGTGGCCCTCGGTTTTTCAGCCTTTACAAGCACGGCGGCGTACCTGAATATTTCTTCCGACAACGCCACAGTGAATAGCGCCATCAATCTTCTTCCCAACGAACTGACGCTTAGCCGGCTTGAGGCGGAAATTGTAAAAACAAGGGTTGGCGCCATTAATGACTATATTAACGATTACGCCGATCCGGCAAGCTATCCCAAAGTATTTGTAGTCGATATATACAGGCTCTTTGAGGATATTGCATCGGGCAAAGAAGTCGGCGCAGGGATTGTGCTTGACAGAGGTTACGGCGGGGGCCTCTTCAGCATGGACGGCATCTATCCGTCCCATACGGGCTATGCCGTGATTGCAAGGGAATTTCTCGAAAGAATGGGCTCACCCTATACCCTTTCCGACACAGCCAATTCAGCCTACGGCACTTACACAACCTTTGTAAATAATGAGGGGATAAACAGCGATGACGGTATCGGTATAAAGGTAGGTGCCGAAAGCATTGATCCTGGAACAACCTGGGACAGCGACCCTTATCGTGACAACGATGGTGACGGATTTCCCGACGGGCCGGGGCAGATCGTATTGCCAAATTTATCATCCATTCCCTCAAATGATCCTGCTCTCGACTTTATGAAGGACTGCAACGATAGTGACATTAATTCGCTGCCTGAAGTTATTTCGGGTATTCCATGCAACTAGACAGGCTTGTTTAATGAAGAAGAAAAAATATTTCATTCCTTTTGTGGGGGCGGGACTGCTTTTTATTTCAACGGCATCCTTTGGCGCTGAAGAAGAAACCTTTAACAGCAGCCTGTCCGTCGGCGCTGAAATTAACCATTTATCTCTCACTAATTCGAAGGTTGAAGGTGTCGAAATAGGTTTTGATTCGGCTACGGTTCTGGCGGCCAAACTCGATTACCGGCTATTGCAGAATTGGACCCTTAGAATCGGCACAGGGTCTTTCGAAACGGATATTGAAGCTGGCCTTGACGACAGGTTTGAGCACTATGGTTCTTTTAAACAAAAAACCTATTCGCTAATGCTCCTTTACATGACGGAAACGAGCAAAAGATCGCCATTCAAGATGTTCATAGGCGGTGGCCTGTCCTACCACATTAACGACATCGACAAGGAGAGCCAGAGCCCTGCCATTTCAGATTTTTTTGCAAAAAACAGGACTATTTCAAATATTGAAAACAGTATCGGGGCTCATGGCACACTTGGTTTTAAATACATGGTTTCAGATCACCTGCTTGTCGGCCTGTCCTTATCTTTAAGCGCTACAGATGCTAAAGTTGATGTTACCTACCCCGATTCTACAGTGAGAGAGTCTAATCTCTCACTCAATGCCATCTCCGTCGGAACGGCCCTGGAGTATCAATATTAACGGGCATTACCCTTCCCCTGACGAGAAGAGACAATCTTTGTGCCCGGACAAAAGATCCCTCCCATTATTCAGGATTTATAAAGCCTGAACCAGGGGGCTTTGCCCGGATAATTCCTCATATAGAAATATTTACGTGCTCTTATTGCCAATGCCTTTAAATTGATCTATATTTTAAAAATATAGATCAATTGCAGACCTGCCCGTAATGCCTGCCACAGGACTTTACTCTTTTTGGGGGGGATTTAAAGAATGGAATCTATCTTGATTGTGGATGACGACCAAAGCCTCTTTGAACTTTATATTTCACTTGTCAGAAAATGCTTTGCCCATGCCTCTGTTACCTGTGTCTTAAATGGTGTGGAAGCGCTCAAAACAATAGAAGAAAAGGACTATTCCATCATTCTTTCCGATATTGAAATGCCTCAAATGGACGGCATCGAATTTCACCGGGCGCTGAAAAAAAAATTCCCCGCACTGGCATTAAAAACCGCCTTTATTACCAGTAATTGTTCTCCTTCCCATATAAGTTACTTTGAAAAGGAAGGGATTCCTTACCTTAAGAAGCCCTTTGCTAAAAGGGATTTTATCAGGATAGTGAAAGTTATTTCACAGAAAGATCATCCTCTTTCCAGGGGATACACCGTGCCATCTACAAGAAAGCACAAGCGCTTCGATTTCAGGGCCGACGGAATGATATTATCTTCAAGGATAAAAGAAGAAGAGTTCATCAGGGGAGAGATCATTAATATTTCTGAAGGGGGATTTGCCTTTCTCTTCAAAAGCGGCAAGCTTTCAAGGAAACAAAAAGTGAAGGTCTCTGTGGAAGCGCTGAACATAGAAAACAGGGAAGCTGAAACAGTGTGGACCAAAGAGGACAGCGCTATCATAACGGCCGGGTTCAAATGGCTTGAACATGGCGAAACTCCTTTGCCGTTTCATCACCGTAAGGATTAAAGAAAAAGCGTTGCATCTTCCCTTCTTTTTCAAATATAGTACGCTGCATTTCATTTAAGAGGCCTGACTTCCCCTTTAAGCACATAAATCATGGATATATTGACTGTTCTCATCATCGCCCTTGGCCTTGCCATGGATGCCTTTGCTCTATCCATATCGAGCGGTCTGGCTATAAAAAAGATCCGCATAGGCCATGCCTTCAGGATTGCCCTGTTTTTCGGTTCTTTTCAGGCCATTATGCCTGTCGTCGGATGGCTTGCCGGACTTGGCCTGAAAGGCTTCATCTCGGCAATAGACCACTGGATAGCTTTTGCGTTACTTTCCTTTGTGGGCGGGAAAATGATTTATGAATCCACCTTTCTCGATGAAGAAAAGGAGGAAAAAGATACGCTCAATATCTATATTCTTCTCATCCTTTCCATAGCGACAAGCATCGATGCCCTGGCCGTGGGATTCACCTTGTCCTTTCTTGATGTAGATATCGCTTCACCTGCTATTATCATCGGCATGGTCACCTTCCTGCTTTCATTTTCGGGTGTTTATATGGGTGGAAAATTCGGTCATTTTTTCGAAAGTAAAATTGAAATAGCAGGTGGCCTCATACTTATCGGCATTGGAATAAAAATTCTTGTCCAACATCTTGGCGCCTGAAAAAGTTGAATCCATTCAAGAGACATCTGCATCAAAAGGGGCCACTGGAAAAAAAATTAAGGAGGACTTCTAATGTCCACGTTAACGATTGGAGACAAAGCGCCGCAATTTGGTCTGCCTGATGAAAACGGCAATCCGGTTACTTTAAGCAGCATGAAAGGCAAGTGGGTAATTCTCTATTTTTATCCCAGGGATAATACACCCGGCTGTACAACGGAAGCGATAGACTTCAGCGCAGGCATCGATGAATTCAGCAATATGAATGCGCGGGTTCTCGGTGTGAGCCGTGATTCACAGGCAAGCCACCGCAGGTTTATCGACAAAAAAGCCTTAAAAGTAACCCTTCTCACCGATGCAGAGCATAAGATGATGGAGGATTATGGGGTATGGCAATTAAAAAAGATGTACGGAAAGGAATCCATGGGCATCGTAAGAAGCACTTTTATCATCGATCCTGACGGGAAAATTGCCCGTATCTGGTCAAAAGTCAAGGTTAAAGGCCATGTTGATGAAGTAAAGAACTCTCTCAAAGAAATTTCATCCTGATCAAGCGATAATCACGGGGCGGCAGCATCATTATGCTGCCCCATTTATACCCGCCTTCCCTTTTTGACTTATATTCCAATCTCTGTAATACTTAATTGTAATTCGTTAATTACAGTCCCTTATTTACACTGTCTTAATTTTTATACCCTGACAGGATGCCTTATGATAGAGACCAAAAAAGTGCTCATCATTGAAGATAACGCCGATATAGCTGATATTTACAACAAGTTTTTCAAGCTTTTTTATGAGGATATCAGTGTAGATCATGTCATAGGTGGTCTTGAGGCCCTGGAAAAAGCATTGACCGATGATTACTCTCTCATCATTTGCGATATCCAGATTCCTGAAATTAACGGAATCGAGTTTTTTAAAAGACTAAAGATGGAATCCCCCAAAAGTGTATGTAAAGTTCTCTTCATTACTGCAGGTATAGAAAAATATGAAAATACTTTCCTTGAAAAACAGGAGTGCCCTTACATAGCCAAGCCTTTTACTAAAGACATCTTTATTGAGAAGGTGAATTCCATCCTCCATGCCCCCCTTTGAAAGAGTACTTTCCATACCTGTTTACGGGAATAAGTCATGATTTTAAAAATCCCGGCTTTACCTGAAGCTTAACGGGCTTCTTCCGTATCCCGTTGCGGCAGGGGAGGGGGAGATAAATCAAATTCAATGCATAATAAAACCCTGCCGCTCTCCGCCTGAATTTGTCAAATTTAAACCCTGAAAGTTGATTCCACGCATAAACAGTGATAATCTATTTTCATTAATGGCCAACTGCCGTTTCCAGGATTAGCCCTTTTTTTATTCCGCCGGGAGGGAGTAAATGGATGCAGGACAGAGGACTGCCGATTATCACGCCATATTTGACCTCGCCAGGGAAGCAAAAAAGCCGGTAAAGGAATATATCCGGCCCGACCTGGAGCATGCGCGAATAAAGCTGGGAACGTCCCTTTCCGACTACTCTCTCCCCTACGTGATCGATCCCAATGTAAAGGAAGTCCTCGACAAGGCCATGAAAGAACTGGCCTATCTCTTCATCTACCGGAATAAGGACGCAATCGGTGAAGAGAGTGATTCCTACCTCATGATCGATCACGGCTCAACGGCCGATCTCAGGCCCAAATCCTATAAAAGCCCGGCAGGATTAAAAAATCAGTACCTGCGCAGAGCCCTGGAATTAGCGCCGCAATACCTGTTTCTCCTCGATTCGGGCATTATGGAAAGCTGGCTTGGCAGTAACGGCAGGGGGCGAATCCTTATGGAGAAGCTAATCCGGCTTTTTGTCGACGCCACAGATGAAATGGCAGGGACGAAAGGAGAAGAGGAAACGCCATATTTCCTTCTCTGGATACTGTTAAACAGCTATTCCAGGGTAACGGAAGTGGTGGAAAGCATCCCCGTTGCCGATGAGACAAAGCGGATTACGGCGCTTGCGCTGGCAACGGCTCTTCACCTCCTTAACGAATGCGTTAAAGGGCAGCTTCTCCATACCTATCAGATCCGGATGCCGCCCCGCTCCCGCATTGCCCTTTGCTGGTCAGCCCTTTTAAGCCCTGCCCTTTCCTGTAACAACATTAAGGGCAATCTTAGCGACTGCAATGCCTATGATGTTCCCGCATCCATCCTCGGTAACAAGGAAAAAGCGTTTATAAAAAAGGCAGGCAGCCTTGCCGCCTTTGCAAGCTTTGAGCAAAGCATTGACAAGTTGCTTTCTTCAAAAAGGAAAGTGCGAAAGGCGGCAATGAGGAGCTACCGGGCGGCCTTTTACCGGCGCGCCATGCTGGCCGTTCTACGTGCAGGGTTGCCGCTTGAGAGCGAACTCTTTAGCACCATTGAACAGTTTTTCCTCCATCCCGAAAAGATGGGAAAGAGCCTCTCTTCAGGAAAAAGCAGGAAAGAACTGGTGGCAACGACAAGAAAACTTGCTAAAGACTTTAAGGATTCCGAGGCCCTGTCAAAAAAGCTTGATCATCTGGCAAACCTTTTTAAAAACTACAGTAACTGGCGGCCCCTTAAAGCCCTCGGCATGAAGAAGCATGCAGCCCGCAAGCAGATCAGGGTGAATATGGCCGCCCATATAACGGACAAGTTAATGGCTTCCTGGGCCCAGGAAATGATGGGCGCATTCAAAGCTCTGAGCGGCAAGGAGTCGGACAGAGAACTAAATGAACTTTACGCAAGCGGCCGCCTTTACCAGTTCGGTTCAAGGCCCATTCTCAAAAAAGCCAAAACCGCCACTAATGTGGGCCACTACTTTATCGACCTCAAGGACTATACAAAACGCACGGCCCTCTTCAAGGAAGATGTGATGGCCTATTTCATCCGTGAAGAGTTTTATGATCCCATCCTCCGCATTGCCAAAACCAAATTTCAGGGACTTTCCCAGCTTGAAGACAGGGGCGGCATATATCTTAATAACCTCCTTGGAGACGCTGTTTCCCTGTCCGGCGATATTGCGGGAATGGTGGAGATTTCAATTCAGATCAGACGGCACCTGGGACAGTATGCGGCGCTCCTTCAAAAAAGGCAGCAAAGAGAAGACCTTACCCGAAGGGCCGAAGAAATCAAAAAGCGATACACTGCTGAAATCGATGCCTGCCGGGTAAAGCGAAAAAAGCTCCTTTCCGGGGACGACAGGGATAACCAGGCAATGCGTCAGGTACAGGAGCGTGAAGAAGCGCTCAAAAGCGAAATGGCGCATGAACTGGATCAACTCACAGGCCAGCATCTGATTTCCGGAAGTTTCATCTCCTATGGCGCTTCACCCACTGTTATCACCTTCGAAGATTCACTCTGGGGTCATCAGAAGGTTTCCATCTGTGAGAAGATCAATGAATCGGCCAGGGGCACGTCGAGGCCGGCATCGGTCATAGCGCCCGTTAAGGAACTCCTGGAACTTGAAAGAAAGCGCTTAAACCTCCCTGCTCTGGCCCTTCCCTTCCAGGTCTACACAGGTAATTCTCTCGGCCTGCCCCTGGCGCCGCAGTATGAGCTTTCTCTTAGAAAGGCATTTTCCGGCGGCAAGGGACAGGAGGCCTGCAAACTCTATGTAGAGGCTGCCCGCATTCATGTGAAAAAGACGCTTTCTTCCGGTATGAGGGGGATAAGAAGTTACCTCAAAAAGGGGATGGCCATTTATAATGCCGGCGACGCTCTCAGTGGTGAAGCCCTTACAGCCTACCGTAAGGCCTGTGCCGGGAATTTCCGCTTTGTCGATATTAAGCTGCCTGTTGCCTCGCTTGACCCGGAAATAGTCAAAAGCTTTGCCTTTTTCAATTCTCTTATCAGGCTTGTCGTTGCCATCAATGCCAATGGTGAAATAAGGCAGTTATTCCACTATGCCGGGGCCGTAACTTTTAAGGGTTTTGAAAGCACCCTGCCGACGGAAATCTGGGAAATTATCGATATGAATAACCGCTTCGGTCAGATGATGACCACGTCGCAAGCGCTGGAAGGCGCGGCGAAAAAGGTGGGAACGAAAAAGGGCTGATGCGGTTCTTCGGCAAGATCATGACTCAACTTGCAGTTTCTCTTCACCCCTTGATTACATTCATGTTGTAACCATGGGGTAAAGAGAAAGCGTATTTGTTTTTAAGACCTTGTTCAAGCCGTGCTCACGCTTCCGGAGCTTCGGGCCAGGCCTTTGCATCAATGACATAAGTCCCCGCAAATTTATCATGAAGGGCTTGCTTCTGTCCGTCTATGGCGGCAAGGAAAAAACCGAGCATAAAAGGCATTGCGGAAAGAAAGTAGCCTGCCCACCTGACGAAAGACCTGACCAGCCCCGGAGTTTCACCATCAATGGTTACGACTTTAAGATTGTTCAGTTTTTTCCCCGGTGTTTGCCCCGTTGCCCAGTGGAAAAAAGTAAAGTAGCTCATATTGATGATAAGGGCCGCCAGCAGCAGAGGGCCTGTCATAAGCAGGAGATCTTCAATTCCCATTTCACTGCCTTTTATGGCCAGGCCTTTTTTGAGGGTAGAAATACCGCCTATAAAAAAGATGACGACCATAACTCCCTGCAACATGAGATCGAAATAGAGGGCCAGCGCTCTTCTGAAAAAGGAAGCTTTTTTGACCTCTCCTGCATCACCTGGATACCTCTTTACAGGAAGCCCGCTCAGGGGTATTTCGGGAATGGCTTCCTGACTCTTTATCGCTGTGAAACCGGCTTGATTGCTTTCACTCTCCCCGGGGCAGGACAAAGTCCTGGGGGCTGCCGGTGCGCCGCATCCGGCGCAAAGTAAACTCCCTTCTTCAAGCTCGTATCCGCATTCAGGACAGTTCATGGGCTGTCGCTTCCGGCGCTTCTTCTTCTCTTTGCCCCTTAAGGAGGGTCATGGCGGTATCTATTTCGGCATGACTGCCGAGAAGAACCAGTATGTCGCCGCTATTGATGACGTAAGTAGCAGGCGGGTTGGTCCTGGTCTTGCTTCCCCTCACAACGGCTATTATGCTGGCGCCACCGTTCCCCCGGATATCCAGTTCTTTAATACTTTTGTTAATAACGGGATTATTTTCTTCGACAAAAAAGTTTTCACTGACGCTTGCCGCAAGAAAGGAAGTGATCCTGGTCAGCTTTTCCATAGGGAGGGATACGCCCCTCAGCATGGAGTATCCCTCCAGTCTCACCATATCTATCTGGTTCTGAATGATGTTGCCCGGCACCTTGTATTCCTTGAGCACTCTTGAGAATATCTCTACCGATGTTTCGAATTCTTCAGGAATAACCTGGTTGGCCCCAAGCTTCAGAAGGCTGGCTATTTCCGCCATATATTTGGTTCTCACGATAACATGCAGGTCAGCGTTAACTTCCTTGGCAATCTTTATTCCCCGTCTTGTTCCTACCGGGTCGGATATGCAGAAAACAAGAACCTTTGCCGCCGTAATACCGACACTTCGAAGAACTTCCGGATAGCTCGTATCCCCATAATAGGCAAGATGCCCGTCATCTTTGGCCCGGCGTACGTTCTCATTATTTATATCGAGCACCATATAGGGGATGCCTGTCTTTTTAAGAACATTGGCAAGGTGCTGCCCCATAAGACCATAACCTGCAATAATAACATGATTGATGAGACTGGAAGTGCCGACAGCAACCTCTTCCAGTTTCTGCCACTTTTTAGGTGTAAGGTCGGGAAGTTTCAATGCAATAACCGGAGCAAACCTGATCATAATCGGTGTAAGTATCATGGTAATGACCGTTGAAGAGAGAAGAATCTGGTACTTGAACTGGTTTATAATAGCCGCATCCTGACCTATTTTTAAAAGAACAAAAGAGAATTCTCCCACCTGGGCGAGACCAAAGCCGACTATAAAGGAAACCCTTGCCGCATATCGCATAGAGAAAAAAATCAGGGAGATAACAAGCGCTTTAAAGAGAATGATCAGTGTTGTAATCACTATGATTGGAAGCCAGTGGACAATGAGATTATCAAAGCGGATGAGCATACCGATGGAGATAAAGAAAATACTGTTAAAGATATCTCTGAAAGGAAGCACTGATGCGGTAATCTGATGGCTATATGCCGATTCAGAAATAACAATGCCGGCAATAAAAGCGCCAAGGGCAAGAGAGAG
>Ga0224514_10000265_pt1 | contig 15746 bp, 16 predicted proteins | sample SF_May12_sed_USG_3_FD_169107 | JGI IMG/M metagenome (GOLD analysis project Ga0224514, IMG submission 169107) | Sediment microbial communities from San Francisco Bay, California, United States - SF_May12_sed_USGS_24 | ecosystem: Environmental > Aquatic > Marine > Sediment | place: USA... | reverse complement strand
AGGTTTGCCGACATCATGTAGATATCCTGCCAGCTTCGTTCTCCAATGATTCGTAGAAATCGCATCCCCCGCATCCATACAATGCTGCCAAACCGTCTCAGCATGATGGTGTCCACCATCCTGATCGATACAACTGACTAGAGATGGGAAAATATATTTCAACACACCTATTAATTTCATAGTCTCGAAAAACTGTGAGGATTTTTTAATACGTTTCACTGTTTTTGTAATTTCTAAACTAATCCTCTCTTTTGGGACGACCTCAATTAAATGGGCATTCTCTCTAAGGGCAATTTGAGCGTCCCTTCCAAAGGATCCACCCATTAATGCAACCATTCTACATCCTCTTAGAATTCTCTCATTATCTTCTTCTATTCTGTCTTTAGGGTTTCCAATAAAGTTGATCTTTTGTTCGCGTATATCACGTATACCTTGGAATAAATCGATAAATGTTCCAGTGATTGGATTAAATGCGATGGCATTAATTGTAAAATCACGTCTGCTCAAATCTTCCTCTACTGTGTCCACCTGTACCGAAATGGCTTCCGTTCGCCTCCCAGTATTGACAACATCCTTTCTATAAGTAGCTATCTGTACTCCATTTACAAGTGTTACTAATTTGCCTACCTGTGAGACTGACATCATACTAAAAATCTTTTCCTTTTCCTCGGGCGAAGCATTTGTTATAATGTCCATGTCTTCTGATATACTATCAACATATACCAAATCTCTTAGAAATCCTCCAACTATGTGTGTCTCAAATCCGGCTTTATACAAAATGTCAAAGATATCATAATACAACTTATGTTTACAAATATAATTAAGAATCCGATGTTTCATATAATCATGTGCCATGTTCGTATCACTTCACCCCCAACTTACATATTTAAGTTTTCAAAACTTGTGAACGGAAGAATCTAAATCTTCCCATTACGCCATAAACCTTATTGGCGTAGGTTTCATCTTCTCCAACATAATAAAACAAGGACTTATCAAGATCACCTTTTGTTTTAACTACCTTGGATAATAGTATCTCGATGCCTTTTTCAATGTTGTAATCTATATTGTGAAGTTTGTCCTTACTAATTTTCTTGCCATTTACCTCTTTATCCAAGACTTGCATTAGCCCTCTCGCTCTCCTCTTTTTTCTACCTACTCTTGGACCGAGTGCGGAGGGGTCGTAAAATGATTCCACTTCAATAATTCCAAGCACCAACTCATGTGGTAAGTCATTTTTGTTACTATATCTTATGATTGAATGGGCAAACTTGTCTGCCAAGAATAGTGGGACTCTGTTATTTGATTTCCTAATGAATGTGGAAATAATATCCATCTCTTTATCAATTTTTAAACTGTATTCTCTAACAACATCCCTACTAGGATCGCCAATTTCAAATATCAGTTGATTTGCATCTGGATAGAAAAAATCTTGAATATAATCTGGTTGGGCTGGATCCTGTATTATTATTTTATTGGAATTGTCTAATGCCACTGCCAAGATGATAAATCCCATGAATATTATCGCTATCAAACATGTAATTTTTTCAAAAGTTTCCTTATTTCTGTCCATCAGAATCCCTCCTTATTATAAGTTTCAAATTTTGGATTAAGCTGATTCTATTATAGGAATTATAAATATGTTTACATTTTTATTTTTGTGATCTATATCAGTGGATAAGAAATATATCAGACTGTCTGTACATTCCTTCTCGAAAATTTCTATTGCTGCTTCCAATGGTATACAAAGCTGTCTATCATCAGGAAGACTTATCGTCTGATCATATGTTGGATATTCTTGTAATATCCTTGTAATCTCAATCTCATTAGATATTTTTTTCATCTCCTCATTAACTAACTCTCTAGAACCGAAGAGCTCATCCACTGTCATGGGAGCTCCTTCCTTAAGATATGATTCCATGCAATTCCCCCTTTCTTAGATTGATTGCTGTTTTTGTATGTTTTAATTTAACTTCACCAAATAATACCTGTGTAGCAATGCCTGCAAACAACATTGCATAGTACTTAGTATTTCCAAACACATACCTAGAAGTTTTGGGTGTGCCGTTATCGCGCGGTCTCACATTTATTATACCATACCCACCGTCCAGATTAAGCTTCATGGTATGCTCTGGACATTCCTGTGGTGTATCCCTACAGTCGATCATACAAGTATCAAAAATTTCGTCCTTATTTTCATCTGAAAGGCTTATAAGATCTGGATAAGTTGTATGATGAGATTTTATTTCTAATGCGGGGTTAACCCCCCTTAATATTTCCTCAAGAACAACTCCTTTTGGAAAACGTAAGTAATTTCTAGAATATGTTGTTAGATAAGGTAGATTCTTCTCTTCAATTACATCATTATCTACCAAAATTAATTGTTCTAAGTTTTCATGAAGACTTCTTAGTGTAATAGCATATGCCATAGCGCTGCCAAGAGTACCGCAACCTATGATTGTTATCCATCTAGGAACGGTCTCATATACTTCTAAACAATGTTCCATTCGATTATCTCCTTGGCCATGGTCTGGTTGGTTCTATTGGTCCTGTTATGGGTTTAGGAATCATGTTTCTTATCCCACTTACAACATATATGGAAGTTATAACGATTGTAGGAAATACTAAAAAAGGCGCAAGTACCAAAAATATAAGTGCAAATATTATAAGATCATAATTTTTTTCTAAGTAATTTTCCAAGACAAATCTCCTATTTGTTACTATATCTTTCAATATATATAGTTATTTCCCATTAATTGTTGACACATCAAACAACTTTGGACGGCTTTCTAACAGGCCTTCATCCGGCGTACATTTATCACAAAATATCTTTTCATTTCCTGGTTTACACATACAATCTGGAAGTTTTTTCTGTTCAGTTTCGGACATTTTACAGTTTCTAAAACCGTTGGGATAATAACACATTCCACCTGCCCAGGAGTTACATAAACTTGGATCTTTCGAAATTAGCTTTTTCAAAGCATCATTTTCCATGATGTTTCTCCTCATAAAACCCTAATTCTTTTAGTATTCCCTTCGACATGAGAGAATCCCATTGATATTTTTCAATCAGTTCATGCATGCCTGGTACAATTAACGTGCCTGTAATCTTCATAACCCTTACATACAAGGATCCTGGCGCCAAACACCTACCATGTCGTATACCATATCCACAATTCTGACAATTTTCGTGGTAGAGCATGCACCATGGACAAGAAAGGGTAGCACTACAGGATAACCGACGTAAAAATAGTACACAATCTAATCTCTTCCACTTATCAATCTCCAACAAATCCGAACCTGAAATATATCTTATAGCTTCATCTGGCGCGTTTAACTTCATATTTTTGAATAATAGGTTATCTTTTTCAACTAGAAATTTTTTCAATATATCCCTACTGTACCATATGATATATAACATCCTATAAATTTTTGCAAACATTATCCCTCTCCAATTTTCAGTCTAAGCATACGTTTATTTATTTGGTCTATCTCAATTCTATCTATAATATCTTTAAGATTTAGTGTCTTCATCGTTAATGGTGTTTTATGCTCATGTGGAACATATTCATCATCCACCTCATAGTAGTTTCTTGGATCCTTTATACCTGCTAGTTTAGCTGCCCAATAAGATAATAGCCCTGACCCACATGCTGGTTTGCCATCTTTGGAACAATTCGCAACTACTAATCCAAGATCACATTTGGAATTTGTGACTATGGGTCTGTCACAAGATACCAACCAAGGACCAATCGCTTCAAGCAAACCCATTTTCTGAAGAAGATAATATTGTTCAGATTTTAGAAGATTGGCACAACAGTGTAGAGGTTTGATTCTCGTACCTACTATAGATGCGAACCTGGAGAATTTTATAAATGAATTGATGAATCTTTCAGAATTATCTGGATATACTCCTGATTCTGTAAGGTTCATAAACCCACCAGTTATAAATACTTCAGTATACCCATCGTTTAAAATAAGGCTTTCCGCAAGTGCCCCAAGATAAGTAGCAAAAAATCCATTCCTAAAACACGTCCATGCAATAGTGGTTTTTAAACCGCCATCAGTTCCTGTCGTGATCTTACTAGTTCCATCTGTTAACATACCACCTCGATCTAACTTCCTCATATTATCTTTAATATCAAATTTTATTAATGGAATTTTTAACTTATCACATATTACTTCAATGGCAAAATTCTCAGCATCACCACCTCGGTGACCATATTTAAAATGTACAGCAGTAACATCATACCCTGACTTTTTTAATACCGCCAGTGTAGTTGTAGAGTCCAATCCTCCGGAAGCTGCTATGAGGACTTTAGATTTATGTGGTTTCTCTTTTAAGTATATTTCATTGTCATACACTGGATGTGCATACCTCGGTATAAATTTCGTCTCGTTTATCATTTTGCTCTCCAGATCGAATTCTACAATGGTGTTTTCTGGTATCTCTCTCGCATAGAAATCTTCCCACAATGAAATATTTTGTCTGAATATAGTGGAACCCTTTATAATCGAAATAGATTTATATATTGCCTCATTGAAACTAGAAAAGAATAACCCATGTCCTTTTACATACCCACAGTACAAGGGACTATGTGTGCATACAGCTATTAATTTTTTTCTTTCCTTGTCTAACATAATGAATGCAAACCCACCACTGAGAAATTCCATAGTCGCTTTCATATTTCTACCGCTACTGACATATGCGTGTATGATGCTCTCTGAGTCTATATTTGTTTTATATTGATAATCGCTATAGCAGTGTAGACTCCTTCTTATAAATTCACTGACTGAACCATTGTGAATTAACGATATGCCAAAATTATCTATCGGCTGAGTATCCTGTTCATTATTTATACCCTCCTCTGTCTCAGGGATCGCTCGATGACATGCCAGTAATATATTACCTTTCCGCATCTTTCTTGTTATACAATCTACACTGGTGTAGGTTGCTTCTAGTCCTTTCTTCTTCCGTTCAAAAAGGGTATGTCCACTTTCAAAGTATATAGAATACCCAAAAGAATCTGTTCCTCTTCTCCTACCATATTCCAATAATGTTTCTATAACACATGGATTTGGCGCACTGTCAGTTGCCCAATATGCAGTTATGCCGCACACTATAAATCCCTCCTATGATATAAAAGTTATATAAATATATTCTCTTTAACCTATTCTCTTTAACCTTAAATTTCAAAATTATTATGCTTCCTTTTTATCTTCTTCCTTTGGTACTTCCTTTGGTTCCTTCGGGGTTTCTTCTGCGGGTATAGTAGGCAATGATTTGTTCACAATGTCTCTAACGTGGGTATCCTTTGCCGCAACGGATGGTTCGGTCTTAGATTCTTCCGATTTTTTAATATTTCCAAGAGCTGATAAGGTCTTTGCAATTTCAACGCCAGTTGGTATTCCAAGATTTTTATCATTGAAATCTAATAGTGATTTATTCAATGTGTCCTGATTAACAACTCTATATATCTGTTCTGCCTCTTCCCATGGTACGTTGTATTCCTCTTTTATGTCCCTTACTTCTTCCAGATATTCAATGAGCTCTTCTTTCTGTGCAGCGATGAAGTTTTGAACTTCCTCTTGCTCTCTGGTCAAAAATTCACCTGGTTTTACGGAGTGTGGAACGGTATCTATAACTTTTGATACAGAATGGTGTTTATGTTTCTTCTTGTTCTTTTTTCCACTTACACCAAGAGAAGAGTTATTTTTCCCATGTCCATAAAAACTAGATTTGCTTCGACCGAGATAATCCTTGTCATCATCATCATAAGGCCAACCGCCATATCCACCACCATATAATCCACCACCATACTTGCCTTGATATGTGCCACTATAACCGTATGTACGCTTCGAGATCTTTGCAAGTTGGTCTGTCGGAATGGATGGCATTAATTCATCCTCTACTTCTATATCTAGTGGAATGTGTACGTTTCCATATTGTGTTTGAACCCTTACAACACCAGATACAAACTTTCCATTCTCCCAAAGTAAAGAGAATGCAAAATTCTGATTTATATATGTGTCATCAATACCGCTAAATCGCCTACAGCCATGAGGGTGTTTATGAATTACGGTGTTATATCCAGCAGGGGCATCTTCTTTGTAGTCCACAGAAGCGGCGGTAACTTCCTGCTCTGGTATGAAATATGCCTTGTCCAACTCAAGTTGACATTCCGCATCATTATAATCCATCACACAAAATATTGAATACTCAAGGCCTGGTTTATTTCTATTTATCGCGCGCATCACCCTTTCTATATCTACTGGAATATAGCATTTGATTTTGTCAACTGTTTTGACACCTTCATTTACCCAATGATCTTTACCTTTTAATATCTTAGAGCCAACATTCCTCACTACTTTTTTCTCTATCTTTCCATCCTTCTTAACTCTCTTCATTTTTACTATCCCTTTGCACTGCCATTTTATTTTTTATCTTTGTTAATATTTTTCTCCAACGTATGAAGGACAGAATCCTTCTCCGATTGGCCCAATTGATCTATAGATATTCCCTTAAAAATAAAGTCTATTATTTTTTGTGCATCAAATGTTAAAGGGATATTGAACAATGGTGTTCCCTTTAAATAATTATATTTTGCTGCACATATGACAACAAGGAGTGCTGCTAACCTTGAAGGGACCGAGTGTGATCCAGTTTCTTGATTGTATCCTCCTCCACCCCATACGGGATGTGATTCAGGATTCATATCAATAGTGATACTTAAACCGTTATAGGCTGCCCTTAGAATTTTATATTTCACCTGATCATTTGCAGCTATTTTTTCGAAGAGACCATAATCGCCATAGAAGTTATCCCTACAATCAAATACAAACGACGAATTAAATCTAATGAAATCTAGCTCTGTATCATCACAAATCAAATTACAGGTTTCTTCATTAAATTGCCTGTTTATAGGGATTATATTTGGTGATACGTTTCGGGTGGTGATTATCTGTTGCATGGCCTCCACTTTATAAGCGCCTACATGTGGATAAGAAAAAACAGTCCTATTGAGATTGTTGATTTCCACAATATCACTATCAAACAATACAATATTACCAACATTAGAAATAGAACTAAGTATTTCCGCAACGTGCCCACCTATTCCACCAATGCCAATTACTATACAATTTTGTGGGAATTCTCTAAACGGATTATCTCCCTGAATGGCTCTATCTCGTTGAAACTGCTGTTCTATTAAATTAAAATCCACTACCGTTGAATTAATCAATGACATTTGTATGTTCCTTTCTTAGTTCCTATACACGTCTGATAGATCCTTTGATTTGTCCATTCTTTGGACCATCACAAGCATTGGCGCGAATTAACACACTGCTTGGTGATTTTCCTGTTTTAGAATCAAAGGAATAATAAGAAGAATCGAAATTTATTATCTTAAGAGCCTCTTCTACTTTTACAAGGAAGTTAACATATTCTTGTGTCATCAACTGTCTGTGACGCATTAAATTTCTATAATCCTCACAGAGCTGATTTCCTATGCATACTTGCCCACCAGTTCCAACATTTGGATGCACAGCCTTCGCAGTTATAACAAACGTCTCTCCAGTCAGATGACTAGGATCAAATACAAGACGCTCTACTTTAAAAACCTGGTACTTTTCTGGGATTTTATACAGAACCTTGTGCCACAAACAGAATTCAACAGTATGATTTACATCCTTCTCCCATTTTCCAGTATCAACTTCATAAATGTACCCAGCTCTCTGAAAGGCAGTGAAAAACTTAGAACCCAATAGTATTCCTCTCTCGACTGCTTTTCTATCTCTGGCCTCTTGATTCTTCATAAACTGACATACGACGGTTCTCAACATATCACTTTGATTTAATAGAAGTTGATACATTGTGGGCGTTGTACCTTCATCCCTGAATAAAGTCCTCATACAATTTTCTATTATATTCCCAAGCATTTTAATATTATTTTTGAAGTCGAAATAACCAGATCCGAGCTTCTGACACAAATCGCTTAAAAGAAATGCTATCAAATCATTCTTCATCAATTGATTTGTATGACCCCCTCTACCATTACCAGCATTGTCTAAATAAACGTCACTTATCTTTTTGGCATATTCAAATGTCTTTCTGAAAAGATTCTCCATTTCAGCTGGTGGATTCACTTCCAACAATTTTAATGCTGTTCTGACAAATATCAATCTTCCAGACAATGACATAGCTGCAAATACAACATTAGCATCTGTTGCAGAAAAGAACGCGTAGAAGTTTTTAGTCTTATTGGTATCTTTTAATGCCTTATCTAACATATGATCTTCAAGAATTGTCTGGTCAACGCCTCTCATCACTTGAAGTTCTGGATTGAGATTAAATACATTCGTATAACCGAGCTTCCTTAAGGAGTAAAGCTTCTGATACCAATCAATATCATCATAGGATTGCTCCCTTAATTGATTGGAATCATCTACAAACATGGAATAAGTTCCTGCAAAGTTCGCAGAGATACTTTCTATTAACTGTTCTGTATTTGGCATCTTGGTTTAATACTCCTGGTTAAAGGTTTTAAAAAAGGGGAGCAAAAAGCTCCCCTCACAACAACTACTATTGACCAGCCTTGTTGTGTCGGCTAATCGTAAGAAATATTACTGCCACTTTCATATTAATATCAGTGACATCTGGCACAGTCTGGCCGGTAGCCATATCCGTAACCAAATATGTAGTAATACCTTTTTCCTGAGTGAATACATGAATGGCTTCAAGTACATGCTCTGGTTCGGAAACAACAAAACGGAATTGTTCATCTTGATTGATTACCAATAACCTTTCATTTGGCTCTAACACCAGATCTTTTCTTTCACCGTCGGAATCGGGTGGGAATGTAACTTTAACATGTCCCTTTGCAAGCATCTCAACATCGTAACCATTATTCCTTTCGGGAAGGGTCACTTCAGAGATTTCAATTGGCTCGCCGTCTCCGATTTCCTCATCTTCATCTTCGTTTTCATCCTCAAGCTCTCCACACAGGCTATACACAATATTACCATTTTGTGTGCTAGTCTCAATCTCTCCATCGGTAATTAACTCTGCAAGTGCATCTGCTACCCTGGATCTTAATTGAGAATATCCTACTGCTCTAGAGAGTTCAGTTGCAGTCATAGGCTCATCGGCCTCATCTAATACCTCTAATAACTCATCTTTTAAATCTGATTTTGTTTTATACATTTTTACTCTTTATCCTTTTATTCGGTTAACCTAACTTACTGTCACTTTAAATATTTAAATTATATTGATTCCTTCCATGGAATCGGATCTGATTTGCTCACACCCCCCTTCTTTGATTGTAGATACCCTTAGAATATTTGCTCGAAAAGCATTTCCACCTTTGAGCGTATGGCGAGGAATTCTATAATTGAATATTTCTTACCAAGGGCAATTGAAGCAGCGATTAAAACGTGAAATAAATTACTTCCTATATTGTTCTCCGTCAGATTTGTATTAATTATATTTTCAAATATTTCACGTCCTGGCTTCCTAAAACATCTAGAAATATCCTGAATTATAGAATCGACTTCATGTATTTCCTTTAACAGAGACACATGTTCATTTAAGTTTTCTCTTATTGTTGGTATGTCATTCTCAATATCTGTAATAGATTCTGAGCCATGACTTATAGACCTCGTAAAATTACTAAACGTAAAATAGTCTATAAATATTATAACATCTCTACTATTTGAAACATTACCTGTAGTTTTGACAATAGGACTAATTTTCAATTTATTAGTTCCATTATATGTATTAGTAATGATGAATCCAAGTTTAGAGTTTATTGTATTTGCTCGCATTTCATTTTCAGATAAATTTTGGAATATGAGATTTGCTGTACTATTTGGATTTATATAATTAACTATACCTTCTGGAAGGGAATCTAATATACCCATCCACACTGATCTCCATGGTTCCATGCGGTGAATATGAAGATCTTGAATATTTTCAAACTTATTTCTAACTGTACTATTTACAAATTTCTCTAATGATACCACTGTATATTTATTGGTTAACAATCCTGCCAAACTATGCCAATGTGGTGTTTCTTCTAGTGTATTTTTGAAAAAGCCTTTGAATTTTCCAGTTGGTATTCCATCTGGGTCTATAACTCTTCCATACACATATATTTGTCCATATTCTGCTATTCTTATTGTGGATGGCACGTTCGCTAATGATATAGACCAACCATCTACCTCGGTGGAGGTCCTTCTATGTGTGTCATCCATATTATTATCATGCACATCTTCCTGTTGGTGGCCTAGATCATCTGTGTTAGAATCCACCCTGTCTAGAAAACTTTCCGAAGAGAACCCAAAATCGTCTAATTCATAATCCAAATCATTTTCATTTGGTAATTCAATTTGGCTAAGATCATCCATCTTCACATCCCCTATGTTCCTATAATGGCTTCGATTTTTTCTATTTTCTCTTTCCAATCCACTGCCTCACTCAGGTGGTCCATTAACTTAGAAATAATAGTTGTAATCCGAGTACCCCTATTTTCTGATTTTTTGGCCTTCATAACCAAACATTCCCCACCAATCGGATGTATATATCCACATTGCTTACATGTATCCGTCATGCTCTGTTTCCTCCAATTCTTTCAAAACCTTGTTAAGTATGCTCGGATGACATACTATAATATTTTGCTGTTTTATCATTTTTGTTAACATTTCCGAGTCAACATCCACATAAATAACTTTATCTACAAATAACTCATTTAAAGAATTTGATAACACCGACGATTTCCAATCAACGATCTCATCATGATTATCAAACTGCCAAAACCAAGTAGGGGATGTAATTATCTCCTTTGGATAGAGCTTATATTTTTCACAAACTTTCTTAATAAAGAATCTATCAATTCTTGGCCGCGCAGTCAATATGCTCCATGAATGTTTTGGAATTTCCATGAGTAACCCGGTTTTAAACAAGGATTTGGTAGCCTCATACCAACTAATCCAATCCTCCTGTCCGCAAATAGTTCCATCTAAATCAACATATATCTTAACTATTTGTTTCACCCAACTTTCTACCTCCTAATATTCTTATACTGTTAACTATCTTATCCCCTTTCATATAATTATAAATAAAATTATTTTGTGTATCATGTCATAAATCCTCCAGACAATTTCGAATTTGAAACGTCTGAATATATGTGCTTATAATTTAATATATATAATTGAACCTACCCTGTCGTAACAGGTGTTACAATTTTTATTGCTTCCATATACCATCCTGAAAATATCTGTTTATACTGTGATAACAACCTTCTAAAAGAACTATCGAATATCATCGTCACACTCCAGTCTTCTTCAGTCCTTATAGATCTACCAGATCCTTGGATGATATTCATTATTGCCTTCCTAACATACCAGACATTATCCCTATTCATCTTTTCTCTTACCCACTTGTCTCCTAGGAATAGAAAAGGCACCTTTGGAAATATTTGAAATCTAGAAAGATCATCTTTTAAATCTACACCTTCCATTATGCTTGGAGATACAACAATTGTATTATCATATGTTCTGAGTAGCTCATCTATATCCATGACCTCAGAACCAACTGGTATTATCATTCTATCCTTATATTTGGAAAGATCTCTTATGGTTTCAGCATTTTTGTAGCTGACAGAGTGGATTATTCCCCTAAGTTCTGCTCCTTTAGATTCTTCAAGACTATGTATCATATTATCCATTTTAGAAATTATCTTTGGAAAAACATCTTCCTTGTTCTTATAATTTATCGTACCAGTATTAAAAGAAAATACCTTTCTATTTTCTACTGGTATTACAGACTTTGTTGATATAAACCCGCATTCATTACCATTAAGATTCAAGTCTTTGCAAAATTGATTCACGCCACAGATTGTAGCACTCATGAATAGAAATCTCTTGGCACTTCTAAATAATAATCCTGACAGATGCCCTATTTCCAATGGCTTAAACTTTATTTTATTTTCGTTTTGCTCTGATATCATCCATTCAGCATCGCCATTGATGAATCTAGATATTTTATCTATGAGATCTTCGGATGTCGTAATAGAATGTGAAATTTCAATTGCTCTTTTTTTAAAAGGTATCTCATCAGACTCGTCCCTCTTAGACATTATTTTAAGTATTTCTATTGCTCTTTTCCCAAGTGTGTTCACAGTTTGAACTTCTGTAAGTAAATTATTTAGATTTAGTGTAAGGTTGTCATCAATAGCCTTGGATTGAATTACATTATCTAAGATTTTTTCTATTCTCTTGGTAGATGATCTACTTATAAAGGCTCTATTCACAGCTGCATCAAAGAACTTTAATAGTCTCTTTTTATTTATAACCAGTGTGAAAATATCACATAGTATATTCTCCACATTGTGTGCCTCATCCAACACTAAAAGTTTTGGACTAAACACGTCGCTAAATAAAGAGTATATATAATAATGATAATTGAGAATACCTATATCGGAATGCATGAATCTCTGTTTTGCCCTCAGGAACTCACACTCACTATGCTTCCGACATTCATGTTTTTCACATAATGGGGATTTATAAAAATATTCTCTGTACGTAGGTTCCAATGCACAGAAATAATGTCTAGACGACCATATATTTTCAAGATTATCAAAGGAGTCCATATATTGTTTCTGTAACTGTCTCGTTTTTGTACAAATTAATATCGGCGGGCCTCTAAATTTCTTATGCTCCTCTATTACTTCCCTAGACATAGTTCCAAGACAGCTCTTACCCACGGTATATGCTATTGCACTTTTTCCAATACCCGTTGGAGCCTCTAGGACTACAAACCTCTTACCTCTTTCAAAAATATCTATAATTTCACTAATAGTTTCTCGTTGATAATTCCTATATTCTCTGAATGGGAAATAATCATCAAAATCAAATTTTGTTTCCATGCCCTAATCATCTCCCTCACAGTTCTAAGTGTTCATCTGGGTCAACATTGTTTCTCAATGTATGTGTTATAAGAACCGTGCAACTCGACTCACTCATCTTCCTAAGGAAATTTATAACTATATCTGCATTGTCTACATATAACGAATCTAATATTTCATCAAATAATGATATATTAAAACATCTATCATAAGTTACCTCCAGTAGATATCTTAATGATAATAATGTAATGATATCCACCATCCTTCCTTCCCCTTGGGAAAAATCACTACGTTCATCTGTAAGATTTCTGGTTTGGATAGGTAGAACACAAAATTGATTTCTATATTCTCCTGATTTCAATGGTTTCTGCGAATCAAATCTCACTCTTATACATTCCGTTTGTGCAGACAACTCCAAAGCCTTTTTATTCAGTATTGGTATAGATTCATCTAATAATATTGCTTTAATTCCTTTTGGAGAGAATGCCTTTTTCCAAAATTTTGTTATGGATAATTTTCTCTCTAGTTTTATGATTCTATCTTCTATGGAGGATTTCCTTCTATCATCTTCCTCTACAATCTTTTTTAATTTTCCCAGCTTTTTGTTGGACTCGCGCAATGCTATTTCATGATCTGGAATGAGCCTAGTTAACTCAGATTTAATTGCATTTTGTGTACCGTCATTAGAATTAATAATATCTTTTAACTCTTGTAATTTCCTTATCTCTTTCTCTACTTCATCTATCTTAGATTTGACCTCAACAGTATTTTTATTCAACGTGGCAGTAACAGAATGAAATTTAGCATTTAATTTGCTAGTTTCTTCATTCAATTTTTTACTACAGATTTCTTCCTCATTTTCTATTGCAGTACGCATTTCCTTTTCGACTGAGTTTTGTTTCGTGAATGCCATCGACTTCTTTTTCTGAAGATTAGTCAGTTCTGTATCTTTATACGTTTGTAATTTATTTACCTCTATTCTTTTCCAATTTTCTAATTGTTCTAATTCATTGCACAATTTCTCTTTGATACAACGTAATTCACTTTCATGTTTACTCTCACGCGTTTCCAACTTATCAATTTGATCGCTCAATTTTTTTATCTTCTCTTCTGCCTCCGTAAGCTTTTGTCTATCCTTATCTATGTCCGCTTTTATCTCTTCCACACTCGACCCTAACAATTTTTGTTTACATGCATAACAAATAGGAACATCTTTAGACAACAGTTTTTCTTTTTCAGTGACCCCTTTATTTAGGTCATAATATCCATCATCTTCAGCACGTAGTGAATCTTGAAGATTTTCAATTTGCTGTAATACCGCTCTCTGTTCTCCTATTAATTTGTCTCTAGAACGATGTAAAGGTACCTCTATATTTGTCTTTCTTTCAAAAAACTTCGCTTTAAGATTTTCATTCTCTGATAAAACTTTTTGTCTAAACAATTCATAGGAATGTTCGATTTCTTCTAATTCTTTTTTAATAGCTTCAACAGTCTCCCTAAAATTATCCCTTACAGTATTTATGTTTTCCTTCTTTTCCATTTCGATGCGGTTGGATAATATCACTTTATCTTTATTGAAATTATCTTTAATCACAAATATTTTGGCGTTGATTTCTGTCAAATCGTTTTGAATTTTTCCCAATTCTCTTTTCAAATCGCTATATGGAAGAACTTTCTCAGAAAGAAATTCCTTCCGTTTTACGAGTTCTTCCATCTTAGACTCTAGAAACTCTTTCCTATCTCTGTACACTCCAATCATCTCATCCGCTACAAGTAGTTCCTCACCTAGAAGTTCTTTGTTCCTAACAAAACTCTGATTCAGAAGAAGATCTTCCTCATTCAGTTTTTCTATAGCTGCCTCTATTTCTTTTATGCCATGTTTACAACCATCATAATAGTATGCATACTTTCCAAATCCCATCATCAAATCAAAAACATTTTTCTGACCAGTATCCCCCATTTCAGCAAATGGTTTATCAATGTATTGTGAAAATAGTAGGCAGTTTTTAAAAACTTCCTTTGGCATTAAAATATCTTCGATTCTTCTGTTTGTTTCGGTCCTATTAGATCCCGATATATCAATTTCGTTTTTTATTAAGAACTTAGAATTTCCAAATTCATGATGCTCCCTATAGTTTTCTATTCTATAATGATCTTTACCAATATCAAAACATAGAATGCCCTTGGTATTCTTACCACTACGTTTTCTGATTACAGAATCGCCTTTCCTACCCTTAGTCGTCTCATCATAAGAAATCCAACAAAGACAGTCAAAAAGAGTTGTTTTTCCAATACCATTCGGTCCAGTTATCACACAAAATCTATTTGGTGAGAAATTAAAAGACATCTTTTTATAACATCGAAATTCCTCCATTTCCATATGTTTAAAAATTATATTTACCAATAATACCCTCCTTACCTCAACCCGTAAAGTATATTAAATGTTGGAAATCCCACAATACATAAACAACCATCTGGAAATCCTTTCCATTCCCCAATTGCATGTTCTTCCAGGTATATTAATTTCTCTTCAAAAAATTCCATCTGAGCTCTATCCTCTGGTATAGGGAGAGTCAGTTGTACAGGTTCACCCCATCCCATAAATGCTGATGTGACGCTTGCAGCAACTCTTCCTCTAATATTGTAATAGCTTGCATCATTTGGTGTACAACATCCAACATAAACCCCTTTCTTAAAACTTGTAAGATATAAATATCCAAACACTTTTTGTATGTTTGTTGTTCTATTCCTACCCTCTAATAATTCCTTTAATTTATAAAATTCTGTTTTCTTGTCAAATTGTTGTCGCATGATTCACTTTAACCTATATACATCTCCAAAACTTTT
>Ga0224514_10000262_pt1 | contig 15834 bp, 18 predicted proteins | sample SF_May12_sed_USG_3_FD_169107 | JGI IMG/M metagenome (GOLD analysis project Ga0224514, IMG submission 169107) | Sediment microbial communities from San Francisco Bay, California, United States - SF_May12_sed_USGS_24 | ecosystem: Environmental > Aquatic > Marine > Sediment | place: USA... | reverse complement strand
ATGGAATGTTAACGGTATCCGTGCCGTCATGAAAAAGGATTTTAAATTATCGCTGGACAGTATGAATACCGATGTGCTCTGCCTCCAGGAAACAAAGGCCCAGGATGATCAGGTAAGTGAGGCGCTGTCTGAGATTGACGGTTATCACCTCTTTTCCAATTCGGCTGTAAAAAAGGGGTATTCCGGCACAGCCATTCTTACCAAAAAGAAGCCTCTTGCCTCCCGTTGCGACATAGGAATTGAAGCGCATGACCAGGAAGGGCGTGTGGTGGCCCTTGAGTTTGATGATTTTTTCCTCGTCAATGTATATACACCCAATTCGGGCAGTGAACTTAAGCGCCTCGGCTATCGGCAGAAGTGGGACGCCGATTTTCTTGCCTACCTGAAACGTTTAGAAAAAGAAAAACCCCTCATCACCTGCGGTGACTTTAACGTAGCCCATAAGGAAATCGACCTTGCGAGGCCAAAGGAAAACTACAATAAAAATGCCGGATATATGCAGGAAGAGATTGACGGTATGGATAATCTTGCAGCCTCTAATTTTATCGATACATTCCGACATAAAAAACCTGAAGATACAAAATACAGCTGGTGGAGTTACCGGGCCGGGGCAAGGACCAGGAATATTGGCTGGAGAATCGATTATTGTCTTGCTTCAGCCGACATGATAAACAAGGTAAAAGGCGCCGATATTTTAAACGAGGTCATGGGGTCCGATCACTGCCCTGTGCAGGTGGATCTGGCCCTTTGAAATAACCTGTCATTCTTTCAAATGGATAAGAAATATGAAAAGGAGAAGTACAACATGATCGTTCCATACAGGAAATTACTAACCATTATTTTTGGATTTTTGTTTTTTTCTGATCTTGAATTGTCTGTAAACAATATTTAAGGAATATTTTCAAAATGTCCCGTCTTTTTTGCAGAATACTGTTGTCAATATTCCCTGTTTTTTTAATCTTTGTTTTATTTGCTGATGCCCATGCCATGGAACGCCGCCGGGACCAGTTTCTCGATGAGCAGGGCTATTATGTTTTTGTTACGCCTTACAGCTTACCCGGTTTAGGCAGCGGCGCCGGCCTTGTTGGCGCCGTGTCAAACGTAAACAACAGCTATGCCGACTTCTACACCTATATGCTGGATGGGGATCTCGAAGGGGGAGGTTTTGCCCTTTCCGATGTTCATCTCCTTTCCAAAAGACTGATAGTCGATCTGACCGGTTCAAAGTTTCGTAAAATTCTGATCCAGAGTTTTGGCGCCCGTGGTATCGGGGGAGATAAGGATGATTACACCCTGCTTGAAATGGATGAAAACAACTTCCTTGGCGCACGGCTGACGGGCACCTTTTTTGACCGCATGCTTGAGTTTTATACCATGGGCTATGACGGTGGATGGCATATATCAAAGTTGCGCGATTCAGATGGCAATCTGACGCAAGACCTTAAAGACAGCGACACCATCGAATACGGTGTGGGTATTGTCGGCATGCGCATCGATTATACCGATGATTACCAGAATCCCCGCGTGGGGCTACGTTTTGACGTAAGCGCCAGCCAGGTAATGGAACGGGAGAGACATGCCGTTGACCAGTATGCAATGCAGTACAACCTGACCGGCTATATCCCTCTGCGGCGAAGAGATACGCTGGTGCTCAATTATTTTCAGGCCGATGCCGTGGTACGATCCAAGGGAGAAACGGACCGTGCAGCTGTAGAGAATATTTACGGTTTTAACTGTGCCATTGGTACACCGGCGGAACAGCAGGATTGTAATGATGTCGTCGATAACATTATCAGCGGTAATCGTTACGGAACAGCCGGGGGACTGGGTGGCACGAGCCGCATGCGCGCCTATCCCATGAGCCGTTTTAAGGGAGCCCATATCCGCTTTGCCGGCGTGGAATATCGCTGGAATATTACGGAAGAATCAACGCCCTTTAATATCTGGGTCGCCAAAGATATCCGCACATCCATACAGATGGCTTTCTTTTACGAAGTGGCCGCCGTCGCCGACAAAGGCAGTGATTTGTATGACAAGTATCGTTCCGATGCCGGTATAGGTGTTCGGATGGCAACAGAAGGGGGCTTTGTTATTCGCGGTGATGTTGCCTATGGACGGGAAGGACCGGGAGTGAGTATCATTATCGGTTATCCCTGGGAGTCTTTTTAATCATGGATCGATCAAATAGCCGGGCGGCTTTTGCAGCCCCGCTTATTTCTTATTCTCCACCCTGCATTCAAGCTCACCCTTAAAGAGCCTCACTCCAATGAGGCTGCCTGAACTGACTTCTTTGCTGTCGAGGATGACTTTACCCGTTGAAAGGTCCGTGGCTATGGAGTAACCTCGGGAAAGGACAGCGAGTGGACTTAAACTGTCGAGCTTGCCCGCCAATCCTCTCAAGCCGGACTTCATAAGCTGAAGATCATCTCTCATCCGTCTTTCAAGCCTGAAAGCAAGATCATCGATACGCATTCTAGACTCGGAAAGCCTTTTCCCGGGATCGATGAGCAGTTTTTTTTCTCTCTCTACCCTGTTTCTGAGGTTTGAAAGTATCCTGTTAATGGACAACTCCATTCTTTCCCTCAAATGAAGGAGTTCCCTTGAAAGTTCACTTGCGCTCCTTGCAACGATCTCCGCCGCCGCCGAAGGGGTAGGCGCCCTTAAATCAGAAACAAAGTCGGAAATACAGTAATCCCTTTCGTGGCCTACGGCGGAAATAACAGGGATGGCTGATGCATGAATGGCCCTGGCAACAATTTCCTCATTAAAGGCCCACAGGTCTTCCAGTGAACCGCCTCCCCTTCCTGCGATGATAACGTCTATGTTACCGAGTTCATTGAGCGCTTCGATTGCCGCCGCAATTTCACGGGGCGCCTTTTCGCCCTGGACCGCTGTGGGAGAAATAACGACTTCTATGGTGGAATTTCTTCTTTCAAGAACATTTAGAATATCTTTTATAGCCGCCCCCGTGGGAGAGGTAACGATACCTATTTTTTTGGGGCACGAGGGAAGGGGCTTCTTTTTCCCGGCCTCGAAAAGGCCCTCTCCTTCGAGTTTCTTTTTCAACTGTTCAAAAGCAAGATGCAGCGAGCCCAGGCCTGACGGTTCCATATGCTCTGCAATGACCTGATATTCACCCCTCTGCTTGTAAAGGGAAAGCTTGCCAAGGCAGATTACCTTTTGTCCATCCTTCAGGTCAAACTGAAGTGATTGCCCGGCCCCCCTGAAGAGGACGACCCTGATCTGGCTCTCTGCATCTTTAAGCGTAAAATAACTATGCCCTGATGCGGGAATCCTAAGATTTGACACTTCTCCTTCAACCCAGACAAAGCCGAAAGTTTCATCGATGACGTCACTGATGAGGCTGTTAAGCTGGGATACGCTTAAAATATTTGTCCCGGGAGCAAGATCCATAAATATTTACTTTATTTGGAGGTGCTGCAGGTTTCCAGCTTTTCGAAAAGTTCGGCATTCCTAAGAGCCACGACGGCCGCCGAAGCGAGAGTGGAGAGCGTTTCCATGTCCCAGCAGGTAAAGGCATTGAGTTCATAATGATCAACATTTATAACACCGATAACTTCACCTTCAAGAATCATGGGCACGGCTAGTTCCGACTTTACCTTTTCATTGACAGACCGGTATCGTTCATCTTTTGTAACATCAGGTACAATTAGAGCTTTTCCATTTTCGGCAGCCCAGCCGGTAACGCCTTCACCGATTTTGAAGCGTGTATTTTTCATAACTTCTGCGCTAAGCCCCCTTGAGGACCTCATCACCAGAACGCCCTGTTCCGCGTCACTGAGCATGATCGATCCGCTCGAAGCACTTGTCACTTCAATGGCTTTATCAATGATGAGATCAAGAAGGTCTTCCAGCTTGAGTGTCGAGTTAAGGGCCTTTCCTATTTCAAAGAGCGCATTGAGACGGGAGGCCTTATCTTTCAGGCTTTCAATGAGAGCGGCATTCTCCTCGGCAACAGCGGCAAGGTTTGACAGAACGGAAAGGAGCTTTAAATCGCTGTTAACAAAAGCTTCACCCGATCGTTTTGTATCGGCTGTAATGACGCCAAGAATTTTCCCCTCTACCTTGAGTGGCGCCGTAATAAGAGAATCAACCTGGAATTTATCAATCACTTTTTTTATAACTTCATCTTCACCATCGATAGCGCAGACAAGCCTCGACTCACCCTTGAGAGCAACGTCAGCCATAATGCCTTTGCCCAGTTCTATTTCCAGTCCTTCCAGAAACTCATCGGATACAATACCGCTGCCTCCCTCGGCCTTGAGGAGACGGCCGCTTTCATCTTTCAGGAGAAGGACACTCCGCTCAACCTGCAATACCATGGTTACCGCTTCCGTAATAAGCCTGTGGGTTTTTTCCTTGTCCGTCATGGAAGAACTCATGGCCTTCCCGATTTCGAAGAGGATGGATGTTTGCAGGTTGTCCATTGCATTTGTCTCGGCTATGGACATATCTGTTTCGGAAAAAAAGAGTTTTTTGATTTTACAAAAGAAGTTCATATCAGTTGTTTTTATCGAGAATCTCCTTAACAATAGATTTCAGTTCACCAAGATCGGCTGATTTAACGACATAGGCATCGGATGCCCATGAACTGAAATCCTGCTTGTACTGGCCGTAAGCGGTGCAGAGTACAACGGGGATTTTTTTATTAATCTCCTTTATTTTTCTAAGTGTTTCTATGCCGTCCATGCCCGGCATTTTTATGTCAAGCGTTACAAGGTCGGGCTCACTCTCTCCCAGCAGGTCTATCGCTTCTTCTCCACTTGCAGCCAGAATAACATCATATCCCTCATCCATCAATTCTTCTTTGTAGAGAAACCTGATATTTTCTTCATCATCGACAACCATAATCTTTTTCATTGCACCCCTCCTGTATAAGTTTGATGATTAGTCCTGCTTTTTTTTTATGACGGGAATTTTTATAACAAATGTAGCGCCGCCTTCTTCGTTATTCATGACCTCCACATCCCCCTTGTAGGTACTGAGTATCTTGTGCGTTATGGCCAGGCCCAGCCCCGTCCCTTCGTTCTTGGTCGTAAAAAAAGGATTAAATATATTGGTCATTACACTATAAGGGATTCCTCCACCCGTATCACTTATTTCAACCATTATAAAGTCGGTCCCCTCATAATCCGTCTCATAGCTCCTGATTTTCAGGCGTCCGCCATGAGACATGGCATGCCGCGCATTGGAGAAAAGATTGATAAATACCTGCTTCAACTGGTGGTAGTTTGCTTCTACCATACCCATATGTTCTTCCAGTTCTTTTAGTACGTCTATACCATTTTTTTTGAAATCATTCCAGAAAAACTGCAATGTATCATCGATAACGACATTAATATTATGTGTTTCTCTTTCCGCCGGCTCTTCACGGGAAAAGATGAGGATTTCATTAAGGATTGCTTCCAGTCTTTCTACTTCCTTGCAGATAATATCGATGTACTTTTTTTCTTCCTGCTCTTCCAGCTTTCTCGACAGGCGCCTGGCAAAACCTCCTATGGATACGAGAGGATTTCTAATTTCATGAGCGACGCCTGCCGACATTTCACCGAGTGCCGCCAGTTTTTCCGTGTGGAGGAGTTTACCCTGCGCTTCCTTCAACTCCTTGTGAGCATTTTGCATATTTCTGTAGAGTATGGAGTTGTCGATGGCCACACCGGCCTGGTTTGCAAAAATGGTGAGCAGCCTGATATCGTCATCGGTAATGGGTCTTTCGTTATAAATATTGTCAACGAGAATAACACCGACAACCCTTCCCGACGCCATTAGCGGCGCCGTGGCAAAGGCCCTGCAATTGATACGCTCAAGGATATCCATATGTACCCTGGCATCGGTTTTTGCGTCCTTAATATTGTAGGGCTGTTTTTCAAGGACCGTAAGGCCAAGAATGCTTTTGTCTCTTACCGACACCCTGATGCTCTTTACCATTTCATTGAGCTTTGACGAAGGAAGAATCTCTTGCTCATCCTTAAGAATATCCTGGAGGGTCTTCCTTTTTTCATTGATCTCAGCCCAGATTCTCCATGCCTCTTCAGGCGAATCGGGACCGACACCCATCATTCCCTGGATAAAGCCTGATTTCTCATTGTAGAGAAAGAGCATGGCCCTGTTAAAGCCAAAACCATCTCCAATAGTAACAGCCGTCAATATTATATGGAGGAGCCGGTCCAACTCTATCGTTGTCATAACGGCCTTGTTAAGTTCAAAAAGGTTGGAAAGCTCACGAACCATTACCTCTTTTTCCCTGTTAATTAATTCCATATGCTCCAGAAGGAGCGCATTGTTTGTGACGGCGGACATTTGTGAAGCCATGGTAGCAAAGAGCTGCAGGTCCTTTTTCAGGAAACTTGCGCCTTCTTCCTTGCCGAAGAGAATAATGCAGCCGATCTGTTTTTCGCGATACATAACAGGCGCTGCCATTACCGTTTTAAAGAGATGCCTGCTTTGTTCCGGTATCAAATCCAATCTCTGCGGAAGATCATCAATAATCGTTGCCGCAAAACGGCTGCAGACATGACCGCAAACAAGGTCGCAAGCCCTTAAGAGTGTTTCCTTTTCAAGACTGTCATTGGTATTGCAAAAAAATACGGGTGCCTTCCTGCCCTCCTCATCTTTTAGCCTGACAAGACCATAGCTTGCCTTAAGGGCCGTTGAAATTTTCTGAATTATAAGGTGGAGCAATTCATCAAGCTTGATGGTGGAACTCATGGTTTTCCAGACATCGTTTATCATGAGCAGATCTTCTACCATCTCACGTGTTCTCGAATAGAGCTGGGCATTTCTCATTGTGCCGGCAATTTCCTGGCAAATGGGGGTAATGAGCTTAAGGTCTTCTTCATCAAGGTCCATACCTTCCCCTGTAATAATGATCAATGCGCCGAAATAAAACTTGTCGTCTCTTATGGGGAATATGCCACCCTTTTTAGCCTGGTCATCCCCCGAAATCCGGGTGAGAAAGGCCCTTTCTTCCTTGCTGCCTCCGAGAAGGCAGCTTTTTCCTTCCAAAAAGAGCGCTGCCGCAGGCGTCCCTTTGAGGCTAAACTCTTCCCTGAAAATACCATTCTTGTGGCACTTAAGGTATAATTCGTCACTTTCAGCATCGAGTACATAAAGCGCTACATCCTTGAATTCCATGGCAGAAGAAAAAATATAGAGGATATTTTTAAGTCTCGTATCGATATCGAGAGTGGAGTTGGATATTCTGATAATTTCACTTAAAAGGCCAAAGCCCTTATCAAAGGAGAGTTTCACCTCATAACCTCCGTTATATTCCCTGGTCTTTCCCGGCTGTTACTAATGGCCTTATGATAAAGTTTAACATATCTGTCGGCAGACATGTGCCATGTATACTCTTCCTGCATGGCCTTTTTTATGAGGCCTTCCCAGTCTTCACGATCAGAAAGGAAAAGGCTGACGGCCTTTTTAAGGGCATTTACCATGGCTGCCGGTTTAAATGCCCTGAATTTAAAACCATTCCCTTTTTTTCGGCTATAACTGTAATTGGTAATGGCGTCATCAAGGCCGCCTGTTGCTCTTACAACAGGCACAGTCCCGTATTTGAGGCTGTAAAGATGATTAAGGCCGCAGGGCTCATACCGGGAAGGCATTAGAAATATGTCGGCTCCCGCTTCTATCTTATGGGCAAGGCTTTCATCGTAACCGATAGAAAGGCCTACTCTGTCCGGATTTTCCTTAGCCATTTTATGAAGAAAATTTTCTATCTCTTTCGACCCTTTGCCGAGAAAGACCATCTGGATGGGGAGGGCCATAAGGCTTTTTTGTCCCTTCCTGATAAGTTCGAATCCTTTTTGCGGGTCGAGCCTCGATACGAGCCCCACAAGAGGAATATTTTCTTTATGGGGGAGTTTAAATATATCCAACAACTCTTTCTTGCAGAGCTTTTTGTTTCTTATATCTTTATGGCTATAGTTTGCCCGGATATACTTATCAGTTTCAGGGTCCCATTCATCGTAGTTAATGCCGTTAGCCACACCATAGAGATCTCTCTTTCTTTCCTGAAGCAGGCCTTCGAGGCCACATCCCATTTCCTTTGTCTGGATCTCCTTACTGTATTTAATACTTACGGTGGAGAGCAGATCTGAAAAGATGAGGCCCGCTTTCATAAAATTCAGCTTTTCATAAAACTCAAGCCCCTTATAGTTAAACAGGCCGGACGGCAAAGCAATCTGGTCCATCACTTTTTTGGGAAAGAGCCCCTGGAAAGCCATATTATGGATGGTAAAGAGCACGGCCGATTTATTAAAGACAGCTTCTTCACGATAATACAGCTTCATGTAAAGCGGAATGAGCGCCGTTTGCCAATCATGGCAGTGGATAATATGCGCCTCTTCGCCTATTGCTTTTAATGCCTCCAGGATAGCCATAGAGAAGAAAGCAAATCGCAGGTGATTATCTTCATAATCGATATCCCCATGGCCGTAGAACTCCTCCCTGTCAAAAAAGAGATCATTCTTTATAAAGTAATAATTTCCTTCCTGCCACAGTTCGCCATCATGGTTTTTATCACCCAGCTTTACAGAAATCCTGATTCCCCTGTGGGCTATTTTTCCGTGTTTTTCTCTGACACTTTTATATAAAGGTGTAAATATCTTTACCTTGTGGCCGAGCCTGGCTAAAGCCGAAGGAAGCGCCCCTGCAACGTCTGCCAGGCCTCCTGTCTTTGAGTAGGGTGAAGATTCAGGGGATGCGATGATAATATTCATGGGAAAAATTTCATCAAATTTTGGCTTCTCTTAAAAACCCGGCCGCCTCTTCGGGAGACGTAGGGTTTATGTAGAAGCCTGAACCCCATTCAAAACCGGCGGTTTTGGTCAGTTTGGGCATTATTTCAAAGTGCCAGTGGTAATACTCGATGTTTTCCAGGCCAAAAGGTGAGGTATGGAGGATAAAGTTATAGGGATGGCTTCCCAGCGCCTTATCAAGCCTCTTCAGTGTTTCAGAGAATATCCGCGCCAGTGATTCCATGCATTCGGAAGGGATATTTTCATAAGAAGCGAGGTGCTTTTTGGGTAAGATCCATGTTTCAAAGGGAGATTTCGGCGCAAATGGCGACAGGACGATAAAGTGTGCATTTTCCAGGACAATGCGGGATTTTTGTGAAATTTCCTGATGAATAATGTCACAATAGATGCAGCGTTCCTTATAGTTAAAATGCCTTTTACTTCCCGCCAGTTCCTCACCGACCCTCTTGGGTATGATGGGGAGGGCGATGAGTTGGGAATGGCTGTGCTCAAGCGAAGCGCCGGCCGCCATGCCGTGATTTTTAAAGACAAGCACGTATTTAAAACGCTTATCTCTTTTTAAGTCTGTAATTCTTGCCCTGTATGCCTCCAGGACTTCTATAAATTTCTCCACACTCATGGAAGCGAGGGTTTCTGTGTGGTCAGGCGTTTCTATGATAACTTCATGGGCGCCTACTCCCGTGATTTTATCATAGAGGCCTTCCCCCTCTTTTTTAAGGTCTCCCTCAATCGTAAGCGCGGGAAACCTGTTGGGAACGACTCTCAGTGACCAGCCCGGCTCATTAACTTTCCGGTCTTCTTTTCCCCTTGCGTAAATTTCAAAGGGTGTCTTGTCTTCATTCCCTTCACAGAAGGGGCAAAAGCCGCCTTCCCTGTGAGAAACTTCGGGCAGGAAAAAATCGGTCGGTCTTTTTTGACGGTCTGTAGATATAATAACCCATCGGTCGAGAATGGGATCTTTCCTCAACTCCGGCATGAATATCTCCTTTATCTGTTAATTCTGTTAATAGGGGTAAGCGGCCTGGCAGGGATTTTTGGCCGGATCAGGTTCTGGCTTTCTTTTCCAGGTTCTCGGCTTTTGTTTTACAATTGACACAAAGCGTTGTTACCGGCCTGACTTCAAGCCTTTTGAAAGGGATTAACTCTTCACATTCTTCACAAATACCAAAAGTACCCTCTTCGATTCTATCGAGCGCTTCCTGGATCTTGGTGATGAGCTTTCTTTCCCTGTCTCTTATTCTCAGGGTGAAGTTGCGATTGGATTCGAAGAGAGCCCTGTCGGTAGGATCAGCAAAAAGGGCCTTTTCTCCTATCATTTCAGATACCGTTTCCTGTCCGTGGCCTAGCAGTTCCGATAGTTGCTCGATAAGGAGTTGCCTGAAATGCTCAAGATCTTTATCATCCATTTTTTTCTCCTTAATGAAAATATAGCGAAATGCCATAGGGCTTGTAAAGTAAAAAGCAAAGCCTAAAAAGGTGAATAAAAGGGTGAACGCTTTTATTCAGATTGTGTCGGCGCAATAAAAAGCCCCTGCGGGGAGCGCATAAAAGCCTTGCAAGCTACCTGGCGCTCTGTTATAAGTCTTAGCAGGGAAGAGAATTGCATAATCGAATATGGACAAAACAGACATACTCTTAAAGAGCGTTGCAGAAGTAATCTATGAGGAAGAGGGGAGCTTCTTTCTTACCATTCATGCCGATGAGGTCGATCTGCCGCTGGAGGGCTTGCAGCGGCTTGTCATGGGTGGGGATGCAACACCCTGCCTGATAATTGCCGATAGCGGCATCCAGGTCTCTTTGTCCATCAACAGGGTTCATTATGACGTTCATATTCCCTGGATTCACGTTGCTGCCGTCGAGGGAAATAACAAGGCTTTCTTTTGCAAAAGGGATGGCTCCCCTGATAATAAAGGGGATTCCGACACTCAAAAGAGCGAAAAAAAGCGGGGACACCTCAAGGTCGTAAAATAAGTTTCGCCAAAAACCTTCTCTTTGAACACGTCTGCCCGGCCCCCCCGGTAAATACATGAATCAGGTAAACCTGAACGATATTCCAAGGGCAAAACGCACAGAGTTTTCAGAAAAAAGGCCGGCCACAAGCAGGCGTTAAATTTATTTCCAGAATTTAACTGTTTTTATGCTCACCCCCTCAAGAGGTGTGAATCCGCAAAATAATTTGTCTTTTCCACTATTGGAACGTTTAAAGATATCCTTAAATTAATCAGGGATTTAGACCTTCTTATTCCTCTGCTCTGCGACCTCTGTCTCTTCCATCATTAAAATATCCATTAAAGTAAAGAAGGGACCATATAAACAAAAGACTTGATAAGGTCCGGCAAGAAAACTATAATTCAGGTTCCGGCCTGAAAATGGCTGTTAAATCGACAGAGGGAGCTTTTGATGGAGAGAAAGGCAAAAATAGAGCGGGAAACGAAGGAGACAAACATTTCTCTCTCTATTAATATCGATGGCAGTGGAGAGTATAATATATCCACGCCCATCCCTTTTCTGAACCATATGCTGGAACTCATGACCCGCCACGGCCTTTTCGATATGACTGTCCATGGCACAGGCGATGTGGAAATAGATTTTCACCATACGGTGGAAGATGTGGGAATTTGTCTCGGACAAGCCATAAAAGAGGCCCTGGGCAGCAAAAGCGGTATCAGGCGCTACGGAAATGCCCTTATTCCCATGGATGAAGCGCTTGCCGAAGTAGCCCTCGATATCAGCGGAAGACCTCACCTTACCTTCAATGTGGACATTCCCATTGAAAAGGCAGGCACCTTCGATGTGGAGCTGGCCGGTGAATTTTTCCAGGCCCTTGCATCCAACGGGGGAATGACTATTCATGTAGACCTGAGAAGAGGCACAAACAGCCATCATTGCCTGGAAGCGGTATTCAAGGCATTTGGAAGGGCCCTTGACGGGGCGACAACAAAAGATGAACGGGTTAAGGGCGTTCCCTCGACGAAGGGAAGACTATAGACAATGATTGCTGTCGTAGATTACGGCATGGGAAATTTGAGAAGCGTCCAGAAGGGTTTTGAAAAGGCAGGTTGTGATGCGCTTGTTTCCGGTGAAGTAAAATCCATAGAAAAGGCCTCCAAAATTGTTCTCCCCGGTGTAGGCGCTTTTAGAGACTGCATGCGAAACCTGGAGGAACGGGGCCTTGCAGAGCCTGTTATCCGTCATATAGAAAAGGGAAAGCCTTTTCTCGGCATCTGCCTCGGTCTGCAGCTGCTTTTTGAAGAGAGTGAAGAGTTCGGCGCCCACAAGGGGCTTGGCGTCATCAAGGGGAAGGTAAAGCGCTTTCCCCAGAGGGAGCACCTCAAAGTTCCTCACATGGGCTGGAACAGTGTCAATAAAGTCAAAGAGGCGCCCCTGCTGGCCAACATTAAAAATGAAAGCTATTTTTACTTCGTCCATTCCTACTATATTTTACCTGAAGAAGATGTTGCTGCCACAACAACAGATTACGGGCTGGAATTTGTTTCAAGCATCTGGAAGGACAATATTTTTGCCTGCCAGTTTCATCCGGAAAAGAGCCAGAGTGACGGCCTTAATATACTAAAAGCTTTTGGAGAGTTGAATTAATGGAAATCATACCTGCTATTGACCTGAAAGGTGGTCAATGTGTACGTCTTGAACAGGGGGACATGAAAAGAGACACCGTATTTTCATCGGACCCCGTCTCAATGGCAAAAAAATGGGCATCCCTGGGAGCGACAAGGCTTCATCTTGTCGATCTCGATGGCGCTTTTAAGGGAACGCCCCGGAATAAGGACATTATTGAAGATATTATCGATGCCATCAGTATTCCTGTCCAGGTCGGCGGCGGCATAAGAGACATCGAAACAATCGATGAGTATATTTCCATGGGTGCAGACAGGGTCATTCTCGGCACAATTGCCCAGAAGAGTCCCCAATTTGTGATCAAGGCCTGTGATATATACCATGGAAGAATCGTCGTCGGTATTGATGCAAAAGAAGGAAAGGTAGCCATCAAGGGCTGGGCCGAGGTGACTTCCAAAAACGCCATGGAGCTGGCTGCCGAATATGAAGATTATGGCGTGGCTGCCATTATCTATACGGACATATCGAGAGATGGAATGATGCGGGGACCCAATATTGAGACGACCCGTGAACTGGCGCTTTCTGTCGATATACCGATTATAGCTTCGGGCGGTGTTTCTTCCATTGACGATATTAAAAAGCTTCTTCCTCTCGTAAATGACGGCGTAGAAGGGGTAATTACAGGCAAGGCAATTTATTCGGGCGCTCTCGACCTCAAAGAAGCTGTTGACCTTGCCGCAAATGGCAGGACAGGCTAAGGTGCTGACCAAGCGTATTATTCCATGCCTTGATGTAAAAGACGGCAGGGTCGTTAAGGGAACCCGATTTCTCGATCTCAAAGATGCCGGAGATCCTGTTCAGGTAGCAAGGGAATATGACAGGCAGGGCGCTGATGAACTAACCTTTCTCGATATTACTGCCTCTCACGAAAAACGGGGCATTATCCTCGATGTGGTAAGACGCACCGCCAATGACGTCTTTATGCCCCTTACCGTAGGCGGCGGGATTTCAAAAGTGGAAGATATCAGGGAACTGCTCAATGCCGGCGCCGACAAGGTCTCCATTAACACGGCAGCCGTCAGGAACCCTGAATTTGTAAAGGAGGCTTCCCAAATATTCGGCAGCCAGTGCATTGTCGTCGCCATCGATGCAAAAAGGGTGTCAGGCACTGAATCTAAATGGGAAGTTTTTACTCACGGCGGTCGAAATCCGACAGGCATTGACGCCCTCCAGTGGGCTCGCAAGATGGAAGCCTTCGGCGCCGGTGAAATTCTCCTTACCAGCATGGACTGTGATGGAACGAAAGACGGTTTTGATATTGAGCTGACCCGGACCATTTCAGACGCCCTTGCCATTCCCGTTATCGCCTCCGGTGGCGTGGGTAATCCTGAACATATTTATGACGGTTTTCAACGGGGGAAAGCTGATGCGGCATTGGCGGCATCGATCTTTCATTACGGTGAATATACCGTGAAGGAAGTTAAGGAATATCTTAAGGAGAGGGACCTTCCCGTCAGAATATGAAAGTGAGTGATAAAGTCAAATTCGATGAAAAGGGGCTCGTCCCGGCAATAACGCAGGATTTCAAAAGCGGTCATGTGCTCATGATGGCCTATATGAATCTCGAGGCTTTTGAAAAAACCATTGAAACAGGCAAGGTGCATTACTATAGCCGGTCGAGAAAAAAATTATGGCTAAAAGGGGAATCATCAGGCCATGTGCAGGCAGTAAGGGAGATCTTCCTCGATTGTGATGGCGACACGGTTCTCATCAAGGTCGACCAGGAAAAAGCGGCCTGCCATACAGGCCGTTACAGCTGTTTCTACAGGAAGGTTGAAGGTGATTCACTTATTGAAAATTCCAAAAAAATATTTGACGAGGGGGAGGTATATGGCGATAAAAGAGGATGAAAATCGTCTGGGGGAAACGCTGGAAGATCTTTTTAGCGTGCTCATGGAGAGAAAGCGAAATATGCAGGATCAATCTTACGTGGCGCTCCTTTACAAAAAGGGGGATGATTCTATCCTAAAAAAGATCGGAGAAGAGGCGGCAGAGGTTATTATCGCCGCCAAGGGTGGTGACAAGAAAAAGATTGTCCATGAAGTAACGGACCTTTTCTTCCACTGTCTGGTGCTGATGGGCCACAAGGAAATCAGCCCCGAAGAGATTGCCAAGGAATTCAAAAGGCGCATGGGGACTTCAGGCATTGCCGAGAAGGCCCAAAGAAAGAAGATTTAGCATGTCTGACTGTCTTTTTTGCAACATTGTGGAAGGGTCAATCCCTTCCCATAAGGTTTATGAAGACGATGACTTTCTGGCCTTTAAAGATATTAAGCCCCAAAGCCCCGTCCATGTGCTGGTCCTTCCCAAAAGGCATGTGGAACAACTCTCTCATTGCGGGGAGGAAGATAAAGACCTCCTTTCAGGCCTTATGCTGACGGCAAACAGGGTGGCAAAGAAACTCGGCATTGACAGCTCAGGCTTCAGGGTTGCCATAAATTCAGGGAAAGAGGGAGGACAGGTTGTTTTTCACCTTCACCTTCATCTTATGGGTGGCGCCAGACTAAGCGATCAGATGGCATAAAGCATTATAAAATCGATAACAAAGAAGGAGAAGCTATGTCTATAGAAGCAACAAAAGTAGCAACCATTCACTATAAAATAACCGATGAAAAAGGAACCATACAGGACAGTACGGAAGACCAGCACCCTTATTCCTTCCTCGGTTCATCGGACCATATGTTTCCCAAGGTGGAAGAAAAGTTATCCACCATGGAAGCAGGCGAAAAGGCGACGATCGAACTCGAAGCGGCAGAGGCCTACGGTGAATATGTTGAGGAGGGTGTAAAGATTACGGCCAAATCGAATTTCCCTGAAGGGGTCGAACTTAAGGAAGGAATGACTTTCCTCACCCAGCAGGATGGCCATGAAGTGCCTGTTACGGTCAAGAAGATAGAAGAGGAGAATATAACTATCGACTTTAATCATCCCCTGGCCGGCCAGAAACTTAAAATGGAACTGGAACTCGTTGAAATAAGAGATGCAACGGAAGATGAAATGGCCCATGGCCATGTGCATGGCCCCGGGTGCAGTCACTGACAAGAAGTCAATATAAGCTGAAAAGGAAAAGCCCGCAATGACTCATTGCGGGCTTTTTTAATTATGGATACCTCGAAAAAATTCATGAGCGCTCTCTAAATATTCAAAAATGCACTAATCATAAAAAAGCATTTAAAAACAATCAGTAAGGCTTTTCTCCCACAACATTACCAGGCGGATCATAGTTGCAGACGACAAGGGCGCTGCCGCTGCAAAGGGCCTTCGCACAGCCTGCAGGTCTGGTTTTTTTCCAGATGACCTGCGTATAGTTGCCCGTCAAGGGCAGTTTTTTTCTTCAATGGGGCCGTAGCGATAGTTCTTCTTTTCATGGGCCCAGGTATTCACCGCATGAATCACACCGAGAGGACCGGCAACG
>Ga0224514_10000260_pt1 | contig 15891 bp, 16 predicted proteins | sample SF_May12_sed_USG_3_FD_169107 | JGI IMG/M metagenome (GOLD analysis project Ga0224514, IMG submission 169107) | Sediment microbial communities from San Francisco Bay, California, United States - SF_May12_sed_USGS_24 | ecosystem: Environmental > Aquatic > Marine > Sediment | place: USA... | reverse complement strand
AACACAGAGCCTTCAGCGTGCTTGGTGTAATTACGGGTGATTTTCACATCTCGGAGTTGATTGGGAGCTCGTCCACTGGGTCGCATAGCTAAAACCTTTTGTTGATATAGATAAATTAAGGGGGAGTATAGCGGGCTGCTGATCGTGACGCGATAGCTTATTTTTTCATTTCATCTTCATATTGTTCAATAGCATTTTCAATTTCGAAAATAGCGCCAGTAAGGGATTCTTCGCTCCGGGTATGTACTTCAGTTTGATGGTTAGCTTTATTTTTAATTAATTGCAGGGAAATAATTTTCATTGCCAGCGCAGAAGTATTATCACTTTTCGGGTAACTGGCTTGTTCAGCTCGTTCAGCCAGTTTACTTATTGCATTATTTAGTGAGTCTTGCTCAATGATTGCCCCCATTTGTGCATCATCCAGCGGTTCCCAAAAACCATCCGAGCATAGCAACAGGATATCACCCTCCACTAATGCTGTGCCTTTGCTAACGGTGACCTCGGGTGAAATATTAGAAAGCCCGATACATTGTGTGACCAGATTACGCATGGGATGACCATCACGTTTTTCCATGGATAGCTGGCCTTGCTGATAAAGCTGTTCCACGTAGGAATGGTCTTTAGTGCGATATAGCGGCAGGCCATTACGGAATAGATAACAGCGACTGTCACCGCAATGTGCCCACCACACCATACCTTGTTGTATTAAACAGAGTACCGCAGTGGTTCCTGGTTCTATAGAGGGTACCTGCGCCTTGCCTATTTCCTGTATGGCATAGTGCGCTTGCAGAATAAGTGCTTCCAGAAATGATTCAGGATGTGCAATGGGTAAAGGGTGTCGTTCCAGCTCTTCATTAACGGTATCGATCAGGGCTTGTGAAGCCAGTTCACCGCCTGCTGTTCCGCCCAGGCCATCAGCCAGTACCAGCATGACACCGCCTTCAGTTTCAATGGAGGCAAGGCGATCCTGGTTAATCTTGCGGTTACCTAAGCGACTTGTGCGGCCAATTTCGTATTGCATATTGATTTTATACCTAGGCTTCTTTTGTTTGTGCCTGTAACTGCGCAAAGTAAGCCTTTAGTGAATCAAGTAACTGTTCAACCGTCTGAGGACGCAACATGGGATCAACTTCCATGGCCCAGTCCACTGCTTCCAGCAGATTCTGGTTATAGCGTTTCTTGAAGGCATTAGCCGCTGGACGCATGGTGTCTTTTTCACGGCGCTTGGGTGAGGATAAGGGAGGTTTACCTTCCATGCAGGTACGCATGGTGGCACCAATGGCATATATATCGCTCCATGGTCCTACGTAGCCACCGGGATCAAGCTGCTCGATGGGCGAATAACCTGGGGTGACAACCTGGTTGGGCTGGAACTGGCGAGTGTGCATCATTTCATGCACGGCCCCAAAATCCAGTAATAACGGCTTAGCACCACGACATAAGTGGATATTGCCGGGTTTGATATCCAGATGCAGCAGGCCTTTACGGTGTATTTCAGCCAAGCCTTCCAGCAAGGGGATGAATACGGTGTAAATGAAGGTTTCGGTCAGTTTGCCTTTGTATTTCTGGATATAATTTTGCAGGTTAACGCCTTCCTCATAATCCATCACCATATAGACAGTGCCATTGGCACGGAAGAAGTTAATGACATTAACAATGTTAGGATGCTTGAGTGTAGTAAGGGTGCCTGCTTCCTGAAAAAATAAGCGGCGACCATGTGCAAAGCGTTCTACATAGCTTTCCTTGGTAGCAACAACCCGTTGGCTGTCATCTCGAGCAGCGAGTCTGTTGGGCATATATTCCTTAATGACCACTTTGGTATCGCTGTCATTACAGGTCGCCAGGTAGACAATACTGAACCCACCCCCTCCAAGCGTACGAACGATGGTGTAATTATCCAGTTTTGTCCCGACAGACAGCTGATGAGCTGTGTTTTGCATTGCTATTTCCACGTACTGATATTTAATTATTTAACAAGATTACCATAGACGAGGACCAGGTTGGATAGCCTCTTGGTGTGGCATGGTTTACCATGCCATCAGGTTTAATAACCCACTAATTAAGGAACAAACTGCCCATGGTTAAAAGTATGACCGCATTTACCCGTATCGAACATAGTGATGATGTGGGGGCTTTGACACTGGAAATACGCTCAGTGAATCACCGTTTTCTGGATTTATCCTTGAGGATGCCAGAAGAATTGCGTGCCCACGAGCAGGCGATTCGTGAGATCGCCAACAAACGTCTGGCGCGTGGCAAAGTTGATATTAACCTGCGTTTCCAACGTAATGAGACGGGAGAAGAGGGGCTGGAGATTAATGCTGAGCTGGCAGAAAAGATTGCCAAGGCCAGTCGCGAAGTGGATAGTTTGCTTTATAACCCGGCACCCATCAATTCCATTGATGTATTACGTTGGCCCGGTGTGCTACAGGTGCAGGATCTGGATAAGGAACAGCTGGGCAAATCACTATTAAATGTTTTAAATGACGCGCTGGACGACTTTATTGAGGCTCGGGAACGTGAGGGTGCAAAGCTCGCACAATTACTGGAACAGCGTTGTGATGGCATGAGTAAAGTGGTAGATGATGTTAGCCAGCTGATGCCGGAAATACTCAAAAAATGGCGCGAAAAACTGCTGGCGAGATTGCAGGAAGCCAAACTGGAGCTGGATGAAAACCGGGTTGAGCAGGAAATCGTTTTGCTGGCACAGAAGACGGATGTAGATGAAGAGCTGGATAGGCTGCGTGTGCATATTGAAGAAGTGCGCCGCGTGCTGAAGGAAAACAAGCCTATTGGACGTCGTCTGGATTTTTTAATGCAGGAGCTCAATCGCGAGGCCAATACCCTGGGCTCCAAGTCTATTGATACGGCCACTACACAGGCTTCGGTTGAACTAAAAGTGCTGATTGAGCAAATGCGTGAGCAAGTACAGAATATTGAATAGCAGGCATAAGTCGGGAAATAATGCACCATGACGACAAAGAATAACGAAACGGAATGTTTAGGTACTTTATATATTATTTCGGCACCGTCTGGAGCAGGCAAAACCAGCCTGGTAAAAGCCTTGCTGGAAGCCACTGATGATATTAGCGTCTCGGTTTCCCATACCACGCGCGCCATGCGTCCCGGCGAAGAAGAGGGTAAGGATTATCATTTTACGGATATCGCCACCTTTAAAAGCATGATTGCCGATGATGCCTTTCTGGAACATGCGCAGGTGTTTGATAATTTTTATGGCACCGCTCAGGCTAATATTGAAGACAAGCTCAAGGCCGGTGAAGACGTGATCCTGGAAATTGACTGGCAGGGTGCTGAGCAGGTCAGAAAAATCATGCCGTGTGTGAGTATCTTCATTTTGCCACCTTCCCGTGAGGAATTGGAAAAACGGCTGAAGGGACGTGGACAGGATAGCGATGAAATTATTGCTCGCCGTATGCGTGATGCGGTGAATGAAATTTCCCATTACCCGGAATTTGATTACCTGATTGTGAATGATGATTTTGATATGGCGCTGGTGGAACTGCAGTCGGTAATCCTAGCAAGGCGGATGCGCTATGCCGTGCAAAGTCAGCGTTTGACCGGTATGTTGAGTGATCTTCTGGCATAACATCGGGCTGACAGGTATAATTTATCGTTATTCTGAATTATTTTTATGTTTTCACTGAATACCGGTGTGCCTATGGGGTATATCGTAACGATTCCAGAGAAACACTTACTCCCGGAGAAATAACATGGCCCGAGTCACTGTTGAAGACTGCCTCGAAAATGTAGCTAACCGTTTTGAACTGGTACTCGTATCTTCAAAACGTGCCCGCCAGATTGCATCAGGCAAAGAGCCTATGGTGGATGAAGAAAACGACAAGCCTACGGTTATCGCCCTGCGTGAAATTGCTGAAGGATTTGTTACAGCAGATATCCTTGTAGAATCTGAAGAAGAAGCCGAAGTAGAAATGCTGCCAGAAGATATGGACGCTGCAGCTGCTGAAATGTCTGCTTCACCTGTTGATGAAGCCGTTGCGAAACAAACCCAGGCACCTGCTTCGGCTCGAGTCAGCGATGATGTTGCTGCGGCAATTCAGGCAGCTTTAAAAGCCGAGTTGGGTGCAGCACCAGGATCCAGTGAAACTGGAGACGAGTAACTTCTCGTTTGGCTGCTGATCTACAAGAGCAAAATGATCCCACAGCATTTCGTATAAGCCATTTGTGCGAAATGCTCGAGGACTACCTCGAGCCAGAACAAATCGCCGAAGTCTATCAGGCTTACCTTTTTGGTGCCGAAGCCCATGATGGACAGCGTCGCATGAGCGGCGAACCTTATATTTATCATCCCCTTAACGTGGCAAAAATCCTTGCTGAAATGAGGATGGATCATAAGAGTATTGTTGCTGCGATCCTGCATGATGTTATAGAAGATACCCAAACCGCCAAGGATCAGATTGTTTCCCGCTTTGGCGAAGAAATTGCCGAGCTGGTTGATGGGGTAAGCAAGCTGACCCATATCGAGTTTGAAAGCAAGGCTGAAGCCCAGGCAGAAAACTTTCGTAAAATGATGCTGGCGATGGTGCGCGATATTCGCGTTATCCTGGTCAAACTGGCTGATCGCCTGCATAACATGCGCACCCTGGGTGTGATGCGTCCGGACAAGCGTCGTCGTATCGCACGTGAAACTCTGGAAATCTATGCACCGATTGCCAATCGTCTTGGCATGAATAACTTTCGTATTGAGTTGGAAAATTTGGGCTTTAAAGCCATGTATCCCATGCGTAGCCAGATCCTGGAAGAGGGCTTGTTAAAAGCGCGTGGTAATCGCAAGGAAATTGTCAGCAAGATAGAAGAATCCATCAAGGCACGGCTCGAACAGGAAGGACTGCATAGTGAAGTCAATGGCCGCGAAAAGCATCTTTACAGTATTTATAAAAAAATGAAAAACAAACACCTGTCCTTCAGTGAAGTGATGGATGTCTATGCATTTAGAATTACCGTTGACTCGGTCGATGCCTGTTATCGGGTATTAGGTGCTATGCATAACCTGTATACGCCGATGCCGGGTAAGTTCAAAGACTATATTGCCATTCCTAAAGCCAATGGTTACCAGTCATTACATACGGTGTTATTCAGCCCTTATGGTGTGGCGATTGAAATCCAGATAAAAACCGAAGAAATGCACCGTGTTGCCGAAGCGGGTATTGCCGCTCACTGGTTTTATAAAGAAGAAGGTAGCTCTAGTAATAATGCACAGGTACGTGCGCGTGAATGGTTACATAGCCTACTGGAAATGCAACAGAATACCGGTAGTTCTATTGAGTTTCTGGAAAACGTCAAGATCGATCTGTTTCCTGATGAGGTTTATATATTTACGCCTCAGGGGGATATTATGGAATTACCACGTGGCGCTACGGCTGTAGATTTTGCTTATGCGGTACATTCTGACATTGGTAACCAATGTGTTGCAGTAAAAATTGATCGTCGTTTGATGCCATTGCGTACTGAATTGTTTAATGGGCAAACCGTAGAAATTATTACCGCACCGGGGGCACGCCCTAACCCGGCTTGGCTTGATTTTGTGCATACTGCAAAAGCACGTTCCAGTATTCGGATTTACCTGAAAAACTTGCAGGAAGATGAAGCCATTACATTAGGCTTACGTTTATTGGATAAAAGCCTGAGTGCATATAGTACCTCCTTTGATGAGCTTCCTGATGAACAGGTTCTTCGTGTCATTAATGAGTTTAACTATGAAACACAGGAAGATCTGTTAGCCTCAATTGGCCTGGGTAACAATATGCCCATGGTGATGGCGCACTTGTTATTACAACATGAAGATGAGCAACAAGGCGACCAAGATAAACAGGAAGTATTTGCGCCGCTTGCCATTAAAGGTACTGAAGGTGCCGTTGTTACCTATGCTAAATGCTGCCGTCCAATACCGGGTGATCCGATTATTGGCTTTGTAAGTTCGGGGCGAGGAATAGTTATACATACTGAAGATTGTAAAAACGTTGCTGAGTATCGTGATAAACCGGAAAAATGGATCGACGTGGAATGGGAAGCGGAAGTTGAAGGTGAGTTCCCGATAGATATAAAAATATTAGCCATTAGTCGGCGCGGCACATTGGCTACTGTTGCAGCGGCAATTGCCGATATGGATGCCAATATTGATAATGTTGGTATTGAGGAGCGCGATGGACTGCACTCAACAATAAGTTTTACTATTTTAGTAAAAAACCGCAAACACCTTGCACGAATAATGAAAAGATTGCGTTCTTTGGAAATGGTAGAGCGTATCCATAGAATTAAAAGATAGACAAGTTTCAGGAGAATTAATAATGGCGCGTGAAATTATCCATACTGATAAGGCCCCCCAGGCCATTGGTATTTATTCGCAAGCAGTTAAAATTGACAATACTGTTTATTTATCAGGCCAGATCCCATTAGTGCCGGAAACCATGGAGCTGGTGGCTGGTGATATTGCAACACAGATTCGTCGTGTGTTTGATAACTTACAGGCGGTTGCCCAGGCAGCAGGTGGCGATTTAAAAGACATTGCCAAGTTAAATGTTTTTTTAACGGATCTTGCTAACTTTCCGGTTGTTAATGAAGTAATGAAAGATTATTTCTCAGCGCCTTATCCGGCACGCGCAGCCATTGGTGTTGCCGCATTACCTAAAGCTGCTGAAGTGGAAATGGATGCGGTAATGGTTATTGAATAAAACATTAATTAAACTGTACTAAATTATAGAGCTGCTCTAATTGTGAAACTGAATAAGGATGTTCAGTTATCCAGGTAATATTATATGTCCCAGTCAGGGCAACTATCATCAAACAATAAGCTTCACCCCATTACTATCCTGAAAGGTGTTGGACCACGTATTGCCGAGAAGCTGGAGAAACTGGGCATTGAATACGTGGAAGACTTGTTGTTTCACTTACCTTTTCGTTATGAAGACCGCACTCACATTGCTCCCATTGGCAGTGTGCGCCCTGGTGATGAAGTGGTTATTCAGGGTGAAGTTCAATTAACGGAAATAAAGTTTGCCCGTAAGCGCATGTTGTTGTCGCGGATTAGTGACGGCACCGGTTTTATCACTTTACGGTTTTTTCATTTTAGCAATGCGCAGAAAGAATCCCTGTCACGCGGCAAGAAAATTCGCTGCTTTGGTGAAGTACGCCGCGGTAAAGCTAGCATGGAGATAATCCATCCGGAATATGATTACATTCAGTCATTAGATCAAATCAGCGATACCGATACTTTAACGCCTGTTTATCCGGTTACCGAAGGTTTGCATCAACTTTCCATGCGTAACCTGTTAAGCCAGGCAGTGGGGAAGTTAAGAGAAGGGCAACTCAATTTGGAAGAGTTATTACCCAATGAAATTTTGAAAGAACACGCTTTATCTCCATTAAAAGAATCGTTGCTGTATTTGCATCAGCCACCACAAACTGCCGATGTATCCGAAATTATCGCGGGTGAAAGTAATGCACAACATCGCCTGATATTTGAAGAGTTGCTGGCGCATATTTTAAGTCTTCGTCAATTGCGTAGTAAGGCAAAAAAATATCAGGCACATGCATTAAATGTTGAAGGCAAATTGAGTCAACTGTTTCTGCAACAGTTACCTTTTCAGTTAACAGATGCACAACAGCGTGTTGTTAAAGAAATTAATGGTGATCTACACAAGGCTGAACCGATGCAACGCCTGGTACAGGGAGATGTGGGTTCAGGTAAAACCGTGGTTGCAGTGTTGGCGGCATTGGTAGCGGTAGAAAATGGTTATCAGGCTGCAATTATGGCGCCTACCGAGATTCTTGCTGAACAACATTACCAAAATTTTCTGCAATGGTTTGAGCCATTGGGTTTAAAGGTGTCCTGGTTATCTGGAAAATTAAAGACAGCCGATAAACGTAAGGCATTAAAAGAAATTGAAAATGGTAATGGGCAGATTGTCGTTGGCACCCATGCCTTGTTTCAGGATGATGTTATTTTTAATAACCTGGCTTTGATCGTGATTGATGAACAGCATCGTTTTGGTGTGCACCAGCGCCTGGCTTTAAGGGAAAAAGGTGTGGCGGATAATGTACATCCACACCAGTTAATCATGACCGCGACACCTATACCCAGAACCTTAAGTATGGCTGTCTATGCCGATCTGGATTGTTCTGTCATTGATGAACGTCCACCGGGACGTAAGCCTGTGGAAACAGTAGTCATACCGAATACTCGTCGCGATGAAGTGGTGCAGCGTGTACATAATGCATGCAAAGACGAGCGCCAGGTTTACTGGGTATGTACACTAATAGAAGAATCTGAAGTTTTACAGTGTGAAGCGGCAGAAGATACCGCTAACGCCCTGGTCGAAGCCTTGCCGGATCAAAGGATTGCATTAGTTCATGGCCGCATGAAAGCAGAGCAAAAAGAAAGCGTGATGCAAGCCTTTAAAAAAGGTGAAGTTGATCTGTTGGTTGCCACCACAGTTATTGAAGTAGGTGTCGATGTGCCCAATGCCAGCTTGATGGTGATAGAAAATGCAGAACGTTTGGGGCTGGCTCAATTGCATCAATTACGCGGCCGGGTTGGTCGGGGTGATGCAGCAAGTGCCTGCGTGTTAATGTATCATGGCTCGTTGTCAGAAAACGCACGAGAACGTCTGGCGATTATGCGAGAAACCGATGACGGTTTTGCCATTGCCAGAAAAGATCTGGAAATTCGTGGTCCAGGTGAAGTGCTGGGTACAAGGCAAACGGGGTTGTTGCAGTTACGCATCGCTGATTTACAGCGCGATCAGGTGTTAATGCCACAAGTCACTTCTGCCGCGGATAAAATAGTAAAACAATATCCGCAATTTATTGAGCCACTAACTAAACGATGGGTAGGGATGGCGACTCGTTATGGTAATGTTTAAGTATACATAAAAATGAAAACTGCACGAACAAAACTAACCCGCTTTGGCAGTCACTTTGCCGAACCTGTCTGGAAGCAGCGTTGTTATTTATTGAGCAGTAATGTGCCAGAAGACATTAGTTGCTGGTTATTTGATCAGGGCTCTTTAACCCGGCGTGTGATACAGGCATGTGATAAACAGTTTCGTGTTGAAGTTTTATCGCAAGGTTGGGCACGGCCGATGTTAAATGAAGCGATTCGGTTAGGAATGCACAACAAAGAGGTTGCCTTGATTCGGCAGGTTTACCTTTATTGTGGTGATACGCCATGGGTGTTTGCGCGCACGGTTATTCCCAAAAGAACTTTAACCGGCGCACAACGTTACCTGGCATATTTGGGAAATAAACCATTGGGAGCAGTATTATTTGCTGACCCCAATATGCAGCGTGATGAAGTAGAAGTCGCTCGCATTTCATCTAAACAACGTTTATTTAATGTGGCAACACAATTTTTAACAGAACAACCTGATTCCATTTGGGGGCGGCGCTCGGTGTTTTATCTTAGTAAAAAGCGCCTGCTGGTTAACGAGGTTTTTCTGCCGGCAATTCATAAATGTCATTGGTAACAGCATGGATGCACTTGTACAATTTCGGACACGTTTAATAGATAATTTTTGAATAATCCTTCAGCTAAATGAATATTAACTGGCCTTACATTAAAGACCGCGCTTATCAGTATTACTTACTGACACGCCTGCATAAACCTATTGGTATTTTCCTGTTGCTCTGGCCCACGTTATGGGCACTCTGGGTAGCGGCAGAAGGTGTGCCTGATATTAACGTACTGGTCGTTTTTGTTCTGGGCGTGATCCTGATGCGTTCTGCTGGCTGTGTAATCAATGATTATGCGGATCGAAAGGTGGATCCATTGGTGAGCCGGACCCGTGAGCGCCCCATTGCCAGTGGTGCGGTAAAACCACGTGAGGCTCTGATTCTATTTGTGGTGTTATGTCTGAGCGCATTTGCCTTGGTGCTGACCATGAATAAAATGACCATTTATCTCTCATTTGTGGCGGTGGTACTTGCGGCAATTTATCCCTTTATGAAGCGTTATACGCATCTCCCCCAAGTGGTATTGGGTATGGCATTTGGCTGGGCGGTACCGATGGCATTTGCGGCACAAACTGGGTCGCTTCCTAAAGAGGCCTGGTTGATTTTTGTGGTCACGGTATTGTGGGCGGTTATTTACGACACCATGTATGCCATGGTCGACAGGGAAGATGATATTAAAGCCGGGGTAAAATCGACGGCAATCCTGTTTGGCGAGGGCGATCGGCTGATTATTGGTGTTTTGCAATTTATGATGTTTTTTGCCCTGTATTCACTGGGTAAGCAACAGGACTTGCACACATCTTACTATCTGGGGCTCTCCTTAGCCGCGATTCTTGCTGTTTACCACCAATATTTAATCCGCTATCGAGAGCCAAAGGCCTGTTTTGCTGCTTTTTTGCACAATAATTGGTTGGGGGCCGCAATTTTTGCAGGCCTGTTGGCAGATTATGCGATTTATAATTAACAAAGGTTTACAAGTTTACTAAGGTATATTTATTCACATACCTTTAATCGCCTGTTTGTATTGCGAGACAGTGGTTCCCCTACACAGAAAACAGGCTCAGAATAAAATAATTTTAGAGTGTGAGCGGTTCCTCTTTCTGGGCGTGATATATCATTGTAAACTATACTTAATTGTATTGATGGCGAGCCTTGTGTTTAAGCGACCTATGTTCAAACGACCAGTCCAAAAAAGTTTTCTGCTTATCAGTATGCTGTTGGTTTCGATTACAGCAGGGGCTGATTCGCAAGTAACAAAAGAGCCTGATTACTCATTATTCCCCAAGGTTCGTTTCCAGTTTGATCTGGATAAATCCCAGAAGGAAAATTATGACCTGGTAGAACCAGGACAGTTGTTGCGCACCGAAACCCTTATGGATCAGTATGATGCGACTTTTTACTATCCTTTGGGTAGTAAAGGCATGAATTTTGATCTGGGTTTTAATCTGACATACATCGATGGACAGGCCAGTTTCGTGCAGGAAGGTCAGCGTCATGTTCGTAATTTCAGTGCTGCACTTCCCATGCTTTCTGCATCAGCATTATTTGATTTACCTTTCAAAGGATTAACGGCAGGTTTTGAAGGTAAACGTTATGTTGAGCTGGAAAATGATAATAATAAGGGCTTTGATTATAAAGCCAAGCTTGGTTATGAGTGGGATGAAGGTTTTGGTCTGCAGGGCGGCTGGCAACATCAGCAGTTTTCCTTGGATAATGCTGATCAAACAACGACAGATTTTGAGCATAAAGGGCCTTTCCTGGATTTTTATCTGCGCTTTTAGATTTTACACTTTCCAGTTACTTGCACGACATACACTCCACACCTGAATGGTCTCAGCACCAGCCTTTCGCAATATTTTAGCCAGCTCATTGGCGGTATTGCCGGTTGTCATCACATCGTCAACAATCGCGATATGTTGATAAGGCAGCGTGGCAGAAGTTGAAAAAGCACCACGAATATTCTGTTTACGCTGTTTTTCATTTAAGCCACTTTGGGACTCTGTTTGACGGTGGCGAACACAAATATTCTGCAAAACAGGGACAGTCAGATGTTTTCCCAATATGCGAGACAGTTCGAGCGACTGATTAAACCCCCGTTGCCTCAGACGTGAGGAATGCAGTGGTACCGGGACTATACATTCAGGTAGTGGAGCCCGCTGCTCCTGTAAATAGGCAGCCAGTAATTTCCCCAGAATATACCCGGCACCAAGATCAGCATGATATTTAAAGCGTGTAACGAGCGTGCTGATGGGTGGTTGGTATAGATAAGGACTCAACACCTGATCGTATTCAGGCGTCTTTTTCAGGCATTTCCCACACATTACCTGAAACTGGCTGTCTGCTAAGGGCTCAGCACAGCGTGTGCAGGCCGAGTTATTACGCCGCAGGCTTTGCCGGCAAAAATCACAGAGTGCTAGTTGCCCGACTACTTTACCGCCACAGTACAGGCAGTCGACAGGAAAAAGCCAAGAATGCCCAATATTTGACCATTTGTTAACCATAGGATTCCTTTCCAGTTGACAGTCATCCTGACCGTCGTATCATTGCGGATCTGAAACTTTACTCCAATTGCAATGGAACCAAGAATAACATGAGCCAATCCTCCATGTCTGAAACTTCCTCGTCCCACAAAACTATCATTCCCGCTGTCAATGCACGTCGCTCAGCAGCTATGTTTAGCTGGGGCAATATTATTGCCATGTTGCCGGGCTTGTTTATTGTGCCGATTCTTATTTTGGGCTCACCGGATAAGATGGTGATGATTTTTATGTTCATCATTATGTTAGTACCCATGATCTTATGGTTTGGCGTTTCTATTGCTATTTATATCATTGCCAAGCACAACCCCAATGAACGGGTTGGTCATTTTACTCAGCAGGCAGCTTATCGTTATTACGCGATTGTCGGTTTTATTGTTGTGGCAGGAACGTTTTTTGGTACTGATGTGAATTACTGGATTGCTACTTGGGTGATCTCGGCGTTGATTTTAGTGCCCTTATCCATCCGCGATTTATTTTTAATCAAAAAAGAACATTGGACTGATGTTGAAATAGAAGGAGAAATATTATGAGTGCCGGTATCAATGCCAGTATTAATTCCAGAACAGAAACGATGAAAAATGATTTACGTCATGACTGGAGTGACAAGGATATTAGTGCATTATTTGACATGCCATTGAACGACTTATTGTTTGAAGCTCAGCAAACTCACCGACAACATTTTAATCCCAACGAGGTTCAAGTCAGCACCTTGTTAAGTATTAAAACTGGCAAGTGTCCCGAGGACTGTGGCTATTGTCCGCAGAGTGTTCGTTATGACACAGATTTGGAAGATGAACCTTTAATGCCGCTTGACCAGGTTATTGCTGCAGCTAAAGAAGCAAAGGCTAAAGGTTCAAGTCGTTTTTGTATGGGTGCGGCGTGGCGTAGCCCCAAGGATCGCGACATGGTGCCAGTTATTGAAATGGTCAAAGCGGTTAAAGATCTGGGTATGGAAACCTGTTTAACATTGGGTATGTTAACTGACAACCAAACCAGTCAATTAAAAGAGGCAGGTCTGGATTATTATAATCACAATCTGGATACTTCACCGGATTTCTATGGCGATATTATTACTACGCGCACTTATCAGGATCGTCTGGATACTCTGCAACGTGTACGTGATGCAGGTATGAATGTGTGTTGTGGCGGTATTGTTGGTATGGGTGAAGGTCGCAAGGATCGAGTTGGTTTGTTAAAAGAACTGGCTAACCAGACGCAACATCCGGAAAGTGTGCCGATCAACATGCTGGTAAAAGTAGAAGGTACGCCGTTATCTGATACCAAAGATTTGGATCCCATCGAGTTTGTGCGCAGCATTGCCGTGGCACGCATCATGATGCCGAAATCCTATGTGCGTTTGTCTGCTGGACGTGAAGCCATGAGCGATGAGATGCAGGCTCTGTGTTTCTTTGCTGGAGCCAATTCCATTTTCTATGGTGAAAAGTTATTAACTACACCAAACCCCAGCGCCGATCATGATAAGCAGTTGTTTGAAAGGCTGGGTATTAATGCAATTTGATAAATTTCAACGCAAAGACGCAGAGTGCGCAAAGAATACAAAGGAAATATAAAATAACTGTGTGATCTTTCGTTAAAATATGAACCTTGATAACAAACTTAAATTAAAGTTAGCCGAACGTAAGGCTGATCACTTGTATCGTCAACGCCGCATAATGGATTCACCGCAAGGTGTTGAAGTAGTTGTTGACGGGAAGCCTTACATTAATTTTTGCAGCAATGATTATCTTGGCCTGGCCAATGAGCCCGTTGTTAATAAAGCATTTAAGCAAGGTATAGATCAATACGGTTCAGGTAGTGGTGCAGCACATTTGGTTACCGGACACAGTACGGCACATCACGCACTGGAAGAAGAACTGGCAGAGTTTGTTCAGCGTCCACGTGCTTTGTTATTTTCTACCGGTTATATGGCCAATCTGGGTGTAGTTAGCGCATTAACTGAACGCCATGATACCGTTGTTGCAGATAAACTTAATCACGCATCATTGATTGATGCAGCGCAATTATCACGTGCCAGCATGGAACGCTTTGCACACGCAGATATGAATGCACTTGAATCGCTGCTTGCCAAGCATGATAAAGGTAACAAGCTGGTTGTTAGTGATGGCGTATTCAGTATGGATGGTGATATTGCGCCAGTTAAGCAAATGGCAAGGTTGTCTGAGACATATGATGCAATCTTGATGATTGATGATGCACATGGGTTAGGTGTTTTGGGCGAGCATGGCAGAGGAACACTTGAACAGCTGAATTTAGGTATTAACGAAGTGCCTATTCTGGTCGGAACGCTGGGTAAAGCCTTTGCTACGTTTGGCGCCTTTGTTGCAGGCAGTGAGGAGCTTATCGAAACATTGATTCAGGGTGCTCGCAGTTATGTTTATACCACGGCATTACCACCAGCAGTTGCTGAAGCCACACGTGCCAGTTTGCAATGTGTGATTAAAGATGACTGGCGTCGAGAACAATTGCACAGATTGATTCAACAATTTAAACAGGGTGCTCATGAACTGGGTTTACCACTGATGCAATCCGATACAGCGATCCAACCGTTATTGATAGGTAGCTCAGATAAGGCACTGGAAATAAGTGAATACTTGCGTACGCAGGGTTTATTGATCAGTGCGATTCGTCCTCCTACCGTACCAAAAGGTACAGCACGGTTACGGATTACTCTCTCGGCTATTCACAGGCCTCGGCATGTAGATCTTATGTTAGATGCGTTACAAAACTGCAAACTGGATCAGGTAAGTTGATGAGCCAGTTTATGAACCAGTCTATATATATAGAAACACTGGGGTCAGCATCACCGGCAGCAACCGATATGGTGATGCTTCACGGCTGGGCCATGCATGGCGGTTTAATGCGAAGTCTGGCTGAAGAATTAACGGCACAGTTCCGGGTACATTTGGTTGATTTGCCAGGGCATGGTTTAAGTCAAGCGGGCAATAGTGACTTTTCACTTAAACAATTAAGTGAACAAATATACATGTCAATAAGCGAGAAGATTAACGGTGATGCTATTTGGTTAGGCTGGTCGCTGGGCGGCATGGTGGCGCTTAAAATTGCAAGCCAGTATCCGGATAAAATAAAAAAACTCATTTTGTTATCAAGTACCCCGGCTTTTGTAAAAAAGGTTGACTGGACATATGCCGTTGATAGTTCAGTGTTTGATTCTTTTGCCAGTGATTTGCTTAACGATCCTGAGGGAACAATTAAGCGATTTGTTTCCTTGCAAGTGCGGGGAAGTGAAGATAGTCGGCAAATATTAAAGCAAATCCGCGAAATATTATTTTCAAAACAGTTGGCTAGCAATGAAGCGTTATTTAAAGGCCTTGAAATATTACAAACTGAAGACCTGCGCGGAGTATATGAAAGTCTTTCAATGCCAGTGCAGTTATTGGGTGGTGAACGTGACACATTAGTACCAAAAACAGCGTTGGATGAATTGCATAAAATTAAACCTGAGTCTGAATTATATATCGTTAAAAAAGCAGGCCACGCACCTTTTTTGTCTCATAGTAATGAATCGGCAAGAGCCATTCTCGAGTTTTGTCATGATTAATAAAACGTTGGCACGTTTTTCCTTTGAAAAAGCCGCTTCAACTTATGATGCTGCTGCTGTATTACAGCGTGAGATCGGTAACCGTTTGCTGGAAAGACTGGACTACATTCGTTTTCAACCTCAACGTATTCTTGATGTGGGTGCAGGTACGGGTATTTGCTCTTATCAGTTGGCTGAACATTATAAAGAAAGTGAGGTCTTCATTCTGGATTTTGCAACTGCCATGTTGCAACAGGCCAGGCAAAAACGATCATGGCGTCAGCGCTGGTCATCGCGTTACCA
>Ga0224514_10000259_pt1 | contig 15936 bp, 17 predicted proteins | sample SF_May12_sed_USG_3_FD_169107 | JGI IMG/M metagenome (GOLD analysis project Ga0224514, IMG submission 169107) | Sediment microbial communities from San Francisco Bay, California, United States - SF_May12_sed_USGS_24 | ecosystem: Environmental > Aquatic > Marine > Sediment | place: USA... | reverse complement strand
AAAACAAAAGAAATCACCCCAAAAACATTCAAAGACAATAACCATTCAGACGAAACAATACGTAACGTAGGTAAACTTATATCACTAAAGTATAGAAACAACGAAATTGCAAAGATGTTAAACATACGCCCAGAAACTGTCAGCAGAATAAGGAGCTATCTCAAAAAGAATAGCTGGAGTAGTACCAAGTTCGTCAATTTAGCCCGTAATAACATAGAGTTAGCGCTTCAAGACGGAGACATTAAGTTAAGCGAAAAGGTGTTTGATCATACAAGCAAACTGTTTGATACTCCACCGGCCCAACAAGCCCCTGTCCAAACCAACATACAGGTCAACGCCTACGACCCTACAATGTACGTTAGAGGCGCTCAGAGCCAAAATAAGCCCCCTATTAATGAAAAGGCAGGGTTAGGTATAGGCACGAGGGATAAAGGGGCTAATATTGAAGTACAGGGGGGTGCAGGGGTCATCGAGGATGGTGAGTGATGTGTGTATTACCATCTTCTTGGGCGCGCGTAATTTTTAAAGGGATTATCCTTTTGGGAATAGAAAAGCCTGATGGTTAAGCGATTCTTTATATTTGGGGGCAGTAAAAGTGTTAAAAGTGCGTTCTAGTAATTTCAATAACTTAGTATCGATTTTACGGGGGTTATAGTTTTTGGGTTTTCACGGATGGGCAAAATATTTTTAGGGAGATATAATGCCGAGATACAACTACAAATGCCGCTGCGATTATCAGGTCGAGATAGAGCATGGCATAACACAGCGGCCGATAATAAGATGTGTCTGCGGTTATAAGATGAGGAGGGCTGATGAGCTGCGAGAGAAACAGTGCTGCAATAAAAAGTGTCAGTCGCAAGATTGTTGTGGAGTTGGTAAACAAAGATGAAAGTATATGTGCTGGATTACGATAATGGGCTTATGTTCCCGGTAGATGGCATGGCTATCCAAAGTAATTGCGAATGTGGCTCGACTGTTAAGTATGTACCGACGCAGGCAGGTTACTTTAACAAGCCGGCTGTTAAGCGCTATTGGCAAACAGATATGTATGCTCATCGTATAAACAAGCCCGCTGAAATAGCCGAACGCCGCCGTAGGATGGCAGCGATTTTCCCGCATGCAAAGCAAAAGAAAAAGGCTCTAAAGCCGTTTGATTTAAAAAAATTCAGGGGCGAGGCTATATTTATTGAGGCATGTAATAATAGACCATGGTTTATGGGTTTGCCGAAATGGTATGTAAGATTCCACCTTAGATATTTCAGGCAGTTATTATGATACTGTCAAGAGCATGGAGTATAACTGAGCTGTGTGTAGAGTTTAATATTACAATGTATGAATTTATGATCCGTATTTGCAGTAATAAAAGTTATATGGTGCATTAATGAAGCCAAGCGAGCTACTAGCCCTGAACGAACTTAAAGTTTCCCTTAGAGAAGCGGCAAAAGAGATAATAAAAAAAAAGGGCTTGACGTTCCCGAATTTATACGGTAAACTAGAGCTAAGCTTTCGTAACGGAGAATTGAAAGGCACAAGATTAGAAATAACTGAGCAGTAATAAACCAGGTAACGGAAGAACCGACCCTGTATTCAAGCAATCGCTTGTCTACGGGGTTTTTTTATGGGCGAAAATGGATATAGTGCTACAGAGATTAAAAGATTTCAGACCTCATCAAAATGTAGCCTATAGATTTGATTACGACATCATATATCAGGATATCATAACAGGTAAACAGGACTTCCCGGCAGTCGTAAGATGGCATGTCATGAACGATATCTTCTTTATCGTTTACTTTATTATGTGGCACGATGAATCCGCTAACGATCCGAAAGGTTATTTCGTAGAGCGCTGCAAAGAGATAGAAAGCGATATAATGGATTATGAGGCTGACGAGTGTTTTAACTTTCTAGACTTATGGGCTAGGGAGCACGGTAAAAGCTCTGTAATAACTAAGGCATGCACTATCCAGAATATATGCAAATACCCTGAGAAGGCTACTTGCATCTTTTCATTCAAAAAAGGCAACGCTGTAAAGTTTCAGGACTCCATAGCAGAGACGTTCGAGAAGAAGCGTATCCTTGCTGATGCGTTCCCTGAAGTAACGTGGCATGACCCCAAGGGCAGCTCGAAGTGCTGGTCATCAGACAGGGGTTTATTGTTCAAGCGAAACTCAACAAGGCAGGAAAAGACAGTTGAGACATGCGGTCTCACAGAGGGTATGTCAACAGGCATGCATTACGACTATCTGATATTCGATGATATCGAGACCGACGATATCGCCGAGAACCCTGATCAGCTTGTGAAGGTATCCAAGAAGCTAGATGTTGCCAGAAATATGGGGAAATCCGAGCAGGAAGGCGGCATGAAAGGCTCTATGTTCCGTATAGTCGGTACTCCTTACTCCCATCTAGGCGCATTGGTACAGGCCAGAGAGAAAAAAATCTTAAACGAACTGGGGGAGGAGGAACCAATGTACAGGTTCAGATTAAGGCCTGTCATGGACGGCGCCGGAGCCCCGTATCTTGTCTCTGAACGAAAGCTTAGAGAGCTTAAGGCATCGGATTATTTTAACTCGCAACAGATGTGTGATCCCACCCCTGAAGAATCAGCCGCTTTCACAGGCAAGCATCTCTTAGATATTCCTGACGAAAAGATACCTGACAATCTCGTCAAGTACCTGTTGGTCGATTGGGCAGGCAATATGACAGATAAAGCGGCAAAAGACGCATGGGCTATAGAGCTTGTTGGTGTAGACCCGAACGTCGACGACCTTGGAGCATCTGATATATATATACTGGACATGGTGCTCATGCCGATGGAAGAAGAACACGCAATACGCGAAGTTATCAATATGTATAAGCGAAACGGGATTGTGCAGGCTCTTTGCATAGAGCAGGTAAATAACGCGTTCCTGACAACCCATATCGCAGATATATTAAGGAGAGACCATCATATAGACCTGTCAGAGAAATACGGCACTCTGATACCATTAAGGCCAAGAGGCCGTAACAAGTTAAGGCGGATAAGAACAGCCCTTGGCTGGTCGTTCAGGAACGGTAAGATTAAAATAGCTACCAGTATCCCCGTGGCGTTCAGGGACAGGTTACGAAACGAGATGGATAAGTTCGGGGCATGGCATGATGACGGGCTAGATGCTCTCAGCTATATAAGGGACGTCATGGACGAGACAGGGTTCAAGTATAAAATAACAGGTGCAGACGAATCCAAGGTAATAAGCCTGCTGACACATAAGCAGGTTAATAACAGGTTGTCTTGGATGTGTAACTAGGAGGGAAAATGGGAAAGATAACTGACTTCTTTCAGGTGGTCGACAGGGAGACGTTAACAGTAAGCAGCTCTGCCGTTGGTTTTACGGCGGCAAAATACTCAAAGACCACAAATAACAGAAATATAATCAAGCGGGTCGAAGTATCAGTTGAAGACGCAGACATAAGAATGACCCGTGACGGCACAACCCCGGTAGGCTCTACTACAGATACCGGCACATTAATCAAGGACGGCACGATTTTTGTTATCAACGGTGAGCATGATATCCGTAAAGCCAGGTTCATAAGGAACGCGTCAACAGATGCCAAACTACAGGTTGATTATCTGACCTATCAGGGTGTGGGAGGTGGATAATGTCATTTGAAGTATTAGCCCAGGTCACCAAAACGGCAGACGGTAAAATAAGGACTGTAAATACACCTTATATGTTAGAAATAGGCGGAGAGCAGACAATAGACGGGCATACTGCTATATGTGTGCATGGTAGCAACGAAGCGGTAGGGACAACCGAAGAGGTAATCGGAGAACAGGGCGGTGTGCAAAACTATGTAAGCTCCGCGGAAGCTTTACAGGTCTCCAGCAGCAGCACTCAGGACGATGCCGGCGGCACAGGAGCGTTGACTGTAGAATTAAATGGTCTTGACGCCAATTATGACGTATTAACAGAAACCGTAACAACTAACGGCACTGCCAGTGTAGAGACAACTAATTCATTTATAAGAATGTTTTGTGCAAGAGTCCTTACTGACGGTGGTTCAGGATCGAATGTAGGTACCATCTCGATTAAGGATAACGCTGATACGAATACATTGGCCGTGATAGTCCCTTTACATGGCAAGTCACAGAACGCTATATGGACAGTCCCTGCTGATAACAGGGCTGTCATAATCAACTTCTGGGGCTCTGCTACATCTTCTCAAAATGTTATAGTACATCTATATACAAGAGAACCGAGCGCATCATGGAACCTACAAAGGCAGTTTACACTAAAAGACTCCCCGTTCGACCTTAAACTTGAAGGTGGAATACGTATCCCTGAGAAAACAGATATCGAGCTCAGGGCAAATGTCGGCGCATCTACGGCAATAGTGATGGGCGGCGTAGACGGGTGGTACGAAAGCAATACGGGTGACACGTAATGCCGATACCAAAAGGGGCTCGTGTAAGGGTAAAAACTACGAAGAGGGGTAAGAAGATAAGGTTAACTTTCAAGAATGATAAGGTCATAGAGGCCAAGAGGATAAAGCGTGGCAAAGGCAAGAAAAAACATAGTAAAAGAAGCCCTTAGACGGTTCGAGATATCCAGCACGGCAGAGCAGGATAACAGAACGCGCGCATTGGAAGCCAATAACTTTGTGCGAGGCAAACAATGGTCAGAGTCAGATTTGCAGGAACGCAAGCTTTCTAACAGGCCTGCTCTTACTGTCAATAAGACTCGTGTTATGGTTAATCGCGTTGTCGGTGATATTATCCAGAACCTGCCTGGCATGACGGTCATCCCGGTAGAAACGGGGGATTTTGAAGGGGCTCAAGTAAGGCAGGAGTTGTTGCGGCACAGCGAGCGCATCTCAGAGGCAAGTGATGTCTATACCCTTGCCGCAAGGCAAGCCGTAGAGCACGGGTTCGGCTATTTCAGGATATTCACAAAGAATATAGACGATGAGACATTCGACCAGGATATAGTAATAGAACTTATAAGAAACCCTTTTACTGTATACATGGATCAGTCTGCAAAAAAGTATACATACGAAGATGGCAGATGGGCGCTAATATCAGTTATGATTACCGAGGAAGAGTTTAAGCGTCAATTCCCGACCAAGCAGTTTGTGGATTTTCATGGCAACACAGGAGAGCTGGGAGAACAGTTCGAGAAGTGGCACGAGCCTAATAAGATAAGAATAGCAGAATACTTTTGGAAGGAACCAGTCAGGAAGACAATAGCAGACATAACAAACGGAGTAGACAGGAAAACTGTAGAGCTGACAGATGACGTTTCAAGAGCGGCATTAAGGAGGCAGGGCTGGCAAATACTGAGAGAGCGCAAGGCAGATTCCCATAAAATTATGTGGGCTAAGGTTTCGTCGCATGAAGTGCTGGAAGGGCCAATAGAGTTCCCGTCAAGATATATACCTATAGTACCTGTTCTGGGCTACGAGGATAACGTCGAGGGCAAGCGCAGCTTCGTAGGCCTTATAAACGACATGATGGACTCGCAGAAGATGTTGAACTTCTTCTATACATCAGAAGTAGAGGCAGTACAGATGCAGACGAAGGCTCCGTGGCTCGGTACTCCGCTTAACTTCCAGGGCAATGAGGTGATGTGGCGTAACGCAAATAATACTCCGTACTCGGCGCTTATAGCAACGCCTGATCCAAGGATACCGGGTGGGATGCCACAGCGGATAGAACCGCCACGTTCAAGTTCAGGCCACCTGAACCATATTCAATTGGCAGATGGTGATATGAAGGACACGTCAGGTATCCAGGACGCGTCTCTCGGCAAGACCTCAAATGAACGATCAGGCCGCGCAATCCTAGCGCGCCAGCGAGGGTCAGACATAACCACGGTAACATTTAGAGATAACGTATTAAAATCAATACGTTATTCTGGAAAGATAATGTTGGATATGATGCCTCGGATATACGATAACGAGCGTGTTATCCGTGTAGTGGGCAAAGAGGGAGACCTGAGAGACTTATTCCTTAACTTTACAGTTCTTGATTTTGAAACAGGAGAGCAAGTCCTGGTAAATGATATAAGCGAAGGGAAGTTCGACTATATAGCAGATGCAGGCGCAATGTTCCAGACAAGGCGGCAGGAGGCAGCCGCCACACTTACTATGGCTTTACAATTCGCGGGGCCGCAATATGCAGATATTTTGATCCCACGAATTATGAAGATGCAGGATATACCAGAATCGCAAGAAGTCGCTCGTGAGATGGAGGAACGTAACCGGTTACTGCTCGGCCAAGCAGCATCGGGTTCACCACCTAACGCAGTACCCACTGAGCGTGATTTAGCCCCACCTGTGGCGTAAACAGGGAATACTAGCTAAAGGAGCGTAAAACCAATGGAATTTGAACAAGAAAAAGTATTACAGGATAACCCTGACTTAGGCGCAACCGCAGATTCGCCACCTGCACAAACCGTACCAGAGCAGGAGAAAGAGGCACCGCCGGAGAATATTCCGTATAATCGGTTTCAGGAAGTGGTAGGTAAGAAAAACGAGTTACAGTCAAGCCTTGAAGAAAGAGATCGACAGGTCGAGATGTTAACACAGGAACTGTTAAAAACCAAGCAACCTGTCCAACAGCAAGCGCAACCTGTACAAGTCGAATTGCCGACAAAGCCAAACCGTGACGAATTTGATGACGATACTGATTATTTCATGGCGGTAAGTGACTATAAGTACAAGGCTAACAGGTTCCAGGAGGAGCAGGAGCGACAGAAGAACGCTGTTGTAGAATCACATCAGCGTAACTATCAGCAACATCAACTCAGGGCAGCAGATTTCGTATCTAAGAACCCTGACAAGGGTGATTATTGGGCTGTAGCAGAGAATAACACAATAACCCAATATTACCCGTCGGAGATGAAGGCTGCTATAGTTGCATCCGGTATGTCGCCACAGATAGCGTATCACTTGGGTAAGAACCAGGCCGAAGCTATCAGAATAGCAAACTCTCCGTTACCAAGCCTTGAGATAGGAAAACTTGAAGCCAAACTTTCCAGCCCTGCGCCTGCTAAACAGGTTTCAATGGCACCACAGGCTATAAACCCTGTAGGAGATACAAATGCCGCCCATGAGAGGGTTCCGGGTAAGGATAACATGGCCTACGAGGAGTATAAAGCCAAGATGAATGTCAGAGAAGCCCAAAACAGGAAGAATGGTACTTGGGGAAGATAAATGGCAACCTTAATTACTCCAGATGTCATAGCGCAGGAGGCGCTAAGGATATTTGAGAACAACACAATTATGGGAAGCCGTGTTTATAGAGCCTATGAATCAGAGCTTCGTGGCACTAAGGTCGGTGATAGAGTTAGGATAAGAAAACCTAACGACTTCACCGTACAGGACGGCCCTACAATGGTCAAGCAGATTGTTGAAGAGTCGAGTACAGAGCTGGTAATAGACCAGCATAAACACGTAGCCTGGGAGTTTTCTAACACAGAATTGACGCTCTCTATAGAGCAGTATTCCGAGCGTTATATCAGACCGGCTGTCATACAGTTGGTCAACAACGTAGATAATTTCCTGACAGGTTTATACACGGAAATCCCGAACACAGTTGGTACGGCGGGCACTACCCCTACCAACGTTAAAGCTTTCCAAGCCGCCAGAACCGAGCTTACCCGGCTAGCTGTCCCGGATGATGATATAAGTTTGGTTATTGGTGTAGACGAAGAGCTTGAACTTGTTGACGACTTGTCAACCAAGAGCGGCCCAGACGGTATGATCGAAGGTGCAATCAGGAATATGGCTATCGGTAGAATAGGAAAGATGCCTGTCTTTATGGATCAGAACATCAGAACCCATACAACCGGTACTAACAATCCTGGTACTAACGACTATCAGATAAACGGTGCTAGCCAATCAGGCTCCACATTAACGGTCGATACAGGTTCAGGAACACTCTTAGTCGGCGACGTTATAACAATCGGTGATGATGTCTTTGACGTTAACCCGATAAGCAAAGCCTCTACTGGCAGATTAAAGAGATTCGTGGTCACGGCTAACATGGCAAGTGGCGGGACTTCACTCTCTATTTATCCTTCAATCGTAGGCTCTGGCGCTTATCAGAACGTCTCTGCATTACCCGACGACGATGACGTTATAACAAGAGTTGGTACAGGCGCATCTGATACCTATGTCAATAACCTTGCTTTCCACAGGAAGGCATTTGCATTGGCAATGGTGCCATTTGAGAGGCCTGTAAGCGCTCCGTTCTGGGCTATGGAATCTTCAAATGGCTTCTCAATCGCTGTTTCAAGAGACTGGGATCAGAACACTTACAAAGAATCTATCAGACTAGACATCTTGTATGGCGGTAAGGTCATAAGACCTGAACATGCCATCAGGCTGTTAGGTTAGGAGGGTATCATGGGAAAATATGTATCGAGTGTAGCCTCCGCCCAGAATGCTCGTGATGTTCGTACTCTTACGACAGCCACGACATTGGACTTGACTTATGGTTGGGTAAAAGTAACCGGCACTACTACGATTACCTTACCTGCAATTTCAACTCTATCTGGTCTTGGAGGTTCTAACAAAACATATACTATCGAGAATACAGGCTCGGCGGTTGTAACAGTCAGCCCGAATTCCGCAGATAGTATCGGCCCCGGGGCAGCATCCAGTTATACGCTTAATAGTAATGGTGACAAGATCGTCATTACAAGCAATAGGCAAAGCAGTAACTGGGAGTTTGACCTTTGGGAGCCTTTTATTAACGATAATGAGCACTTAGCTGATGGCATTATCTCCACTGCAAAAGTGGCGGATGACGCTATAACAGGTGCGAAGTTATCCGTAGGGACACATTTTAATGCAACGGCAGCCCTGACTACAGGAACGACAGCAGTAGACCTGTTCTCAGCATCAGGCGCGCCTGCGGCTATTACAATTAAGGCTGTGATCGCAGTCTCACAAGATACAAACGCTGGTAATATGGTTCTCACAAATGGTACAAATGCAGTAGCGACCTTTGCGAAATCTACAACAGCAGGTCTTGTAACCGGCGAGGACGGTGCATTAGCCAACACCACAGTCACTTCTGGTGACACAGTAACGGTAGAGTCAAGTACAACAAACGGTAATGGTATGGTTATCGTATTCTTTACTTCTGCCTAAACTATCGGGGCGGTTTCGGCCGCCCCAATTAAAAAGGAGCATTTATGCACATAGTAATAGGAGCACCACATGGTGGAGGAGGCTTCCATGGAAAATTTGTAGACTCTATCATGGTATGTCTTTCAGGTATCAAGGCTAATTTTACTTGGTTAAGGAAGCGTTCTGCGCTTGTATACGCAGCCAGAAACTCGATGTTCTTAAAGGCACGAGAGCTTAACGCCGACTACCTGATCATGATAGACTCTGATATGACATTCCCATCCGATGCAATAAGTAAGTTGATAGCATTGGACAAGGACATTTGTTCAGGGGTATATTATATGAGAGACTATCCGCACAGACCTTATGCGTACAGGTGGACTGGAGAGGATGTATATGTCCATGAGAACTTATCGCAGATCCCGCAAGAGCCGTTTAAGGTAGACTCTGTAGGCGGAGGATTCTTATTAATCAGCAAAAAGGTTTTACAGGGCTGGGACTATTCATGGGGTAAACCCTTTAATCACATTACACATGATGATGGTGACGGTGGGATGCACATAGGAGAGGATACTAGCTTCTGCCTGAGATGCAAAGACAGGTTCGAGATATGGGCAGACCCGACAATAAAACTTGGCCACGTTGGAGAGCTGACCATAGGAGCAGAACACTGGCAATATGCAAGACAGACAATACTAAACAAAGATCACCAATCAGACGGCATAGACGGGTGGACGTCCCGGGAAGAGCTCGAATGGTTGTCTCAGGCTGCGAAATCAGCACGATCTATAGTCGAGATAGGGTGTTGGAAGGGCAGGTCAACAAAAGTCCTTCTGGAGGCATCTGACGGCTTCGTACATGCTATTGACCACTTTAAGGGTACAGACAAGACAGGTGATTTCTGGTCTGGCGTTATGGCTAAGGAGCAGGACGTATATAGTCAGTTCCAAAAGAATGTAGGTCACTATCCTAATCTTAGAGTGCATAAAATGTCTAGTACAGATGCAAGTATGTTTTTCCAGGATGGCGAGCTTGATATGGTATTTATAGACGGAGACCATACCTATAAAGGTGTTAAAGAGGATATAGCGACGTGGCTTCCAAAGGTAAAGAAAGGCGGTGTAATCTGCGGGCATGACTATACTAGCGGTTGGGATGGCGTTATAAAGGCAGTAGACGAAAATTTTAATGAAGTGGAGGTCGTGGGGTCGATATGGATCAAGAAGGTAGCGTAAAATTCGGAGTAAAAAGGTATCATCCGGTACATGGCAGGAAAAAATTTATAGTAGAGAGCTATGACGAGCTTCCAACGGAAGAGGACGGCTGGTTTGATTCTCCAAAGAAGGCTATGGAGCATGATAATAAGCTTGAGAATTTACCGCCTGAGATTCAGGAAGAGTACAAGGAAGCGGCTAAGGAAATGGTGCATGGCGGCTTCAAGATAGAAACGATAACTCCAGGTGTCAGAGGTATGGTGAGCAAGCTATTAAAGGGCAAGACTTTAAACGGTCATACAGGATTATCCCTTAAGTCATTCGCAAGCCTATATGGAGAAGTAAACCCGAAGACGAAAAAAGCGCTAAAGCCTCTATATGAAAAGGTAATAGCAGAATATGGCGATAAGATAATACAGAACAGATATAAGCAATACGTTTATAAGGAGTAGTCATGGCAACGGCAGAGGTAATAGTAAAAGCAGCCATTAGGAAGATAGGTGAGCGTAATCCCACTAACGCTGAACTGGCAGATGGTCTTGAGAAGCTGAATGATTTATTGAGCTCCTTATCAGCAGAAAAGCTTATGACCCACGTCAATACCAGGGAAACTCATACTTTAACTGCATCAACGGCTGAGTATACATGGGGATCAGGCGGAGACATAACCACAACGAGGCCGATTAAGATATTCAATGTTTTCTTAAGGGATTCCAGTGGCAACGATTATCCTGTAAACGTAATAACAGAGGAAGTGTACGATGAGCGTTCCTTAAAAACGACAGAGGGTAGACCTGACAGGCTTTACTTTGCAACAGAGTATCCGTTAGCAAAGATATTCCTGTATCCCACCCCTAACGCTGCCGAAACACTGCATTTTTCTACATGGAAGGCATTATCTGAGTTGTCGGGCATATCATCATCTGTTTCGCTGCCGAATGAATACAAGCTGCCTTTAGCTAATATGCTATTGCTGGAGCTTGCAGGTGATTACGGCTATGAGCCGTCGCCAAATGACCATAGGAATGCAGAGACATCAAAGGATAGGCTAAGACAAGTAAACATGAAAAATATGATAACTCAGTTCCCTAGGGAGATAACTAAATATAAAGCCCTTAACATAGATAATTTAAGGTTCATATAGGAGATAATAATGAGTAACGGTGGAGCGCAGTTTAAAGAATGGGGGCCTTACTGGGACAACTCCAACAGTACTATATATACTCAGATATATGTATATGCATACGATGCTGGCGGCTATACGGTTGCGAAAGATTTTTGGGACAACGAGGACAAGTCAGGCGGGGCTATACAGTCTAAGCAAGGCGGCACAGATGGGACAGTCGCCGCTTATTTTGATGGTGACTATAACATAAGGATCAAGGCTTCTGACGATACTACTATAATCGCAAGTTTCCCCAACGTAAAGATAACCTCTGATACGGCAACAATGTGGGAAGGCAATATAGGAACGGCGCTGCCATCTGCGGCTGTTGCCAACGCAGGTCAACTGTTCCTGAAAAGAGACGGCTCGGATAATATAGTGGGGCTATACGCCAATGACGGCAAATCTGGCTCCGCTGCTTTCCAGCTGCTTGTAGCCCTTAGCTCCGGGGTCACTGAGTTTGATGTGTTGTACACAGGGTCTGTACCATTTTACAATGTAAAGCATTCAGACTATGGTGCTGTTGGAGATAATTCGGCGGATGATACCCCAAAGATACAACTAGCAATAGATGCGGCGATAGCAGCAGGAGGGGGGATCGTTTTCTTCCCAGAAGGCACTTACAGGATGGACTCAGCCGTAGAGATAGAAGGTAGTAACATCATACTCTGGGGGGCTGGTGCAGGCTCTATCCTAAAGACAGGTACCGGCAATTTTACAACTGATATGATAGTGATAGGAGACGGAAGCTCAAGCTACGAGAACGTCATAATCGAGAACTTGTCATTCGAGACAACTGAAACAAAAACCGCCGGAGCTGCGATATTGTTCAATAAGATAACAAGATGCACCGTAAGGGGCTGTAGAATAAAAGACCAGTTTTACGGGTTCTCAACGGCAACGGCAAACGACACTGTCTGGATAGATAACTGTGCGATAATAGACCCTGTAGCCGCCAATGGACGTGGTTTATTCATACAAGATTCAGGGACATACAGGATATCAGGTGTTAGCGTAGAACAATCGAGTACGGCACACGATCACGGGATATTAGTAACGGCTGTAGGCTGGCTCTGGATGACGGATTGTGTCTTCGACGGAGCATTAGACAATATAGCTATCTCACCTGGAGATGGTCAAACGGCACAGAAGATAATGATAAAGGGGTGTAGGGCAACAGGAGCTACAAACGGTGGCGTTAAAATAGCCCCGACCCACGCTAACGGTACAATCCTTAATGTTAAGATTGTCGGAGGTATAATAGAAGATAGTGGAGATAACGGAATAAGCGTTGGTGCTGCTGCCGGTACTATAGACGGGGTATTCATAGACGATGTAAGCGTCATGAAGAACGAAAAGAACGGTATCCTCTTATGGGGTGGTTCAGTCACCATTAACACTGACGTTCATTCATGTACCTGCTCTGGCAACTCAAATGGTGCGTCAGGTACGTATAGTGGTATCAAGGTAGAGGGCGGCACAAGCCTATTCTCTCTTATAAATAACAGGTCTGGCCAAACGTCAGGAGAGGCTAACGACCAAGACTACGGTATAGAGATACAGGCTGCGGCTAGTGATGAGTATAGCGTTATAGGAAACACGTTAGTCAATAACTCTAATGGCGGGCTGCTAGACGGTGGTACCGGCGAGGACAAGATTATAAGTAACAACCTGACTGATGATTCGATAGCGTTGACAGCGGCATCAAGTATGGAAGCGCCAGCCCATTCAGATGTATTTACAATAACAGGTACAACTGCGATAGACAATATAACCGGCGGATGGGACAGAAGGATTGTTACCTTTGTGTTCGTCGATGCAGTTGACATTAATGACAAGTCAGGTGGTGCCGGTGAGATCAACTTAGCCGGTAGCGCAGATTGGACAACAGGTGCGGCTGACGATACGATACAATTAATATATCTCAACTCTGCGAGCGCGTGGTTTGAGACATCGAGGAGCGACAATACTTGATAAAAGGCCAGAAGATAGAGGTGCTTATACCGCCGCGAACTGTAAAGGATACAGGCAGTTCAGAGGTAATATTACCGGCACAAATAGACATGAAGAATCTGCGGGTTACAGATTTAGGCAATGTGATAAAGCGAAAGGGATACGCCCAGAAATGGGATCTAACAAGCGAGAAGAACGTCCCTCTGTTGATACCTGAAGATAGCGGATACGCAGTTGACGATAATGGCAGTATCTATAGCCTCGGCGATACTGTTACAGCACATGCCAGTCCTATAGGTAAAATCAGCAGACCATATTGGACAAAGCTTGATGATAAGATAATAGTAACAGCAGGTTCTACCCCGAAGAAAATCGTAGCCGGTAATTCTACAGACCTCCTTGGCAATCCCGCTAAAGCCAAATGGTGTGCTGTTGTATTCGACAGGCTGTTCCTGGCCGGGCAGGATGATAATACGTGCTCTTATTCAGGTGTAGGTAACCCGGAACTGTTCACCGGCAGTTTTATTACAGACAGGAGCTCTCCTAATAAGTTTATGACATCGTTTAGAGATAATCTATTCTTCTTTAAGGAGCGCAAGCTTGAAGTCTACAGCCCTACCGGAGCATCAGTCCCCGTTGTTATAAACCGTGCGCTTGGAGTAGAGAAGGGAATAAAAGCTCCTGATTCTGTGGTAAAGACGGATGATGCAATATTCTGGCTGGGAGATGATGGCGAGTTTTGGAGATATGCAGGTGGCGGCCTGACAAACATATCTACGCATTACAGGAATGAGCTAGATAAACTACAGAATCCGACAGCTATATACGGGTTCAACAATGAGATAGACAAGATAATAATGTGGATAGCGCCAACTGATGGGCGGGTTTTCATATATGATTATGATAAGGAGCTCTTCTTTGAAGATGCTAGGTGGGAAGGCTCCGGCTGGCAGATAATGCCTATTAACTCTTACATGGAGCTTAATGGAAGCCAATATTTTGGTACATATAACTGTGATGGTCTGATCTACGAGATGTCGAAAGACAGTCTAGATGATGCAGGTCAGCCGATCAGAGCTTTGAGGCACTTTAAATTCATGGTGGCAAATGGTGAACGTGCAAGAGTCAATCTGGCAAGGTTCAGGTTTAATCGGCAGGTTTACACAAGCGCTGTAACAGCGCCTAAGATGAATGTAGAATGGCGATTCGACAATGAGCCATGGGAGAACGTGGATGAGTTGACATTGGGTTCGGCTGGAGAGAAGGAGCCGTACAGAGCATTACGTCAGCTTGGTATCGGCAGGGAGCTAGAGATGAAGTTAACAGAGATGGATGCCGTTGAGTTCCTGGCTACGAATCTTATCCTGACAGTGGAGGCACTAAATTGACAGTAAGAGCAGAACCGCCAAAGCCTGTAAATAATGATATGGACTTGCATGAGTATTTAAGAGAGACGCATGAGGAACTATTTGGCCTTTCAGATGCAGGTGGCAGAGTAAACGGTAAAACCGCCGTAGCAGACACATCTGATGTCAGCGATACGGCAACACAACTAAACGCGTTATTAGCGGTACTAAGGGAACAGAACATAATAGGAGCATGAGATGGGATTCTTTTCTAGTGTAAAGAAAAATTTAGGGGCAATAGCTGGTGGGGTCGCGGGCGCGGCATTAGCGCCAACAGGTTTCGGGTTTTTAGGAGGGGCAGCCGGTGCACAGATAGGGCAACAGTTATTCGGTGACGATCCGCAGGTCGATGCTCTAAGGCGAGCAGGCAGGATAGAAGAAGCGCAGCGATTAGCTAACGAGAAATTTCAGCAGTTCATCTTGGAGCAGACCGCCGTACAAAGGGAAGCAGCTGCCAGAGCTATCCCCCAACTAGAGGCGGAACTTACGGCAGAGAGCCCGCTCTTCCAGCGCCAGTTGCAAAGAGGTCTGACAGGATTAGGTGAGTCATTTGCCGCACAGGGGTTAAGGGGCAGCACCGCGCAGGCGGAAGCGGCAGGAGAGTTCACAACAGGGTTGACAGCTCAAGATATAGGCAGAAGGACAGCGATATTACAGGGGTTAGCAGGAGGAGCCACAACCGGACTTGGCCCCGCGCTAGGGGCGCAGCAACTTACGAGCGGTCTTGCCGGAAGGTTAGCTCAGACCCAAGCAGGTATAGGCGGCGTTCAAGCGGCAGGGCAACAGGCACTGTTTGGTAACTTATTGCAATTGGGGCTATTAGGGCAGTTAAATCAGCAACAAGTGCCTCAAACACCAGAGACGCTGTTCGGGCCACAACAAGTAGCGCCAGGTGGTTTTATAAGAAGAACACCTGGTGGCGGAATAGTAGACCTACCTGCCGGTAGAGCAGGGTTGGGCGGGAGGATGTTTTAATGGCAGAACCAACATTTCAGCCCGGAGCTTTACCTATAGTAAGCGGCCTGGCACAAATAGAGCAGATAAAAGGCGCACGAGAGGCGAGAGGGTTAGCACAGCAAAG
>Ga0224514_10000258_pt1 | contig 16027 bp, 11 predicted proteins | sample SF_May12_sed_USG_3_FD_169107 | JGI IMG/M metagenome (GOLD analysis project Ga0224514, IMG submission 169107) | Sediment microbial communities from San Francisco Bay, California, United States - SF_May12_sed_USGS_24 | ecosystem: Environmental > Aquatic > Marine > Sediment | place: USA... | reverse complement strand
TTTAAATGGCGGACTTATACTATGCTTTTGCATTGCCGATCGATGATGGATGGGGTGGCTGACGGATGCAACGAAGTTGCGGGGGGGTAAAAAATATTGCTCTCCAAATTTGGAGAGTCAACTGTTGGATCGATGATCGGGTGGATGACGGATGCAACGAAGTTGCGGGTTGTCATCGGCATTGCCTTGCTCCGCGTTCTGCGAAGCAGATACGGCGAAGTCGGGAATCGGTGACTGGTGGGCGAAGCCGACGCAGTCGGTGCAAGGGGTGACGGTGGAATCTTTCGCGAGCCTTGGCAAACTTAGCTTGGCATTTCGCGCATGACTTAAAGGTACATAGAGTGTGCTCTAATCTAGGACGACTTGCTTCGACATTTAACTCTCTTATAAATTCGAGGATGGTATTACTCATGGCGCGAGTGTTATAAAACCTAGGTTGGAGTTGTTTGAAATAAAAATTGAGTCTAATAGCCTTATAAATCGCTGGTTAGGATCATAACCTTGTATCATATACTCGTCCGTATTGTCAACCAACGTTATAAATACAACCTCGACGTTCAACAATCTAACGTGACCAGTCCCACGGATGGGGTCCCCATAATTTTCAAACCAATAAACAATCATCCCCTATATATATATATTAAAAAACGCAGATCTTCTGTTTACTAATCTAACACAAAGGAGAGAATCCTTTTGATTAAGAGCACGACGGTAATGAGCTTCTTAAACCCGTTCGGCGACCCGACGGTGGCTCCGTTTGCAACTGACCCAAAGAGTTATGACGGCAAGCTAAAGCGTTACCGCAAGTTATATAACAAGGCTAAAAAAGCCAATAAATTTGGATGGCGAACATTGCCAAAGCCCGATGAATTCATCCGTGTTAAAACTGCTGGACTGGGCGAGGGTCCACCGCCCGATCTATTTCCAACCGGGACAGGTGTGGCGGGTGGATTATTGGAAGAAAAAGAGGTAGACGATGAGAAAGAGGAAAAACTAGACGATGCTATTGACCAAGCTCAAGATGTTTCATCCAGAACCGTCGAAAGGCAAAAAATAACAGGCCGCAGTAACGCAGTAAGATTCATTCTGGAACGATTGTACGCAGGCGAACGTGGGGTACTGACAATTCTAAATACCACAGAATTTCGTAAAGTTTGGAAACGCGACAAAGTACTTCAACAGAGTGTTCTACATTTTCTTAATGAGCAAGGGGTCAATGTTCCCGAAGGCGCAAAAGTAGACACGACGGCTGTGGCGCGAATTGTGGAAAATATAATTGGCAACCAAGATATAGCGGCTTTTTTACAGACTCAGATCATTGGTGCATTACGCAAAGCAGCAACGGGCAAAGGGTGGGATCAGGAACGTATTAATGCAACATTTGCAGAATTAAAAAACCTAGAAAAACCGGTATCATCCCCTCAAAGAGTTCCGGCCATAGATGAGGGTCAAGAATATAACGATTTAAGGGCGGAGATGGAAGCCACATTCGCTCTTACTGGAGCAGACACCAACTTTATTCTTGAGAATCTGTTGAACGAATTCAACCGAGTGGCAACCAGAGATTTAGGAGGCACATCAGCCGGTAATGTTCGCGCCGCTTCTCAAGTAGCTCGAAATCAGATGTATGACGCTATCAGGATGATAATAAAAAGGGAACGGGGTCGGGTTAAGGAATTGCAAAAAATTAACCTGAAAGAGACCCGGGAACAACAGAGAGCAAGGCGAAGCACTTTCATTACCAGTCTAGAGGATTTATTAACACAAGCTTTACCTAGGACTCTAAAAGAAAACACAAGACGCGCATTAGCTGGACAGTTAGGATCTAGTTTGAGAATAATTACCAACACACCACAAAGAGCACAGTTTAGTGGATTTGGCGGGCGCACCCGCTTCGCGGGCGAAGCCGACGCAGAGTTGCAGGGTGGTGGTTTGGGTGAGGGATCAGAAGAGGATGATGGAACTGGTGTATTTCCACGTACTCCAGCTAGGGTGGCGGACTCAATCCGGGAAGCTCAGAGAATTGCACGACAAAGAATCTCGGATGAGGAGAAACAACAGGCTGAGATTGAAAACCAAGAGCTTTTGGCTGGATTAAGAAATTTCGATCGCTTACGAGAGTTGAGAGAACGCGAAATAGCTTCAAGAAATCTCGATGTTCCCATTGTCAGCATATCATCTGAGGGGGTTGGAGAAATTGCTAATGTTATATGGAGAAGTAGTAGTCGACGATTTAGACTTGAGAGAATTGACCGAGCTTCCGTTGCGGGTGGAGGTGGTCCCCCGGGTGGTGATCCGTATTATCAGATTAATATCGAGGGAAGACGCTTTAGAATTACTAATAAGAAGTTGGCTGCATTGATAGTACTCTTATTTGGGGCTGCTGCTAAGGTTTTATGGGATTCTAAAGACGGTGAGCCGAAACTTAAACCAGGGGATGAAGTCGACGTCTCTAGAGGTTTTCCAGGCGAACAACATGTCCCGATCCTTGTTCAAGACCCAAAAACAGGGAAAAGTGTATTGAAGATTGGAAATTTTCTCGGTCCCGGCACACACATTATTGAAAGGCTAAAGCGTGGCGATGTTGGTTTAACGCCGGTGGATTGGATAGCCCGTCAGCATGATTTGGAGTATCTCCAAGCCTCTTTTGCTAAAGACAAAGATGAACAAAAGAAGCTAATCCGACAGGCAGATAAGAAAATGGTGGCGTCTTTGGAAAAGATTCAAGAGTTAAAATTGGATTACACTGCCAATATCCTAGCAGCAAAGAAAGCGATTCAAGCTAAGATGAAACTTGAGGATTACAATTTATTAGACCGCGGGATGTTCGCAGGTGATTTATCAGACCCTGACCCTAGTGATAGAACTTTGGTTTCTAAAGAGTTAAGTAGGACAAGAGGCTTTATTACGAATCTTACCGAAGCAGCGGATGAAGAGCCAGTGGTACCAGACGACCCGAGTGAAGAGCCAGTGGTACCAGACGACCCGAGTGGAAAACCTGACCCTAGTGGAAAACCTGACCCGAGTGTAAATCGTGTTACGACCGGTTTTGATCCATTAACACCAGTTCAAGGTAAAATAGAGCCGATCGACATTCAAGCTCCTAAAATGGGTGACGGTGAGATTATTTCGACGGACAGCCCTGATTATATTCCCGTTAGCACGAAAGATATAGCAGCATATAGACGACTTGGCTTGGTTGATGAAGTATTCCAATACAATGATCTCGTAAGACAGTTTTATACGAATCTCGATAGCCCTAGCGGCGAAAATCAGGCATTAAAAAAGAAATTGGTAAGAGATATGTTCGACTTATATAGCAAAATACAATCAACAATGAGTAGCTCCAAAGACACTGATACTGATGATACGAGTGCCATTCTGAGCAGGGTGGAAGCATCTAAAGCAGACTATGACAAGGCTCTGTTAGCATTTCAGAAGAGCCCCACGAAAGATAACAAACTTAAACTGGATCGAGCTTATTCGGTCATGCGAAGGGAGACGCTGGAATATACCGCAAATCTCGGAATGGGACTTGGGCAAAAAGTTAGCGGGCTAGAAGATACCAGACAAGAGGTTTTCCCTGATCAAGATAACCAACAACAAATGGACTTCCTAAGAATTCAACAACTGGAGCGGAGTCTTAAGTTCAAAGACCAATTTACAGCTAATCCAGGCCTCACTTATGACGCATACAACAAGATTATAGCAGGCAGACCCCTAAGTTCATTTAATGGAGATAAGAATGCTTATTACGCATACCGTTTGAGAGTTCTTAAGGATCTTCATAAGGGCAGCAAATTCAAAATGCCTGAAGTGTATGACCCAACTGCGACGCTCGATGATGAGTATGCTACTATTACAGTACCAGACGAGAAGGGTTTTACACAATCAGAAATCGAAGAGCAAAAAGCAGAGCACTTCGAAAGGCCATCAGCTGTTATCGGCGGAGAAGCATTGGTGTTGAACACAACAAAGGCCGAACAGGTCGCCGAGCAATCTCTATGGGATAAATACAGTTGGATCCCCGAAGGTTATGGGGAAGGGACCCGCAGGCAGAACACGATGTTTAGGGAACAATTACGTGATTACGACCACCGATATGGACCTTTGCAACCACCCAAGAGAACCCATGCGCCATGGAGCGAGCCGGGTCGGAAGCCACGACAAGACCCAACCTTTATTCCTGTCTATCAAATCGACAACAGATTCGATGATGAGTATGACAACACCGTGTTTCCTAGGCTTAAAACGCGGGGTGATTATCCGAACACCGTGGTAGATAAAGACTGGGAATCAGCAAATAATATTCATTACCCTGAGGCATCACTCATGCGGTTTAAATCAAAACCGGCGCATATCCAACAACATAGATATGGCCAACGAGGAGATGGGCAACGGTTTGCAAACTATCAAAGAACAGCACATCAAGTCGACATTGGTTTGAAAGACAAATACCACCCGCACTATATTGGAGGCGTCCGCAACGACCATCAACCTTATGATAATGCTCGTGGCTTTCCCGTTAGTCGTCGGCTAGAATCGTGGCAATATGAGTTGGCTCGTGCCAAAAAATAAGTCATAGTATATACACGTTGCAGATTACAAATCTGCGTGCAGCAATGTACAAGATTGAGCCATTAGAAACGTCCAAAAGCAAGATCCCTCAAAGAGCTTGTGCTAAAAATGGCACGCTTCCCAAATTCCCATTTAGTATGATTATATCGGGCAGAAGCGGATCAGGCAAAACGGTATGTCTCCTCAATATTCTAACTAAGAAACAGATGTACGGCAGCTATTTCCACTACATATTGATTTTCAGTCCAACTGCCGGTTCGGAGGACGATACATATAACTGCCTTAAAATCCCGCCCGAGAACTTCATAAAACGGTTTGATCCAGAGATATTAGAGAGGCTGATTGATTCGCGCAAGACCTTGATTAAGGCAAAGGGCATCGAGTGGGTTTCGAGACATAGCAGGGTTCTCATTATACTGGACGATATCATCGCCAATCGTCAGTTTCTCCATTCATCGGAAGCCTTAACCCTATTCAGTCTGCTACGACACTACCTATGCTCTGTTGTCATCCTCATCCAGTCTTATACCAAAATACCGCGTGCTCTACGTATTCAAGCAAATGCTACAATCCTATTTCCGGCACAGCGCAATGAAGTTGAAATAATGAAAGACGAGCTCTGTCCTGTCTGCCTGACCAAAAAAGAGTTTCAACGTGTTATCGAACATTGCACCCAAGGTCAACATGATTTCATGTATATCAACAACCATGCTAAGCAAGGGGAACGCATTCGTAAAAACCTAGATGGTGTTATAAAATTATCCGACTATAAAAATAAATAATATATATATACCATTACACGCATCGCGTAGCACGCACGCAACTATTTGCACGCAACAAATGAGCAAGTCCATTTTACAACTAATTAAGAGTCTCCAATCGGCAGACCTCGACGCTAAACCCGACAGGATCACAAACCCCGATATACCTGAGTTCGACCACACCGAAAACAGCCGAGACAATTTCCACCTCTCCGCCAGGCTTAATGACTATCCACGAAAACGCAACGGTTCGGGATATTATCTAAACCCCCAGGGCAAACGAGTCAAGGACATGATGAATCCAAGCAAATATGATTTCCAAAACGACGGCTCAATTGATCCTAATATTATTCGAAGTAAAATAGATCCTGATTCCGCATTACCATCGTTGTCATCACAGTCGTTACATAGCCTGATGCCTTCCAGCGTTCAATCTCCTAGAAATCAGGAAGATTTAATAAAGCAAGCGCATGGGTCGTTTTATAACTGGCGCAATCGATTTAACCCGACCCCTGCACCGACTGCGTCGGCTTAACGCATTTATTTAATTTTAGCAATTATTTTATTTTCCGATTGATATAGACTACTTTACAATGGAAGTCGTAGAACGAGATATGAATGAACAGAAGAGCAAGGGCGATTTGATGGTGAACAATTTAATTTACCAGCAACCCAAGGCTCTTTCTCTTGTTGTCAATAGAACTCTTAAAAAACAATATTTTCAGAAATCGACTTACAGCCCAGTGGAAACAGCGGTTGTCGATTGGAACACGGGGAGCGACTATGTCTCGATCGACGATTCGTATTTGCTCTTGGACATTACAAGTGTTGGCGGCGACGCGCATTTTGGAAGCGGCTCGATCCTTAACTGCATCGAACGCATTGTTATTACCAGTCGCTCGGGAACGGAACTTGACCGTTTGGAACGAGCTAACATTATTAACAAGCAGATGATGAGATTTGGCCATTCCCAGGATTGGATTTTGACTTCAGGATCGAAAATGGGGATGGGAACCAACGGGCTCGGATCGGACGGAACTGTTCTTACAGCTGGGGTTTCAAGGCGCCATATCATCCCTTTGAAATACCTCTGTGGTTTCTTCAGACCGGTCAATAATCAGATGATCCCACCCAGCTTGGCGGCAGGATTGAGAATTGAAATTACTTTTGCTGATTACCGTAATGCCTTGTTCCAAAAGAGCGCCACTGTAACCAATTATACCGTTGACAAAATCGAGTTTTCCACTGATTGCGTAACTTTGGCCGATGATACTCAGAAATCGCTGAATGATGAAGCCAGCAAAAGCGGGCTCGAATATACTTACCCGCGTTTTTACACAAGCTCAAGCACGGTTCTTAGCACAGCGGTCAACCTTCAGATTCGCAAGGCAGTTTCTATGGCTAAAACGGTTCATACATATCTCATCACCCAGAGCAGCCTAACCGACGTTACGGCCGATAGTCAAGCTTCAGCCGCTCTCGATATGCAAGAATGGGGCTACAGACTGGGTGGTCTCCATTTTCCAAATCAAAAGATTTCTGGCGATGTTCAGCATCTCCAGACTTATCAAATTGCCGAATCTACGTGGGAGCGCTCAGGTGACCACAAACCGCCAGGGGTGGGATGGAGTATATTTCAGTCTACTAATGGAGAACTCAGTGCAAGCCTCGAGAGAGATACTAAGCTCAATCTCAGTGGGCTCCCTCTCAACAACAGTCGAGTCCTGGAACTCGATGCCAAACTTAACGCTTACACCGTCCCGTTGGAGGCCGTCAGCTTTCTGCAGTATGTGTGCGTGTGCCGCTCCTATCTTGATAACACAGTTGTTGCGCTCTAATCTTGCTCTAGGCTTGCTATATCAGAAATTTTGATAATCACTCATGTAGTGTATTTTCATCTAAAGACAAGATGACATAATAGTATATCAAAATAATGATGACGGAAGAAGTCGGAACTTTGCGGAAGTGTTCAAAATGCAAGTGTCAAAAATTGCTGAAGTTTTATAGCAAACGCAAAAACACAGGAGTAATGCTTAAGACATGCGACCCATGTAGAGCTAGTAGACCCTCACGAAAAGATCCAAATTTACCAGCGAAGCGTTTAAAAGAATGCCAAGAATATGCCAAATCAAAAGGTGGAAACTGCTTATCCACTGAATATAAAGGTAGTAAAATAAATATGAAATGGAAGTGTAAAGAGGGGCACGAATGGATGTCAAAAATCAATTTCATGAAAAGTCAGAATCAATGGTGTCCTCATTGTGCTGGGTGCGTAAAAAAGACTATTGAAGAATGCAGAAAGATAGCTCAAGAACGAGGCGGTGAATGCCTGAGCACTGAGTATAAGAATGCTCACACTAAAATGAAATGGAAATGTAAAGAGGGACATGAATGGGAAGCAAAATTTAATAATATTAAAAACCAGAATCAATGGTGCATAAAATGTTCTGGTTATTTAAAGCATACTATTCAAAAATGTCAAAAGGTCGCCAGAGAACGGGACGGTTTGTGTCTTAGCACTGAGTATAAGAATGCTCACACTAAAATGAAATGGAAATGCAAAGAAGGGCACGAATGGGAAACAGCATTTAGCAATATTAAAAACCAGAATCATTGGTGTTTAACATGTAGTGGTAGTGAGATACTAACTATTGAAGAATGCCGAAAGGTTGCACAAGAACGGGGTGGTGAATGCTTGAGCACTGAGTATAAATGTAATAAGTCAAAAATGAAATGGCGATGCTCTAAGGAACATGAATGGGAAACAGCATTTAGCAATATTAAAAACAATAATAGATGGTGTCCAACATGTAGCAGTGGTCGCTCAGAAGAACTATGCCGAGAACTCTTAAAAGCGCGGACTGGAGAAGATTTCAAAAAAGTGAGACCGACGTGGCTCGATGGGCTTGAACTTGATGGGTATGCCAAATCAATCAACATGGCTTTCGAATACAACGGAGCCCAGCATTACAAGTACGTCCCACACTTTCACCGGAATGGAATTGAAGATTTTAAAGCTCAACAAGAAAGAGACCAAAAGAAATACAGAATATGCAAACAACGAGGGATTCAGTTAGTATTGATCCCATATAAATTTAACTGCTATAATCCTGATGAACTGGAAACTTTCATCGTTGATCAATTGGAAACATTAGAATTTTAATTTCGAGGGCACAGTCGCTGAGATGCTTTGGGTGTATCAGGCGTTTAAATCCAAATGTGTTTAAGATATTAAAAATTATTTTTTTGATCCATGTAATATAAACAAGCACCCCGCATCGCTACGCGATCGATCTCCGATCGACCTACGGTGCAATATGAGTCACAAACTTTTACACATCTCAAGCAGGGATAAGGATGGCTCATCCGAATCCAATTCAAATTTCTCTGTTAGCTTTTCCAACTCGGATGTTTTACAAGCAGTTAAGAAGATAACTTTAAAGTCCGTGAGCATCCCCAACACTGTGTATAATGTCAATCAATATAACAATGAATTCACCTATAAAATAGCAGGGACGCCTACATCAGTTACGATGGATCCAGGGCAATACTCACAGAGCGAATTCAAAACAGAGTTTGAAACGATATTATCAGGGCTAGCCATGAGCATTGTCATAGACCCGAACACAAAAAGGATATTTGCGACGACTACCACGCCAATTGAATGGCTGACCATTAGTGAAAACAAGATGGCTGAGATTTTGGGAATCGAAACGGGAAGTGGGGGTGATGTTACATTTTTCAATGCCCAACATGTCATAGCTCTTGAAGGGCTCCGCTCTGTTTTCATTGACAGCATCGAAGGTGGCGAAGGCAATATGCTTTCTAGCCGGAACTCTCAACAGCAAAACATCATTGGCATTGTCCCCATGACTGTAGGCTTTGGCTTCATCGAGCATTACAAGACCGACCATAGTGAAATTGACGACCAGGATATTCATCGAGGTAATCCAAGCGGTAGAAACATTCAAAAAATAAGCATAAAGCTCCTAGACGAAAAGCAAAACGTTATCGACCTTAATGGTCACCATGTCGAGATGATATTAAAAATCCATTATTAATTTTTGGTAATATATAATACGGGGTTAATCGATCGACGGACGAAGCAAACCGTTGCAGATTAAAAATCTGCGTGTTGCACAATGAACGTCGCAGGATCAGGTGGGATCACTAGCGATCAAAACTTAGGATCAGGTGATAACGTCACGTTCAATGAGGTAAAGACCCAGTCCGTCATGTGTTTCTCCGAGATAGCGCCACCGGGAGCGAGCGATACTAATGAGGTCTGTCTATACGCTAAAACCGATAAATATTTATATTTCAAGGATGACGGCGGAACGGAAAGAAAAATAGGCTCGAGTAGCGCCACGACAACCCTTCAACAAGCATATGCCAATAGCACATCAGAACCCGAAATACTAACCAACACTAATCAAGGTAGCTTATCTATTCGACGCGGTTCGGGTGCTGACACTGACATAGTGTTTGATATACAGAACGGCGCCGGCTCAACAACCTTTAGCGTCAATGGACTTGGTGATGTAATTAGTGGAAATGTACAAGTGGGCGGACAAGCATATTCACCAACTAATACATTGACAGATGCTGCGACCATTGCGACTGACTGTAATTTGGGTAATGTTCATACTGTTACATTGGGTGGGAATAGAACTCTTGGCGCCCCAACTAATTTACAAAATGGAGCTACCTATATCTGGATTATAAAGCAACCAGCAGTTGGGGGACCCTATACATTAGCATATAATTCCGTATTTAAGTTTGAAAGCGGCTCGGCTCCAATATTATCAGTTGGTGCAAATGACGTTGATATCTTGACAGGTGTTTCTGATGGTGTAAACGTCTACGGTTCGATGGGATTAAATTACAGTTAGTTTATTTTATCGATTGTAATATAGATCCCCCCGCCGCCGCACCCGAAGGGCAAAGCCGCGAAGCGGTGCAAGCAGATCTTAGATCTGCGTTCTGCAAAATGATAACATACCCAGTTAAAACATTTGCTAGAGGTGAGGATATTAGATCAGGGTTGGCACTACATTATAAGTTAATTGAAACGAGTGGCAATGCTATAGACAGCAGTTCATATGATAATGATGGTGTTGTTACAGGAGCAATACAAACAACCACAGGTGCTGATTTTGACGGAAATGATGACGTAATAACTCCAAACGCATCGACTATACCAACCGTAACTAATTATACATTTTCTTGTATATACAACGGAACAGATGAAAAAAAATTTAACACTCTATTAGGTATTAATACTTTTAACCCTGATTTTAGCGTAGAGGACGAAGGCAAAAAAGATCAATCTCTTAGTGTGTTTGATAATGGTGTTAATATAACCAGTAACGACAATCTAATTATATCTGATGGCAATGATCACCGATTAACATTTATTAGGCGTGGTACCGGAACTGATCAACTTGAGTTTTATCTTGATCATGTTGCTGTAGGGACTAATACACACCCGAGAGCGACAATAGACCCGACTGTTGCGTTGGTTGGCTCGTCATCGGATAATGGTGAATATTTACATGGGAAAATACGAGATTTGCGATACTATACGCGAGATTTGACCGTAGCACAAGAAGCGGCTTTACCAGATTTACCAACTGCTTGATTTAAACGTTGCTTGATTTAACTCTATGAATTATTTTTGGTATAGGTACAAGTCATAACATGGGTCATAACTTCTTTTTCTTAAATGTTCATCACGGTATTTCCATGATACCTCACATGGTATGTTTTTTATAAATGTTAAAACGGGGCTAATTAACTCATGGTATGAAATTATTAAAGTTCCCTTTTTAAGTGATGATAATAATTGTTTAAGACTAATATTATTATCAAATTTATCAAGTTTTGGTTCACATATATGTAATAAAATTACATCCATGGTCTCTAATTCGGATTTATCCATATTAAATAAATTTTTATTGTAATATCGAATTGTTCTACTATTTCCTATTTCATATGCATGGGGTCTAATTTTTTTTGATTTTTTATTGAGTTCGGCATATTTTATCAGCGTATTTGCCGCTATATTAAATCTAGATGTATAAAATTCTACTCCAATAACTCTTTGGATAGTCGGATATTCATTAAACACTTGAATACACAACTTTCCACAACCCATGCCTAGATCAGCGAATATTAAATTTTTTTTATTTAAAATCTTCGAAACCTCTGTCATAAAACTGGCAACGCCTTCTGGAAGAATTTCACCATATGTTTTATCAATACTTGGGTCAATTTTATCTGATTTTATTATATGATGACCAGTAATTCTTGGTCCAGTTTCAATAAATTTTTCATTGTAAAGTATATTATACATGATTTAAAATATTATATAATTTGAGTAATATATAACCCAACAATTATTATTAGCATAATAATCATTGAAATCATTTAAAATGGATATCCCTGGGGATGAGGAAACGCCGATGTCGTTGGAATCAAGGAAGAGAAAGCTTGAAATTGAGCAGAAGGAGAAGGAATTTCAAAGAGAGAATTACTGGAAGTCATGTTGCTGTGGGCGAACCGATAAGAGAATTCTAGCGTATGCGACACAAGTTGGGTTTGGAGTTATGACCGCAGGGTTCTGCATGTATAAACTATCGTCAGACATATCTTGCTCAGACGAACACGTTTATGTTAGCTTGTTAAGCGCTATCATTGGTGTGTTTTTACCGGCTCCAAGCCTTGGTAAACATTGATCACCATAAAATATGCCATGACCAGAACTCAGGTGACTCTTTGACCTGATATGCTAGTCGACCGTCCTTAAGTTTGATTTTACTATGACGAGCTTGCCATGCCCGCTTTATTTTTTGATCGTGGTGGTCGATGAACGTTTTGCCTGTGGCTGACCCGAAATTGATACGCTTACCCTTATAAATAACATAGAAGCGTTTACCCTTGGCCTTGCTTTTGCCGAACTCCGTAGCACCAAAACGTTTAGCTTTCACCTCCAATGACATTTTGCAAATCTTTAATCCCCGCAGATTTTTAATCTGCAAACTATATATACTGCAGTTCAATCTGCATAAGTCAAAAAATGGGTGCATATCAAGTGAAATGTGGGGTGTGTCACACCGTTGAAAGCGAAGACAATTGTTTATTTTATTGTATTTCCAGAACGAAGCGTGGCGGTAGGTACTACTGTCTAAGATGTTTGCGTTTAATGCTAAACAACTATCGTGACGTGGGAGGGGTTGACCGTGCGAGTCAGTGCTACATACTTTCCGGAAGGTGATAGACGTTCAAACTCATGGATTGCGTATGGTCGTTTAAAAGTTTGGCCCTGTGATTTATGAGAAGTGATTGCGTATGCTGGCCTCCAATTCTTTTGCAGTTCAACTAATGGGATTGTTACATGTTCACCGTCTGTAATGTCAATGTGGATGACGAGATCGCCTTCATCAGATGTGATGACACCCATCTGGTTTTTAGAGTAAACGATATTATCACTCCGTCTAACAGTTTGATTAGCAATGACATTCATCCCCCCGAAGACGTAGGGGAACTCATCGGGTTTCAAAGTCTGTTGATGCCTCAAACCATCGGCGAACAGTGGCGTATCTTCGTATCGTCTGTTCGACTCGGGTATGATATGTGTACCCATCGGCTTGATGTCAAATTTCATATCGATGTTATATCTCTTTTTCACGACATAGTTGATCTTTTTTAGCAACCCATCTTGAACGGCGATGTCAATTTTAGGGGTTCGTCGAATCATCACTCCGTCGAAGCACGGGATATAGTCATCACTACAGAGCCGTTTGTTTTTTAACTCATCGATGACTAAGTCGAGTACTTTACGCTCTGTCTGACATAAATATTGATTAACGAACCTATGTTTTGGTCTGCGTTCGGGTTCGAGCTCACTCTCGGTAAGGTGGTTGATGAACTGGTTGTATTTGACACGGTCTAGATCAACGATGCGCTCGGTATTTCGTGTAACTTCACCGTATAGTCCCTCGAGGAACTTTGAAGTTTTAAGCTTATATTTTTTGACCTGATAGTCAAGGCTAGATCCATTGATTATTTCTAATACCAGCGTTTTCATTGTCTTGCGATTGGACTTACATTTTCTAGCCAACATGGCCAACACACCTTCGCGGTCATTAACATATTCGGAAATGAAGACGTGTTCCAACCCCCAAGTTTTGCAGAAGTGATGATAAATTGTAGGGTGGGCATTTACCATGTCGATGTCGAGGTATTTCCCATCGGCTGCGACCTCTCGGATAAGTCTAGGCATGTTCTGCAAACTAATCGACCCATGGGCATATTGCCGTCCTTGAAACAGTACGTTTGATCTCGCGAAACTCGCCTTTACAACTCGCGTAGTGCCCTTATGTGGTAGGCTGTTTGCGAGAAGCTTGTGAACCATAGAAATTTTAATGTCGAGATCACGCTTGTCGTTTTGACCAAACAAGTGTTTATAGTCCTCGGTGTTTTCGAGGATAGTGATGAGCTTGCCGGCGTTAATATACTCGAGGGTGAACCGCTCCTGATCGTCCGGCGATTCATAAGCCCAGAGTCTCTTCTCCGCTGGGATTGGTGAGACACCCCTCGACTCGGCCTCGCGTTTGACAATTATACCGTTGAGTTCACGCCGCTTGGTGTTGGTGAAGGTTATGTTGACTAATGGTAATTCTTCCATATCGACACAGCTTCGAACGCCTTCTGGTACTGGTAACGCATTCATTCGCTGGAAGGCCTCTCGTGTATTGCCAACAGTGTCGAGAATCTCTTGACATTTCTCACGGTAAGTTAAGCAGGATTTGGCATACTCTGGGTTTGATCTATAAGACTTCCGTAAAATAACCCGGTTGTAGTCTAGTAGACCTTTTAACATAGAACTATCGAGGTAATCCCTGACGTCATCTTCAATCGGAGGGTATTGGTTGAAATCCCCGAAAGCGAAGATCTTAACATGTCTTGGAACTGTAGTTAGTATTTGGTAGATTGTTTTGGGTATCATGCTCGCCTCATCGATCACGATAGCCCCATACTCTTCAAACAGTTTAGACAACGCTGTGGGCCGAGCCACGTTACCATCGATATCCATGGCAAACGCGCTGTGAAATGTGACACCGCCAGTTAATAGGCGCGCGGCTGTGTTTGTAAAACTGAGGGCGAGCACCTTATGATTCGTTGAAAGCTGATCGATTAACTTGTTGGCTAGATAGGTTTTCCCACAGCCGGCATGACCAACCACCAAAGCTCTATCCATTTTTAGCAACTCTTTGACATCGAATGCCTCCGTCTCACTAGCTTGTATGTTTTTCCAGTCGAGGCCATTTGTTAACGGCTTGGGCATATCCGTCACTCGTATATCAATGTCGAAATCTTGTCGTCTAACCTTCTCATTTCGTGTCGAGCCAAATTTGTTGTTGTTATCGGCTCGCAATGGTTTGACCCCCTTGGGCAGAGTGTATTTGATACAGTCCGTGGCCACTTGGCAGATGTGACCGCCGTGCTTGGCGACATGAGCCTTAACTTTCTTGTACAGTCTATAGGTTTCAAGCCGACCTTGGTAAACGATCTGGTTACGGATGAGTCTGTCAGATTTGACCATCTTGTATTGAGTTTCGCTAGTGACTTGGTAAAGATCGTGTGGCAGGTCATATTCTTTAGCCGGAATCGTGGCGATATGCCGTTTGTTATACCGGGCTGTATGGAAGTAATAACTGGCCTCCTCCCAGCTGCTAACGATTGTCTTTGTCTCTCTTTTGTTTGATTCTTTGACATTGCCGGCCAGAACACCAACCATATAGTTGACTAATTGCTTTTTATGCTTGTCGTTGCTAATTTTGTAAACACCGTGGACGAAGTCATGAAGAACGGGTTTATTGTCAGCTACATCTTGGACCTTTATACGATATTTAACATCGTCGAAAGTAATGAGTCCGTCCTTAAGCCCCCTTGTAACCATGCTAGCGGGGAAAACTCCACCGCCTCCGAACAATACTGGTTGGTCGGTTTCGACGCTATACCAGTAATTTGGTTCGATTGATTCGATATCAGCGTCTTCGACCTCAGCCATAAAGTCTAAGGCCTGGGGCTGGACTTTCAAAGCACATGAAGCGTAGTTGCGGTATAAATCAATGGCATGCACTGTATGGTCTTCGGGTACCTTAACATTCCATTCTTGATGCCATTGACTGGCTGATTTGATCAGACGATCCGTTTCGCTATTTAGGCTTGATTGTTCCCATCGATCGTTGTCGATAAGGTTAAAATATTCCTTGGCTAATGCTGTGATATTTTGATTAACGTAGGTGATTCCTAGTTCCTCGGCCGTCTTCTTCAAGGCTTCGTAGTCGGGATTGGCATGGATGACGGTCTTACCAATGACAACCTGAGTACATTCAGCCTTGGTAAGGTTTAAATCAGACCTATAAGCGATACCGTTTCTGAGGGCTCCAATGATGTTATCAAACAGGTTGGATTGACTAACATAGATGATAGTCTTACCTCCGTTCTTCACCTCTTGCTTTTGGGCTTTACAATCTCGCTTGATTTGTTCAATGGATTTGTTTAGCTCATCCCTGGCCGTTTTCTTGCTGACACGCTTTTGCTTATATTTCTGATTCGATGCATTGATGCGAACAACTTCTAGACCGTGCTTCTTTTTGGCTCGTGCTATCAATGCCTTT
>Ga0224514_10000257_pt1 | contig 16065 bp, 15 predicted proteins | sample SF_May12_sed_USG_3_FD_169107 | JGI IMG/M metagenome (GOLD analysis project Ga0224514, IMG submission 169107) | Sediment microbial communities from San Francisco Bay, California, United States - SF_May12_sed_USGS_24 | ecosystem: Environmental > Aquatic > Marine > Sediment | place: USA... | reverse complement strand
GGACCATGGCCGCTGTTATTATCGGCGCAGGCCCGGCAGGTCTCTTCTCTGCCCTTGCCCTTGTCGAGAAAGGTGAAAAGGACATTGTCATTATCGAACAGGGTAGAGATCTCGATGAACGGATAAGCTGGAAGGAAAAGGGAGAAAAACCGTTGAAAGGAGAACCGGGTCCACTGCTGACCGGTTTCGGGGGAGCAGGGGCTTTCAGTGATGGAAAGCTTATCCTTTCGGGTGATGTGGGAGGTAATCTTGGAGAGATAATTGAAAAGGAAGAACTGGCACGGCTAATTGAAGAGGTAAATGAGATCTTTCTTTCCCTTGGAGCGCCTCCTGATCTTTATGGCGAGGAGAGTGAAAAGCTGCTAAATCTTAAAAGGAATGCCCAGAGAGCGGACCTTGAACTGTTAGAAACGAAAATAAGACATCTCGGTACAGACGGTTGCCAGAATATTCTCAGAACTCTGAGAGAGCGACTCATGCCTCATGTCAAACTGATAACGGGTACAAAAGCGGTGGAAATCAACACCGACAGGGGAGTGGTGACGGGCGTCACTGCCGGAAAGGACAGAGGCTTTGACGCCCCATATGTTATTGCAGCGCCGGGACGGATTGGGGCTTCCTGGATGGCTGGTGAGGCAAAGCGGCTTTCTCTTGTCTCCATTCCCTCACCTGTCGATATCGGCGTCAGGGTGGAAGTGCCTGCCGAGGTGACAAAGGAACTCACCGACGCCGCTTATGAAGCCAAGCTTATTCATTATTCGAAGACATTCGATGATAGGGTAAGGACATTCTGCATGAATCCATACGGTGAAGTTGTCATGGAAGAAGCGGGAAACCTCATTACCGTCAACGGCCATAGTTACAAAGGAAGGCGCAGCGAAAATACGAACTTTGCCATCCTTGTGAGCACCACCTTTACCGAACCCTTCGATGATCCCATCAATTACGGCAGGCATATCGGCGCTCTTGCCAATCTCCTTGGAAAAGGAATCATCGTTCAGAGGCTTGGTGATCTTCGTGCGGGAAGGCGATCCACACCATCGAGGATCAATAAAAGTATAGTAAGGCCAACACTGAAAGAAGCGACACCGGGTGATCTCAGCTTTGTTCTCCCCTACAGATACCTCAAAGATATTATGGAAATGCTGGAAGCTCTCGATCACCTGGCTGAGGGAATTAACTCGGATCATACCCTTCTTTATGGCGTAGAGGTCAAGTTCTACTCTCACAGGCTGAAAGTATCTGCTTCTATGGAGAGTGCCCTTAAAGGGCTCTTTACCATTGGGGACGGCGCAGGTATAAGCCGGGGGCTTCTGCAGGCTGCTGCTTCAGGCCTCATTGCCGGAAGAGAGGTTGCCGGCAGATTAAAAGGGGAAAGGGGAAAAGCAGGTGTAGGGTTTTAATCCCTGTAAGATCCTATCCAGCGGGGAAGAGTTAAGAGGGTCCTGAAGAAAAGCCCCCTGTAAGTCATCTCTCCCTTAATAGTTAATGCAAACCATTTGCCCATATACTTTTTTTTACCGAGGAGCCTGTGAGAACGAAGGGGATTGCGGTAAAAGAGGTTTTGCATTATACGGGCATACCTGAAATCCCATGTTATCGATTTGTATATTTCCTCCGAATACCCTGATATGCCTTTCGTCCGGCCCGAGAGAAAGTCATCCAGCTTTGCTGCGGCGATAGATGCGCTTTTAAGTGCATTTGCTATTCCTTCTCCGAAAAATGGTTCGGCAAGGCAGGCAGCATCACCGACGAGGAGGATTTTATCACCATGAAGGCGTTTCTTTTTTCTGCTTAAAGGGACAGGGTGCCAGTGGGTAGAGAGGATCCTGCCGCCTCTGAGCACATGCTGACGGGAAATAAACCTGTCAAGACGAAGCTCAAGGTCTTTCAGATTTTTCATTGTCGTATAGATACCGACGGAGACATGATCTCTTTTAGGGAAAATCCAGGCATAGCCATAGGGAACGACGCCATAATCCATGATGGTAAAGTTCTCTAAAGAGGCCATTATCTCTTTATCGACTTCTACTCTCTTATCGATGGCTGTGGCTAACTCTCTTTCCCCTTTGAGACCCGCCTTTCCTGCAACGACTCCCTTTGCTCCATCAGCGCCGACAATGGCCCTGCAATGAAATCGCCCCCTGTCCGTTTCTACAAGACACATTTCACCTTCATAGCCGATAGAGAAAACCCTGCAATGCTCCATGAGAAGGGCGCCCGCGCCGGCGGCTTTCCGGGCCAGGAAGGTATCGAATCGCTCTCTCGATACCATGGCCCCGATCCCCCTTGCTTCTATGGTGACGGGGTTGCGGGAGTTAAAAGTGAGACGGGTGCCGTTTATATAAGTTTCGATAAGGGGTGTAATGTCAAAACCGATTTGCGTTAGCGTTTTTGTAGGCATGCCGCCGCCGCAGGGTTTATATCGCGGGAACTGCTCTTTTTCGATAAGGAGGACGTGATAGCCTTTTTCTGCCAGTTCAATGGCCGTTTTTGATCCGGCCGGACCGGCGCCTGCTATGATGACGTCAAAAATCTTGTTACCTTTTTTATTCATGATGAATAAAGGGCGGTTGATTTATAAGAGGGAATGGTGAAAGTATAGAAAACTGTGGTGAAGAAAACAAGATACTAAAGACGGTCTAAATTAGTCGCAGGTAGTGGCAATTTTGATTTTGCCTTATAAGTGTGCTATTTAAAGTGGAAAGGGCAGTTATAATCCCGTGATTATTTACAATGGCTGAAAATTGTGGAAACTGTATATACGGTAAAGACCGGAAAATGGATGGGAAGAGGACTTCTCCCGGCACGGTCTGGTGTGCCAAGCGTTCCATGCAGATGGGAAAAAGCCGGATTTTACCATGCCATAAACCCCTTCCCGGTGTGAAGAAAAAGCATTGTATTAATTGCAAATGGGCAAAAATAAAAATGCCCCGCGGTGAAATGCCGAAGGCAGGTCATGTGTGGTGTGCAAAACGCCACATTGAAATCGGTAAACAGCGCAGTATGCAATGTTTTGAGTAGATAATATTTAGAGCTACCCTTTATTGATGACCTTTGATTTAATTCTTAACAGGCTCACTTTTAGTCACTTTTAAAACCGGCTTTTTTATGGGAACCGTCACAAAACGGTTTGTTTGCTGATGCTCCACAGCGGCAAAGGAAGGTTTTTTGTGTTCTGAGAAGGGGGCGGCCTGTGCCCGAACAGAGTTCGAGGTTTCCTTCTGCTATGAGAGGGCCATCTTTCAATGGCGTGATAGCCAGCGGTCCGTCTCTCTTTTCAAGGGGATCGATCTTGCCTGTCCGGGGCTCACCGGTGGCTATGAAGCTGATTTCTTTATGGCTTCCATCGCAATAAGGCTTGTTTTTGGAGGCCCCGCAGCGGCAAAGAACGGCACGGTTGCCTGTCGATTTCCCTTCGAAAAAGATGGTTGCATGAACTGACAGGGGGCCGTTTTCCAGTGTTTTAATGAGGTTTACCTGAGGCGCCATTTCCTCATAGCCTGAATCACTTCTGCAATAGGTAAGTGCTCCTGAAGGACAGGTTCTCACTATGGAGGCTATTTCTTCGGCTGACGCCCCATTCGGATCTACCCATTCTCCCTTTATGTTTGCCCGAAAGACTGATGGCAGGCCTAATACACAGTTCCGGGAATGAATACACCTGTCGGAATCGAAAAAGACAGTGATTTTTCTACCTTCATATTTATTTATTTTTGACATCATTTTCCCTCATTTATATGGACTCTATTTTAAATATAGCACATAAAAGGTGTTGAATCTTTACTCTTCAATATTACTTGAAGTTAGAAGCCACATCAATCTTCACAGGTATATGCCGGTTCAAATAAGCTCTTTTTATATATTCAGCTTAAACCTTTTGTAAATCCTCACTCTCGCCTCATCATCTGTTCTTAAAAATCCCAATGCAACCGGTGGTTGCGGTTGAGGGAAATCATTTAGCACTTAGAATAAGTTATAATAACCCCCCCCCTGCCAGGTGCAGGGCTATATGCTCATGATTTTGACAGGTCCAGCCTGTAGATATGCTGAGGCCCGGCCGGCCCTCCTTCATAAACTTTTCCCGTATCTTTAAAACCGCATTTTAAATAAAATAGCTTTGCCATCTCGTTAAGGAAGTTGACCGATAATTTCAGGCCCTTAATGTGGGGGTAGTCTTTTGACAAAAGTTGAGTGATTTCACTTATTGCTGCATTGCCGAATCCCTTCCCCTGGTACCTTTCATCAATCATGAAGGATTCAAGGCGGCAATCATTTTCTCCTCCAAAATATAAAGGGTCTGCCTGGGCGGTAAGGGGAGAGTAAAAGTTGAGTGTGAAAAAGCCGATTGTTTTATCGGACGATTTAATGCTGAAGGGGAGGTTGATATTTTTATGGCCCGTTTCTTTGATGATGGCCATGACCTGAATTGGTGAAGAGACAAACATGGCCTGCCTGCAACTGATATGAATATCACTAATAGAGACCCTGTCATTAAGATAAAGCCTTTCGATGGATACATTAATCATAAAGATATTTAAGCACAAGTAAGAGGGAGAGGTAAGAAAAAAATATAATAATTACAGAGAAGTGCCCTAAAGTAAGACTTGACAAACAGTGCTGCTTTGGTAAACTTCTTGCAACGCTTATCAAAGCGACAAGTAGGGGGGGGGTATTTATGCGAATAGCTATTGTTGAAGATAATAGAGATCTTCTCAATAATGTTAGTGCTATTATTAACAGAGAGCCGGATTATGAAGTTATTGGAAAATATCTTAATGCCGAAGAGGCACTGGAATGTCTCGATGAAGAACTTCCGGACCTGTTTATAGTTGATCTCGGTTTGCCTACCATGCCGGGTATTGAACTCATCAAAATCATTAAAACAAAATATCCTGCCATAGATGTCATTGCCTTTACAGGAACAGAAGATAGAAAAACGATCCTTGCAGTGATTAAGTCGGGCGCCTCGGGATATATTGTAAAAGGCTCAACACCGGCTGATATTATTAATGCCATCAATGAACTCGAATATGGTGGCGCGCCCATGAGTCCGAGAGTGAGCCGTGTTGTTTTAAGTGAAGTCCGCGAAAACGGTTATCACGATTATTTTATTCTCAGCCCCCGGGAAAAAGAGATACTCGAGCAAATTAAAGAGGGCCTGACCTATAAGGAAATAGGAGAGTTATACTGCATTAGCCCTCATACCGTCCATTCCCATGTGAAGAAACTTTTTAACAAACTCGGTGCTACTGACAGAAAAGATGCCCTTCAGAAGGCGATGAGAAAAGGGCTCATATGAAGCAACTCCTCAAAGTATAAGAACTTTACCCAAAAATACCCCGTATCTAAAAGGGAGATAATGCTATCCTAGTATTTAGAAGGTGCAGATTGTAAGTTGTTTAACTGAAAAATCTGCATGAATTAACAGGTTGCATTAATGGAAACTGAAGGTAAAACAAAAATAGGGCCTTCAAAGACGTCACATTTCCTGCAAAAGATTGCTGAACTAAGCGCCGCCACATTTAACAAACCCTGCCAACGCTACAATGAAATCGTAAAGACCGTTGCCCATCTTCTTAATGCGAAGCTTGTCTGTATTTCTGAAATTCATGGTTCCCAACTATACTTTAAAAGCCTTTTTATAGACGGTGAAATAAAGGAAAATGCCGGACAATGCTCACTTGATGTTACACCCTGTGCTACCGTGAGCGAAAGTAAAGAGATCCAGGTGCATGATGAGGCAGGGAAAAAGTTTCCACAAGCTTCCTTGCTGCACTTTATTAATGCCGGGACCTATTGCGGAGTTCCCTGTTTTGATAGTCGCAGTCAGGTTAAAGCCGTTCTTTGCATTGTTGATGATAAAAAGAGGTCTTTCAAAAATGAAGATATGGCCCTCGTTAAAATAGTCGGCAGCATGATTGGTATAGAAATGGAGCGGCAGAACTATTGTTCCCAAAAAAATTATGCCGAAAAAGAACTCCATGAAAAAGATAAAAAATACCTGACCCTTATCCAGACGGCAAATGATGCCATTATGACAATTGATATTAAGGTGGGGCTCATTCTGGAAGCTAACAGGAAGGCCGAAAAAATGATGGGAAGAATGTCTGATGAAATTATCGGGCGCCATATGGATGAACTCTATTCCCATGAAAATTGTGATGGATACCAGAAGGTGTTCAATGAAACGCTGGAAAAAGGGTCAGCCATTAGTGAGGAGCTTTCCTTACTTCATGTCAGTGGAAAAAAGATACCTGTCGAAGTGAGCACAAATATTAGCACTTTGAACGACAATGATGTAATCCAGTGTATATTTCGTGATCTGACAGAGAGAAAAAAGGCGGAAAAGGAGGTAAGGGAAAGTCTTCGGCTCTTTGAAAATGTGATTAGTGTCAGTCCTGCAATAGTCTATCAGTGCAGGATAGAAAAGAACCGCTTCATTCCCGTCTACGTGAGCAATAATATGAAAGCGCTCTGGGGTTATGACAGTCATGAATATCTCAATAATCCTGATTGGTGGTTCAATCATATCTATCCGGAAGACAGGGATAGTATTTTGTCGTTATTTCCTTACAAGTTGTATCGGGACAATGAACAAAAACATGAATATCGCTTCAGGGACAAGGAAGGAAACTATAGATGGGTCTATGACTATGTCAGGCTCATCAGAAACAAGGAAGGAGAACCTCATGAGGTTGTCGGTTCCTGGCTTGATATTACGGAGCGTAAGCAGATTGATGAAGAGTTGTCTAAATATCGTGAATACCTTGAATTTCTTGTTGATAAGAGGACAGGGGCCCTGAGAATAATTAATGAAAAGCTTGCTGACGAGATTGAAGAGAGAAAAGGTATTGAAAAAGCGCTAAGGGAGTCGGAAGAGCGATACAGGCTTTTTGTTGAAGAGTTTCACGGCATTACCTTCCAGGGCCGGATTGGAGGTGGAATTATCTTTCTTCATGGCGCCGTTGAGGAGATAAGCGGTTATAAACCGGAAGAGCTGATAAATGGTACTCCCAGACTGGGCCATATCTTTTATCCCGATGACAGGGACCGGTTTTATGAAGGGTATAATGAGCTTCGCACAATCTGCGATTACAGGGTAAGACGTGAATACAGGATCATAAGAAAAGACGGGGAAATAAGGTGGGTTGAAGAGATAATCCAGAATATTTGTGATGAAAAAGGGATACCTTCAAAAGTGCAGGGGACTATCTGCGATATTACCGATCAAAAGCGGGCTGAAGAAGAGCTTGAAAAGGCAAAAAGGGAAGCCGAATCAGCGAACCTGGCTAAAAGCGCTTTTATTGCCAACGTAAGTCACGAAATAAGAACACCCATGCAGACAATACTCGGGATGTCTGAGGCGCTTGAAGGAATTGTCGCCAGGGAAGAAGGGGGTGATTATGTAAAATCGATTATATCGGCAGGTGATAATGTGCTGCGGCTAATAAACAATATTCTTGATTTTTCCAGGATTGAGTCGGGAAAATTTGAGCTGGAAGAGATCGACTTTGATCTCTATGAGGTAATAGAGGGGGCCTCTGAAATAGTCGCCTTCCAGGCCAGGCAAAAGCGGCTTTTCTTTCATCAGTCTATTGATAAAGACATCCCTGCCGGTCTTCGCGGCGATCCTTTGAGATTGAGGCAGGTTCTGATTAATCTGCTCTCCAATGCCGTTAAGTTTACCGCAAAAGGGGGTGTTTCGCTGACCGTTGAAAAGAAAGAAGAAAAACCGGATATCCTTACCCTCCTGTTTTCTGTTAAAGATACAGGGATAGGTGTGCAGGGAGATAAGCTGGCTGCAATTTTTCAAGGCTACACTCAGGGTGATCGTTCAGTATCGAGGTTGTATGGAGGTACGGGGCTTGGCACATCCATTTCAAAAGAACTTGTCGAGATGATGGGCGGGAAAATTGGTGTGGAGAGCAGGAAAGGGGAAGGAAGCCGCTTTTATTTTACGGTCCCCTTCAAGGTGCAGAAAGCAACGCCTGAAGAGGCAGAAAGCGGGCTTTAAGGGGTATCTTTCCAAACCGGTAAAGAAGAGAATTCTTTTAATAACATTAAAAAAGCATGCTAAAAAAGGGGATGACTGAGGGTCCGGTTGAGTCAAATGCCGTTTTTTTCATTATTGATAAAAAAATATGTTGACATAAAGTCGGGGGTCATGTATTTCTAGGAACACTATGAATAAAAAAGTCACAGCGAAAGTACATGCAACGCTAAGATCCATTATGTGGGTTTTTCGTACACCTGTACCTGTGGCTTTAAATCATTTGTAACCAAGAATATTTAGAAAAGAAATGACTGATAAAGGCCGCAGGTATCAAAACCTGCGGCCTTTTTTGTTTTTTGACGAAGAATTTTATAAAACAGGAATAATGAAATGAAGAAAATAATCACATCGGGCTACGGGCTTGTTATCTTTTCAGCGCTCGGTTTTTCATTCAAATCGATACTGGCCAAACTTGCCTTCACTTACGGTACGGATGCAATGACGCTCATGCTTATGCGTATCTATGTGTCGCTTCCTTTTTTTCTTGTAACTCTCTGGTATCTCGAAGGAAAGGACGGTTTCAGGGTAAGCCTGAAAGATGCCGTTTTTTATTCGGTGGCTGGTATTGGCGGGCTTGGCTGCGCTATGTTTTTTTCACTTTATTCTCTGGAAAGTATCACAGCGTCACTTTCTACGCTCCTTGTTTTTACTTATCCTGCCATGACGGTCATATTGGGCCTTTTTATTTCAGGACGTCAGGTAAGGGCAGGCCGTTGGATATCGCTGATGATTACCTTTGCCGGACTGGCGCTTGTCGTTAATCCCGATAAAAAGATGATGACCGGTATGGAGAGTGCGGGCATTTATCTTGCCCTTGCAAGCGCCCTTTGCTACGCTTTTTACAATCTCTATTCGGAAAAGGCGCTCAAAAGGGTGTCGCCTGCAAAATTGACTGCCTGCAGCATGGTCTTTTTTGTCGTCTTCTTCGGTGCGCTTTTCGGCAACAGAACCTATCCCGGGCCGGGGCCTGTCTGGACTATCGCTTTTATCATGGGTGTAACGAGCGGCTTTTTACCTTTTTTATGTTACATGTACGGAGTAAAGAAAATCGGGGCGTCGAGGGCGGTTATTATAAGCTCCATGGGCCCTCTTTTTACCGTTTTATGGGCAAGTATTTTTCTCGGAGAGAGGCTCGGATATATGCAGCTTGCAGGGATGGTTCTCATTATATCCGGTGTGATGAGCATAAAAATTCGCTCCCCTTTCAGCTTTGTAAAGGGAACAGCCGGAGAGATCGGCAGTCACTTTGAGTCCCTTTCAGAAGGAAAACAAAAAGGAAAAGGTGTTTTCGCCTTTGTTTATGTGACGAAAGAGAAAAATTAAGTGGAGCTATTATGGACGCCCCAATTTGAAAGGATGGTCCGCTTTTATGAAGGTCGTAACTTTCAGGTGACCGGTGGAAAAAAGATGAGATTGATTTTATAAAGGAGGTTATAAATTGAAACTCAAAATTTATCAGGTAGACGCTTTTGCAGATCAACCTTTTGAAGGGAACCCGGCAGCTGTTTGCCCGCTCGACACATGGCTTGATGACGAAACACTGCAGGCTATTGCCGGAGAAAATAATTTGTCCGAGACAGCCTATATTGTCCCTGCAAAAAAGGGTTACCACATTCGCTGGTTCACCCCCACTACTGAAGTCGAACTTTGCGGGCATGCCACGTTGGCTTCGGCCTTTATCCTCTTTAGTGAACTGAGGTTTAAAGGTGAGAAGCTTGTATTTGATTCCTTGAGTGGAGAACTGGTGGTAACAAAGGAGGGGGAACTATTTACTATGGATTTCCCTGCCATGATTCCCAAACGTTGTGATATTTCCCCCGTTCTTGTGGAAACGCTGGGCAGCTGGCCCCTTGAGGTTCTAAGCGCTGATGACTACATTGCCGTTTATGAGAGAGAAGAGGATATCCTTGAAATAAATCCGGACCTCTTCCGCATGACTCAGCTTGATCGCAGGGGGGTGATTGTCACGGCGCCGGGGAAGAGGTCTGATTTTGTAAGCCGCTTTTTTGCGCCTAAATACGGCATTAACGAAGACCCCGTGACAGGTTCGGCCCACTGTGAACTGGCGCCTTACTGGGCGGGTAGACTAAAGAAGGATAAACTGACGGCAAGGCAGCTGTCGGCCAGAGGTGGTGAGTTGCTTTGTGAATTAAGTGGAGAGAGAGTACTTCTATCGGGCTCTGCTGTTAAATATATGGAAGGGGAAGTTTACATCTAATGACGGGGCCCATAGAATCGCTATATGTAAAAGATCCTGATGGGAATCTTCTTGAAATAGCTAATCAGGTAAGAGGAAATGGGGAATTTTGACGGTATTAACCGGGAGCAATCGGCGGCTAATTTTAAGAAAGGTTAGAAAATGGAAGTGAGTGAAGAGTTTCTTGCCCGGTCGGACATTATCGACTGGCATAAAGGGGAGATAAAAGAACTGGCGGCCAGTCTGGCTGAAGGCTTGTATCTTCCCGAAGAAGTTGCGCGACAGTGCTTTCAGTGGGTTAGGGATGAGATAAAGCACAGCGTTGATTATCAAATGAATCCTGTTACATGCAGGGCGACGGACGTACTCAAATACAAAACGGGTTTCTGTTACGCCAAAAGCCATCTTTTGGCAGCCCTGTTAAGGGCAAACGGTATTCCCGCCGGTTTTTGTTATCAACGCCTTACCGTTGATGGAGAAGGGACGCCTTATTGCCTTCATGGTCTTAATGCTGTCTGGCTCAAAGGGATAGGCTGGTATCGTATCGATGCACGGGGAAACAGGGAGGGTATAGATGCCCGGTTTATGCCACCCGTCGAAAAACTGGCCTTTGAGGTGCTTTGGGAAGGTGAGGAAAATCTGCCTCAAATACTGGCCCAACCTTTACCCGTTGTTGTGGAAGCGCTAAGTAAGTATGAAACTTGGGATCGGCTGTTGGCTTATCTGCCTGATATAGATAGAGAAAAGGATAAAATATAATGAGTAAAAATGAAAAAATAAAACTAATCGGCATTATTCAATGTGATTTTGCCAAGGAACGGTGCAGTGGATTTTCCTGTATCAATGCATTTAATGAGAGGGAAGATGCTTTTGAAAGATATAATTCAGCAGATGGGATTATGGCCGTACCCTTTAACTGTGGTGGATGTCCCGGCAGGCGAATAGGCAGGAATGTATCGCACCTTATCAAAAAGGCAAATAAGAAGGCAGGTATTGAAAAGGATGAGATAGCTATCCACCTTGCTTCCTGTATGGTGACTGATAACGCTCACTATCCGCCATGTCCGCACCTTGACTACATTGGGCAGATACTTGATCGTAAAGGAGTAAAGGTGATTAGGGGGAGTTATAAAAGCAAGACTACCGAGGTGCGCAGGGAGAAGGGGGAGTATGCACCCTTTGACTGGAATGAGGGGCGGGACTGATGTTAGCATTACCTGTGCCCCACGCCATATTTTGAAAGGAAATAATTGAGCTCTTTATTCCTGTCATGATATAGTAAATTTCGATGGAACAAACCTTGAAATTCAAAAATATTATTAATTAGGAGCCTGTCGGACTTAGGCCGAATCTGCTGCGGAAAAGTCCTTTTGGCCGGATTTTCCGATTAAATTCGTTAAATATGTTCAATATTCGCCTCATTTAATCAAAAAAATCCGGCTCAAAATGACTTTCCCTCGCTGCGATCCCCTAAGTCCGACAGATTCCTGGTCTTTGCGAGCGAAGCGAAGCAATCTCTTTTTTACATGTTGGTAACATATGGATTGCTTCGCTTCGCTCGCAAAGACTGCTAAAAACTTAAAAAGGAAAACACACATTTATGGCTAAAGTAAAAATCTATCACAACCCGAGATGTGGAAAAAGCCGTCAGACGCTGGCACTGTTGCAGGAGAGAAATCTCGACATAGAAATAATTGAATACCTCAAGGATTCACCGACAGCAGCAGAACTCGATGCACTGATTGCAATGCTTGGTAAAGAACCCCTTGAGGTGATGAGGACCGGTGAGAAGCTCTTTAAAGAACTGGGACTTTCCAAAAAGGACGAACGAACCAGAACGGAGTGGATCAAAATTATGAGTGAAAATCCCATCCTCATTGAACGCCCCATCGTTGTTAACAATGGACAGGCGGCTCTTGGCCGTCCTCCGGAAAATGTCCTGGCTATATTTTAATAATGGATATTTTTTCATCACTTGCTGAAAAGAGAATAGAGGAAGCCATCAGGCGAGGGGAACTCGATAATCTGCCCGGTGCAGGCAAGCCCCTTAAGCTGGATGATGATTCTGCTATTCCCGAGGATTTGAGAATGTCCTACAGGCTCCTTAAAAATGCCGGTTTTATCCCGCCTGAGCTTGAAGATCTGAAAGAATTGGTCAAGCTTAAAGACCTCATCGCATCGACCTGTGGCGAAGAAGAAAGAAGCAAAAGAGCCAAAGAACTCAACTTTAAACTGCTCAAAGTGAATATGTCCAGAAAGCGGCCTCTTGATCTCGATGCTATTCCCGAGTATAAAGAGAAGATGTTGGCTGGATTAACTGCTAAAGATAAGGCAAAATCGTAAATCCCCCTTAAATATATTCCTCCCTATGTAAAGGGAGCTTGGGAGGGATTTTAAAATAGAGAATCTGCACTTATGTTTTTTCCATGACCTCCAGCGAAATCAGTAAAAAAATAAAATCCCTTGCCGACCCCGAAAGGGCAAAAATACTTGCCCGCTATTTCAAAACGGGCCCCGGAGAATATGGTGAAGGTGATACCTTTATGGGCCTAAAAGTCCCCCAGGTTCGTAAGCTTGCCGGGGAATTTAAAACCCTTTCCCTGGAAGAAACTAAAAAACTTCTAAAATCCCCTATTCATGAAGAAAGGCTCCTTTCTCTTTTTCTTCTTATTCAGATATTTAATAAAGGTAATGAAGAGGTACGTGAGAGGGTATACAGGCTCTATTTGGAAAATACCCGTTACATAAATAACTGGGACCTTGTCGATACTTCCGCACCTCACATTATAGGTACTTATCTTTTTGATAAGGATAGAGCGCCCCTTTATGATCTGGCCGTGTCGGGCTATCTATGGGAAAGGCGCATGGCTATTATGGCTACCTTTTGTTTTATCAGAAATAACCAGTATGACGATACGCTGCGAATTGCCGAAAAACTTCTTGCTCATAAGGAAGACCTTATTCATAAAGCCGTCGGCTGGATGCTGAGGGAAGTGGGGAAGAGGGATATTGATATTGAGAAAGGCTTTCTTGATAGTCATTACAAAGTGATGCCGAGAACGATGTTGAGATATGCTATTGAGAGGTTTGCAAAAGAGGAGAGAGCTGCTTATTTGAAGGGGGAGATGTGATTAATCACCACCCCTTTGTCCCTTTATGCCCTTTGGATGCTCCTTATTAAGGAGGGGATTTAAGTTGCTCCCCCTACTGAGGGTTTATGCCCTGTGGCTAGAGGTCAGCCATGCGGCTCGTATCGAGGAGGGGTTAAAAAAGATTTTAATACTTTTAATTGTTTTTCCTGAAAGGTTTTAATCAATGTCAAATTGCGGTTGTGAAGTAGAAATTAAAAACAGGGAAGAGAGAGGAATTCTCTATATCCTCCTTTCCATAAACGGTGTTATGTTCATTGTCGAGTTAATAGCCGGCTGGATAGCTGAGTCGACAGGGCTCATCGCCGATTCTCTCGATATGCTGGCTGATGCCCTTGTTTATACAACGGCCCTCTATGCCGTAGGGAAGGGGTTGAAGGAAAAGGCGAACTCTGCCTACCTGAATGGAAGGTTACAACTTATACTGGGCGCCAGTGTGTTGATTGATATTGTGAGGCGTGCCATTTACGGCAGTGAGCCTGAATCGTTATTTATGATCACTGTCAGCATGGTGGCTCTCGCTGCTAATGTGAGCTGCCTCTTGCTTTTGTCCAAACACAGGGAAGGAGAGGTTCATATGCGTGCCACCTGGATATGTTCCAGAAGTGATGTTATTGCCAATATGGGTGTTATTGCCGCAGGGGTACTGGTGGCCTTTACCGGATCGAGAGTGCCGGACCTTATTATCGGTTGTATAATTTCAGCTATTGTTACCAAAGGGGGGATAGATATTATCAGGGAGGCGAAAGAGGCCAGGGTGGCGGCAACTGGAAGCAATGCTTAATATTCTCCTCTCCCATCAAGGGGATTTATGCCTTGTGGCCGGAGGATTAAGGTGAGGGGGGACATTTCTATTAAATCAACAAGGAGCAAGAATGAACAATAAAGACATTCACACCATCTTTGATATACTCAATAAAGAAGTCAAACAGTGGAAGACGCCTGCCGTCACTGTTGTGGCAAAAAAGCGGAGTCCCTTCCAGGTTTTGGTAAGCTGTATTATATCGCTTCGTACGAAAGATGAAGTGACGGGGGCTTCTTCGAGGAGGCTCTATGCCAGGGCGGATAATCCCAAGGACATGCTTAATCTCTCGGAAGAAGAAATTGCAAAATTAATATATCCAGCAGGCTTTTATAATGTAAAAGCTAAACAAATATTTGATATTTCTAAAGCACTGGTTGAGGATTACGATTCAATCGTTCCCGATAGCATCGATGAACTGATCAAGTTCAAAGGGGTAGGGCGCAAAACGGCAAACCTTGTGGTAACACTGGGTTACAACAAGCCCGGCATTTGCGTTGATATCCATGTGCATCGCATCACTAATCGCTGGGGGTATGTGAAAGCAAAAACTCCCGATACGACAGAAATGGCTCTTAGAAAGAAGCTCCCTCATGAATACTGGATTCCCATTAACGATCTGCTCGTTACCTATGGTCAGAACCTGTGCACGCCCATTTCACCCTATTGCAATCAATGCAGGCTAAATGATTACTGTGACAGGGTGGACGTGACAAAGGTAAGGTAACTAACTGAAAAATAAAGCGATGGTTCCGCCGGTGAAGAGAGTAAGCAAGCTGCTTACCTTTTTGGGCCGGCTTTTATCTTCTCCCCTCAAGATCTGGCGCTCTGCAGATGTAAAAGGTGGTTGGAAGGGATTATCTGATTTGAACAGATGTTATGATGGTTTCTTATTATTTGTGTGAATTTCTGCCTGCCTGCAATATCCCGTCATTCCGCAGTTGACACTATCCCCATGGTGAGTTAATTTTTTTTCTTTGACAGTGAACGTTTGTTCACCTATAATTATTTTAATCCTCTAAAAAACTTCCCCCCTGTCAAGGGGGGATTGAGGGGGGTTGCTCTTAAAACTTATTACAGGCACATCCTATGAAAGACCAAACAAAACAAAAAGAAAGAGTTGACCTGCTCACCGGTTTTTATCAGGAAAAGGGCAGAATGCCCAGTTTCTCCGAGATGGCTATTTTATGGGGCCTAAAATCGAAAAACGCCGTTTCAAAGGTCGTTGCCGGGCTGGAGGAAGTGGGCATTATTGAACGTGACCATAAGGGAAAGCTTATTGCCAAATCAATAAGCTCACCCTTGAGAATGCTTGGTACCGTTGCCGCCGGTTTCCCCACACCGGCCGAGGAGGAACTGGCAGACTGTATCTCCCTTGACGAAATGCTTATTCACAACAGGGATTCAAGCTTCCTCCTCAAGGTCTCCGGTGATTCCATGTCGGGCGCAGGCATCCTCCCCGATGATATGGTTATCGTAGATAAAGGTTGCACACCTAAAAGCGGCGATATCGTCATCGCCGAAGTAGATGGTGAGTGGACCATGAAGTACCTGAGAAAACGCGGCAACGAGGTTTCCCTCGTTCCGGCAAACTCTAAATATAAAATTATATATCCTGAAAATGAATTGAGGATTGCCGGGGTGGTGACATCTGTAGTGAGGCAGTATAAGAGTTCGAGGTGATGGGGAAAGCTACCACCCCCAACCCCTCCTAAAATAGGAGGGGAGGTAAACGGTACAACCTAGTAAGATGGGTAACAGAATAACATATAGACATAGGTAACAGTATAATAAAGGGAGAGGAGGAAATGCCTATGCCCTGGAAAGATACGAAACCTATGGATGAGAGAATGAAGTTGAT
>Ga0224514_10000256_pt1 | contig 16066 bp, 16 predicted proteins | sample SF_May12_sed_USG_3_FD_169107 | JGI IMG/M metagenome (GOLD analysis project Ga0224514, IMG submission 169107) | Sediment microbial communities from San Francisco Bay, California, United States - SF_May12_sed_USGS_24 | ecosystem: Environmental > Aquatic > Marine > Sediment | place: USA... | reverse complement strand
CAGTGCCTTCAGCTCGATCTCGCGGTAGGGCAGTATGTTATTCGGATCGGTGGTGTCTTCCACGGTATACGTGATATCGCCACTGTCATCGGCGGGATGCACAATGACCTCTGTAAAACGCACCCAGACCTCGGCAATGTCGGCGTCATTGACCGGTGCATCGGTGATACTCAGTGTCAGGCCGCTGCCGGTGACTCCGCCACCGCCGCCACCGCCACCGCCACCGCCGCAGGCAGTGAGCAGGAAGGCCAGCGCTGTAACAGCCAGCAGGTTGAGAGCCGGGGTAGTGAATTTATTCATGATGCATGCCTCGTTTTTATATATAAAGCGTGATTGCGCTTGTTTGTCGTATTGTTGTTACCCGGCGTGATGATTGGCCGGGGGACTGTCGCCCAGTGATTGGTACCCAGTCTGTCAAATATCTGACCCGTATTATATTGCACAAAGGTAGTACGCAGGCAGCCATAGAATATTTGTGGTTTTTCATGGGCTTGGAAATATCGGGCTCGGAGGCCCGGCACAGTCACTCTCGTCTGTCTCCGGCCCTATTCTGCAAACCCATCTGCTAAAGTTCCGAGCCATGGTCCAGCTCCCCACCGTCTCCGAAGCCGATACCCGCGATGCCTGTGTGGTTACGCCGGTCGATGACTATGAACTGATCGATTTTGGCAGCGGGCGCAAGCTGGAACGCTGGGGTGACATCCTGGTGGAAAGCCCGGACCGGCTGGCGACCGGGCTGCCGGCCGACAGGCACTGGAATGCCGACTGGATTTACGTTGCCGATGTCGGCGTGCGCGATCACTGGGAGCCGACACGTTCCGGTTTGTCTCGCGAGTGGTCAGTGGTGGTGGAGGGCCAGGCGGTTGTGTGCCGGCTTGATCCGCGCGGGCACGTGGGCCTGAAAGGCCGGGATATTCCCTGTGCGCAGTGGATTCGGCAGCGCATCGAGGGTTGTTATGACCTCGACGAAATTCGTGTCCTGAACCTGTTTGGCGGCAACGGCTTTGTTTCCGCGCAGGCGTTGCAGGCCGGTGCCTCGGTGGTCCATGTCGATGCCAGTGAGACCATACTGTCCCTGGCGCACAGCAATGCCGGAACGACCGGTATCGAGTACGTGCAGGAAAATGTCATGGACTATGTCGAGGACCTGCTGCGTCGCCAGTTGCGTTTCGACATGATTATCCTGCCGATCCCGGCTGTCGGGTATGGACCCAGGGGGCAGTTCTGGGATCGCGAGGTCGACATGGCGCGGCTGGTGAAGTACCTGCCGCGACTGGTCACGAAGGACTGCCTGGGTGTGTGGCTGTCCACCGACAGCGGTGCAACGACCTGGAAGGCGGAGGGGCTCGGGCAATTGCTGCGCGATGCACTGCCGGGCTGCACCATCAAGCCGCTGCACCTGGGTGCTGCAACGCAGGCCGGGCGTGTGTTACCGGCCGGTGTGGCCGCGTGCTGGTATGACGAGACCGAGTTTCTGCAGACCAGTGACATGCCGCTGACTGCCGCGCAACTGGAAGAGCGTCTGGATGTTCACATGATCTCGCTGGGTGCGGCCGAGGAGCCAGCACGCGCACTGGCCGGGTTCACGCGTGCGCAGCAGGATTTTGTGCTGCACTGGGCCAGCATCGTGGCACGCACCAGTGCCGGCATGGCGCTCAACTTTGTTGCGCATGTGTGCCCGGCGCTGCGCCTGATGGATGACGATGGTATCGAGGCCTGGCTGCTGGCGTGCATGGATATCTACGACACGAAAGGCCTTCACCCGGCGGTCGCCGCGTTCCGGGACGTGGAGCGGTTTTCCCGCGAATACAAGGCACGTGCAACCGGGGTGACGTTTGACGATGTCGTCAACGTGCTGGAGATGTTCGTGCACGGATTAAACGGACGGCGTTTGAAGATCGAGTGCGGCGGTCAGTGTTATACCGATACCGAGACCATTTTCGTGCCGGCCATGGTGGCGCACTTTGATAACAATGACGACAACTTCCAGCTTTACAAGGTCATGGTCGTGCATCAGTGGGCGCAGACCTGGTTCGGTACCTGGCGCATCGAGGCAGGCGAAGTGTTCGGGCGTTTCACGGACCCCGATGCAGCATGCAACTGTTTTCACCTGCTGGAAACGTTGCGTCTCGATGCGCGCATCCGTGATGTGCTGCCCGGCGTGTACCGCTATATCGAGCGTTTCCGGGCGGACAGCGAGTTTGCACTTGATGCAGACTGGCAGGAGGCAGCCAGGCAGCTGGCGCGCCCGGAGGCGCGTGTCGAGGATACGCTGGTCTGGCTGCAACGCCTGGTCGGCAAGCCGCTACCGGGTCGTGTGATTTACCAGGGCGTTATGCAGCCGGAGGCGGTCGACAAGGTGCGCGGGGCGCGTATCGAGGCGGACAAGCAGGCATTCCGCCTGCACATGCTGCGACTGGATAAAGAGCTGCAGGATGCAGAACACGCCGTGGAAGAACAGGGCGGACAGGAAGCGGATGACGCCACCGAGCGCCAGCTTCCATTTGAACTGCGCAAGGTCGAATCCGATGAGAACCCGGATGGTTACGTCTATGAGATGCAGCTCGACGGCAAGCCGATTGCGCCGCCGGATAATGTAAAGGGCACCATGGCGTCCATCTTCCAGGACCTTGGCGAGATCCCGGAGGATTACCTGTATGCCGCCGGTGATGGCGCCTACCTTGCAGAGGCGATTGGCGAACAGAGTGCCGAGGATGTCTGGAAGGGCACCTATCACGAGGAAGGCGCTTTCCTTTATAACGAGTGGGATTACGAACGTCAGAACTACCGCAAGAACTGGGCGGTGCTGCGCGAACTGGAAGTCAGCCCGGCCGATGACGGCTTTGTGCGCGACACGCTGGTCAAGTACCGGGGGCTGACCGCGCACCTGCGCCGTACCTTCGAGGCGCTGCGCGGCGAGGACAAGCTGCTCAAGAAGCAGCCCTACGGCGACAACGTCGATATCGATGCGCTGGTGGAGGCCTATGCCGATGCCACCATGGGCATGGAAATGACCGAGCGCCTGTTTACCAAGATGCACAAGCTGGAACGTGATATCGCGGTGATGTTCATGGTCGACATGAGCGGTTCCACCAAGGGCTGGATCAACGACGCCGAGCGTGAGGCGCTGGTGCTGTTGTGCGAGTCGCTGGAAACGCTTGGTGATCGTTACGCCATTTATGGTTTCTCCGGCATGACGCGCAAGCGTTGCGAGGTATATCGCGTCAAGCGCTTTGACGAGGACTACACCGATGAGGTGCGCGGACGCATCAGCGGTATCCGGCCCCGGGACTACACGCGCATGGGGGTCACCATTCGCCACCTGTGCCACTTGCTGGGTGAGGTCGAGGCGCGTACCAAGTTGCTGATCACACTCTCCGATGGCAAGCCGGATGATTACGACACCTACCGCGGTGCCTACGGCATCGAGGACACTCGCCAGGCGCTGATCGAGGCACGGCGCAACGGTATCCATTCCTTCTGTATTACCATCGATACCGAGGCGCGCGATTACCTGCCGCACATGTATGGCGCGGTGAACTACGCCGTCATCGATGAGGTACGCAAGCTGCCACTCAAGGTCTCGGACATCTACCGGCGGTTGACGACGTAGCCATTGTGCTTGTGGCCGTAGCGGGCGAGGCATGCGTGCGGCCCTCTCCTTCAGGCCTGTCAGTTGTGGTTTCCCCGGGGTCTGTCATCAAATCCGGGCCTCAACCGCCGCCCGGCCTCCTGCCACCATAAAGACTATAAAATATATACAAAACAAATAGATATAAATAATCACCCTGGGGTGGTCGGTGCTGTTCTCCTGGCAATATTAGTTGACAATTAATAAGAATATAGTAATATTATAGTTGTCTGTAATAGTTGGTTTACAGGAGGTGTCCCATGTACATCGATAGCCTGACAATTACTGCACTGGTTGTGTTTGTTATTGCGTTGGCGCTGTTTATCCGCTTCTGCGTGATGTCGGTGTGTGGTATGCAGGCTGCGCGCCCGCGCGGCAATGGTGGCGAAAGGCCACAGGCCCGCGGGTTATGAGCCTCGCAACGCACACCCTGCGTCTGGCAGGCCAGGAAGCCCTGGCTTCCGACAGCGCAAAGTCCCTGCTGGCGAACGGTGGCCAACTGGTCGATGTCCGCTCGCCGGCAGATTTCAATCGTGGTGCGCTACCGGGCGCACTCAACCTGCCGGTCGATGCGCTCACCCATGATTCCAGGCAACTCGACAAGCACGAACCGGTAATTCTCTACGGTATGCACGAAGTGGCCTGTGTTCGCGCCGCGCGCTTGCTGGCCGGGCAGGGTTTCTTACGCATCTACCATCTTCACATGTCACGCACCGGCATCGGCTCTGTGCATGAGTGTTGAGCAGTTCGAGACGATCTCGCTGAACCTCGGGGTTGGCGGGCTGGTGCTGTACATGCTGTTTATCATGTACCGGCTGGCGCGTGAGTCCAATGCCGGACGCTTCGGTACGCTGGTGATCTTCCTTTCGCTGGGTCTGGGTATTGCCGGTTTTGTCGTAAAGTCCGTGATCCAGATGATCATCGAGGTATAGGCGGCAGATTGCCGCCGCAATTTTTTCTAATAATTATCGCGCCTGCAAGGCGCTCCTACAGGTGTTTCTAATTTGGTGTAGGAGCGCCTTGCAGGCGCGATAGATCAGCGTTGAATTGCTGGCTGGGTCCCCGCCTTCGCGGGGACGACGAAGTAATTGTTTAGGACAGATTGTAGGAGCGGATCTAATCCGCGATCTTTTCCCGAAAAAACCCATCGCGCTTGAGAGCGCTCCTACAACAATAAGACAACATTGTAGGAGCGCCTTGCAGGCGCGATAGACAAGCGAATTGATTCATGGACGCCCTGTCAGGCGTTACCACTGTCGTCTTCTTTTTTCTCAACCGGATTGTCGTCATCCATGAGGATACGGTGCGCCGGTCCTTCCATGTCATCGAACTGTCCCGAACGAATCGCCCAGATGAAGATCCATACGATCAGTCCGACCAGCAGCAGGGACAGGGGGATCAGCAAGTAGATAATCTCCATCGTTTCAGCGTTCCCGTGTCAGCCGCAAGGCATTCAGTACCACCAGCAGCGAGCTCGACGACATGCCGATGGCCGCCATCCAGGGTGCGACGTAGCCGAGTGCCGCGGCCGGCAGGGCGATGAGATTATAGCTGACCGCCCAGACGAGGTTCTGGCGAATGATGCGCAGTGTGCGCTGCGCCAGTTGCACACCACTGGACAGCGCATCGAGTCGGTTCGACAACAGGATCATGTCGGCGCCGGCCTGGCTGATCTGTGCTGCGGCCTGCATGGCGACCGAGACATCGGCCGCACCCAGCACCGGTGCATCGTTGATACCGTCGCCTACCATGACGACCACGTTACCCTGTTGCTGCAGGGCCTGCACCGCACGCAACTTGTCTGCCGGTTTCATGTCGGAAGACACGTTATCGATACCGACCTGGTCCGCCACGGCGCGCACTGCCGCGGTGTTGTCTCCACTCATGAGTATCACCTGCTTGCCGGCACGCTGCAGCGCATCTATAACCACGCGTGCCTCCGGTCGGGGTGTGTCCTGCAGCGAGAATCGCGCATGCACCCGGTCGGCGTCGGCGAGCAGGATGTGGGTTGCGCCGGTTGCAGATGAAGGTTCCGGCGGGATCGCTGCATTGCTGTGCGTATGCACGAAGTCAGGGTTGCCGATGAACCAGGTTTTGCCCGCTACCGTCGCGCTGATGCCCGCGCCCGGGTGGTTGGTGATGTCGCTCGCCGTGAGCGGGTTGTCGCTCACACGCGCGTTTATCGCCCTGGCCGCGGCATGTTCGGAGCTTGATTCCAGCGCCGCTGCAATTTGCAGCAGCGTCTGTTCGTCGAGATCGGACTGATACTCGATGTCGACGATGGCCGGCGTGCCACAGGTCAGAGTGCCGGTCTTGTCGAATACGAAATGTGTTGCGTTGGCCAGCGTTTCAATGCGTGCGCTGCCGGTTGCCAACAGGCCTTTTGCGAGCAGGGTGCCGGTTGCGGCGCTGATTGCAGTCGGCGTCGCCAGTGACAGTGCGCACGGACAGGTGACGACCAGCACCGAAACCAGCACCGGCAGCCAGCTGTCGGGATTGTGCTGCCACCAGTACAGTCCAACCACGCCGGCCAGCAGCAGCACGCCGGCCACAAACCAGGCGGCGGCACGATCGGCCAGTTGAGTGATGGCCGGCTTTTCCTGCTGTGCCCGTTCCAGCAGCCGGGTGATCTCGGCCAGCACGGTATCAAGGCCGGTTTTCTCCACGCGCATGTACAGCGGACTTTCCGTATTGATGCTGCCGCCGATCAGGGTATCACCGGGCGACTTTGTCAGCGGGGTACTCTCTCCACTCAACAATGCCTCACTGACACCCGAGACGCCGGACTCGATGCTGCCGTCGGCCGGCACGGTTTCGCCGGGCCTGATCAGCACACGGTCACCCGGCTGCAGCTCGGCGGCCGGGATGATCTCCTGTCGCTGTATACCCTTGTCATCGACCAGTCGTGTCGCCATGGCGGGTAATGCGCTTGCCAGGCTTTCCGCGGTCTCCGCACCACGCTTGCGGGCCATGAGTTCGAAGAAACGGCTGACCAGCAGGAAGAAAATAAACATCACCACGGAGTCGTAATAGACCTCGCCGCGCCCGGTGAGCGTGGCATGCACGCTGCCACCGAAGGCAACCAGGATGCCAAGCGTAACCGGGACGTCCATGCCGATGCTGCGGTTGCGCAGGTCACGCCAGGCGCCGCTCAGAAAGGGCGTGCCGGAATACAGCAATACCGGTGTGGTCAGCGCCAGTGCAATCCAGCGGAACAGCTGGCTGAAGTTCTCCTCGATGCCGGACCAGTCACCGACATAAAGAGCAACCGACAGCATCATGACCTGCATGCCGAGTACGCCGGCGATGCCGATGCGCCGCAGCTGCGTGTGGTGTTCGCGTTCGCGCGCCTGTTGCTGTTGTGCCGGGTCGTAGGGGTGCGCGGTGTAGCCGATGTTGTGGATCGCCTGCAGTATGTCGCTGAGCTTGATGCGGGTGTCATCCCAGCGCACGCGTGCGCGGTGCGTAGCGTAGTTGACCTGCACGTCCAGTACGCCGGGCAGCCGGCCCAGGTGGCGTTCATTCAGCCAGGCGCAGGCGGCGCAGGTAATCCCTTCCAGGATCAGTGCGGCCTCGTGTTCGTGTGCGCCGGTGTTGCGGACAAAGGTCTTCTGGATTTCCGGGTGATCATAGACCTGTGTCTGCTGGATGAACTCCGGGACCAGTGCCTCGCCGGTGGGCGAGAGCGCGGTGCGGTGCCGGTAAAAGCCGCTGTGGCCGGCATCGACAATGGCCTGCGCGACGGCCTGGCAGCCATGGCAGCACATCGGCTGGCTGGCGCCGTCAATGCTGACTGTCAGGTCAAGCCCGGCCGGGACCGGCAGGCCGCAATGAAAGCAAGCCGCGGGACTGCTGTCCGGCGGTTTAATTGGGGTGGTCAAGGCTGCAGGGGATTCGGAACAAGACACGCAGTCGCACAACAGGGTTGCAGAGTCAGTGCAGAGCATAGCGCACTTTGACGAGAGGCCATTGATAAGTATTTGCTAATTTACTTCTTTTTGATCCATGTCAATTTCGATGCCGGGGGCATCCACAATAATGACCGCCAGTTTCTGACAGCACCCATGACGGCATTGTCGGCGGGACTGCGCTGCAAACGGCTTTGGTTTGCCCAAAATAAATACCGGGGCAACTATCGCCGGCACGAATATCGGTCCGTAAATTGTCATGCTGAATGTTGGCAGAAAGTTCTGATGCCGGTTGCTTGAATCGGCCTGCGGCCTGAAGGATACTGGCCGTCCTGATGGTGTGCTGACAGGCAGCGTACCGTCCAAAAAAATTCGGGGAGCCTGGCCAATGGTGCTACAACACATCTGGGGTTTGTTCGTTAATCCGAAACGTGAATGGGAATCCATTCGCGATGACGAGTGCACAGTCGGCAAGTGCTATGCCGCGCATGTCTTGTTGCTGGCAGCCATCCCGGCCATCTCCGGTTTCATCGGTACTACCCAGTTCGGTTGGCAGATCGGTGCCGGTGACCCGGTCAAGCTGACGGTCGAAAGTGCTGGCCTGATCTCTGTACTTTACTACCTTGCCATGCTGGTGGGTGTGTACGCGATCGGCTGGATGATTCACTGGATGGGTGGCACCTACGACGCCGACGTGCCGCTCTCGCAATGCGTGGTACTCGCTGCCTACACTGCTACGCCACTGTTTCTTATTGGCATCATGGAACTCTACCCGGTGCTGTGGGTGAACATGGTGGTCGGTATCGTGGCGCTGGCCTATACCGTGTACCTGCTCTACAGCGGAGTGCCCATCATGATGGGGATTTCCGAGGACAGGGGGTTCCTGTTCTCCAGTGCAGTGCTGGCAGTCGGCCTGGTGGCCTTTGTAGCACTGCTCGCCGTGACCGCCATCCTCTGGGGGATGGGGCTGGAGCCGCATTTCACGCGCTAGCACGTTGCTCTTTGCCTGGTCGTGTACGCGCCAGGCAGGTTTTCTGCAGGGCGCTGTGCCAACTACACTATTGGCAAGTAAGAATTCGTAATCTGTTAACCATTTGCAGTCAGGGAGTTCGGCATGACCGATCAGCAAACCTATAACTACACGGTTGTAAGGCAGTTTGCCATCATGACCATTGTCTGGGGTATCGTCGGCATGCTGGTGGGCGTGATCATTGCCGCGCAACTGGCCTGGCCGGTGCTGAACTTCGATATCCCCTGGCTGACATTCGGCCGCCTGCGGCCACTGCATACCAACGCGGTCATCTTCGCCTTCGGGGGATCCGCACTGTTTGCGTCATCCTATTATATTGTTCAGCACACATGCCACGTGCGCCTGCTCTCTGACAAGCTGGCGGCGTTCACCTTCTGGGGCTGGCAGCTGATCATCCTGTCAGCGGCGATCACGCTACCGCTCGGCATTACCACCAGTAAGGAATATGCCGAACTGGAATGGCCGATTGATATCCTCATCACCCTGGTATGGGTGTCCTATGCCCTGGTGTTCTTCGGCACTATCCTGAAGCGTCGGGTGCCGCATATCTACGTGGCAAACTGGTTCTTCGGCGCTTTCATAATTACGGTGGCGATTTTGCACATCTTCAACAGTGCAGCCGTGCCGGTCAGCATGCTGAAGTCCTACTCGGTCTACGCGGGTGTACAGGACGCCATGGTGCAGTGGTGGTACGGCCATAACGCCGTGGGATTTTTCCTGACGGCCGGCTTCCTCGGCATGATGTACTACTTCGTACCGAAACAGGCGGGTCGCCCGGTGTATTCCTACCGCCTGTCGGTGGTGCACTTCTGGGCGTTGATTTTCACCTATATATGGGCCGGTCCGCATCACCTGCATTACACCGCATTGCCGGACTGGGCACAGTCGCTGGGCATGGTCATGTCACTGATCCTGCTGGCGCCCAGCTGGGGCGGCATGATCAACGGCATCATGACGTTGTCCGGTGCCTGGGAGAAACTGCGTACCGACCCGGTGTTGCGCCTGCTGATCGTGTCGATTTCCTTCTATGGCATGTCCACCTTCGAGGGACCGATGATGTCCATCAAGACGGTGAACGCGCTGTCGCATTACACCGACTGGACTATTGGTCACGTGCACTCCGGAGCGCTGGGCTGGGTGGCGCTGGTCTCCATGGGCAGTCTGTATTACCTGATTCCACGGCTGTTCAACCGTGACCTGTACAGCCTGAAGCTGGTGGAGGTGCATTTCTGGACCGCGACCATCGGCATCGTGCTGTACATCGCCTCGATGTGGGTGGCCGGCATCATGCAGGGCCTGATGTGGCGCGCAACCAATGCCGACGGCACGCTGACCTACAGCTTTGTTGAATCGGTGCAGGCCATGCACCCGTATTTCATTGTGCGCTTCCTCGGCGGAGCCTTCTTCCTGTTCGGTGCGCTGGTGATGGCATGGAATATCTGGAAAACCATTGCCGGTGCCAAACCGGCAGTCGGAGTCATTCCGGCGCCCGCTGCGGCACATTAAGGAGACGATCATGGCAAGTGGACATGAAAAGATTGAAAAAAACATCGGCTTGATGATCGTGCTGATTGTTCTCGTGGTATCCGTTGGCGGCCTGGTGCAGATCGTGCCCTTGTTCTTCCAGCACTCGACCACGGAAGCGGTTGCCGGCCTGGAGCCTTATTCGCCGTTGCGGCTGGCGGGACGCGATGTTTACGTCCGCGAGGGCTGTTACCTCTGTCATTCGCAGATGATTCGCCCGTTCCGCGCCGAGACAGAACGTTACGGACACTACTCGGTGGCCGGCGAGTTCGTCTACGACCGACCGTTCCAGTGGGGCTCGAAACGCACCGGTCCGGACCTGGCCCGTGTTGGTGGCCGCTACAGTGACGAGTGGCACCGTATTCATCTCGCGAGTCCGCGCGACGTGGTGCCTGAATCGATCATGCCGGGCTACCCGTGGCTGGAAGAAAACGCGGCCGATGCCTCTCATATCAAGCGCAAGCTGGAAGTGCTGCGCATGCTGGGCGCACCGTATTCGGATGCGGATATCGAGAATGCACCGCAGGCCCTGGAGGGCAAGACCGAAATGGATGCTCTTATTGCCTACCTGCAGGAGCTTGGTACCGCAATCAAGACGCGGAGATAGTGCACATGGATTACTCGCTCATTCAAACGATCTGGACCGTGGTGGTCATGGTGCTGTTTGTCGGGATCGTGATCTGGGCCTGGAGCGGCAAGCGCAAGCAGCGCTTTGACGAGGCGGCCAACATCCCTTTCAGCGAGGATGAGCCGACGCCAACAGACAATATTTCCAAGGAGAATTCCCATGGCTGATTTCACCAGCAGCTTCTGGAACTGGTACATCATCATACCGACCGTTGTCGGGATACTGGCCTGTTTCTGGCTCATTCGCTGGCTGTCCGGCGATATTAGTCCCGAAGACGAGGGCAAGGAGATGGACCATGTCTGGGATGAAGACCTGGTCGAGCTGAACAATCCGCTACCGCGCTGGTGGCTGAACCTGTTCTACATCACGCTGTTTTTCAGCATCGGTTACCTGGTGCTGTATCCCGGCCTGGGTACCTTCAAGGGTTTGCTGGACTGGACATCGACCGGACAGTATCAGCGTGAGGTTGACCTGGCGGACGCGAAGTTCGGCCCGCTGTTCAAGAGATATGCAGAGATGGATGTCGTTACCGTTGCTGCCGATCCTGATGCGCGACGCATGGGCGAGCGCATGTTTGTCAGCTATTGCGCGACCTGCCATGGTTCTGATGCGCGCGGTGCGCGTGGTTTTCCGAACCTGCGTGACAATGACTGGTTGTACGGTGGTGAGCCGGTAACCATTTTACAGACTATTCTCAATGGCCGCAGTGGCGTGATGCCAGCGTGGGAGAATGCGCTGGGTGGCGAGCAGGGCGTGGCCGACATGACCGAGTTTGTGTTCAGTCTGAGCGGCCGCAAGGCCGACCCGGATGCCGTCGCACGCGGTAGTGAGCAGTTCAACATGCTGTGCACTTCCTGTCACGGTGTCGACGGTCGCGGCAACCAGTCACTGGGTGCGCCGAACCTGACCGACAATATCTGGTTGCACGGCGGCACCCGTGCACGTGTCATGGAAAGCATCGCCAGGGGGCGTAATGGACAGATGCCACCGCACCGCGAGTTCCTCGGCGAGGAGAAGGCGCACTTGCTGGCGGCCTATGTCTACAGTCTGCAGACTGGCCAGGCCGACGAGTAATCGTAACGCCTGTTGCGGGGTGTAAGTGGTTATGGCAGAGAAACAGATACCGAAGCTCCACAAGTGTATCGCCGTGCTGTGGCCGTCATTCCTGGTGGCGATTATTGCCACCGGGTTGTTTTTCTCCGCCTTCGATCCGGATGACCTGTTTCCGTTCGGTAAAGAAACCACGGTCAGCCGGCTTGGCATCTATTCAATCGGCTTCCTGTGTTTCTGGCTGATTTCGTCGATCTCCGGCATCGGTACTCTCTACTTCGCGATTACCAACTGCATGCGTCAAGACCCGGAAAACCGGGACAGGTAAACCTCAATCATGGCTGCGGCCCACCAGAAAAAACCTGCGGCTGCCGGTGGCGCCGACGAGCAGGTTTCAAAATCCCTATATGCCAAGGCGGAGAAGATCTATCCGCGCGAGGTGCATGGCCTGTTTGCACGCCTGCGCGTGCTGGGTGTGTTCGGTCTGCTGGGTTTGTATTACCTGGTGCCGTGGTTGCGCTGGGACGGGCACCAGGCGCTGTTGCTTGATTTGCCGGCGCGCAAGTTCCATATCTTCTTTATCACGCTGTGGCCGCAGGACTTTATTTACCTGGCAGCCCTGTTGATTATTGCCGGACTGACCCTGTTCTTTGTCACCGCCATTGCCGGGCGTGTGTGGTGCGGTTATGCCTGTCCGCAAACGGTGTGGACCGAGGTTTTTCTGTGGATAGAGCGCAAGGTTGAAGGCGACCGTCCCAGGCAGCAAAAGCTTGATGCGCAGCCGATGGGTGTCCACAAGTTCCGTATCAAGGCCACCAAGCACTTCCTGTGGATCACATTCTCCATCTGGACCGGTTTCACCTTCGTGGGCTATTTCACACCGATCATTGATCTGGGACAGCGCCTGTTGGCATTCAACCTCGGGTCATGGGAGAACTTCTGGGTGTTCTTCTATGCTTTTGCCACCTACGGTAATGCCGGCTGGATGCGTGAGCAGGTGTGCAACTACATGTGTCCCTATGCACGTTTCCAGAGTGCCATGTTCGATAAGGATACGCTGATTGTTTCCTATCTCCCTGCGCGCGGCGAACCGCGTGGTTCGCGCAAGCGCAGTGCTGATCCTGCAGAGCTGGGGCTGGGTTCTTGCATCGACTGTACGCTGTGTGTGCAGGTGTGCCCGACCGGTATCGATATCCGCAACGGTCTGCAGTATGAATGTATTGCCTGTTCCGCCTGTATCGATGCCTGTGACGACGTGATGGACAAGATGGGTTACGAAAAAGGCCTGATCAAGTACACCACAGAGAGCGTCATGAAGGGTGGGGAATCGCACGTTCTACGCCCGCGGATTATTCTTTATGCCGTGATCCTGCTGGGTATCATGGGGCTATTTGCATATTCATTCAGTCAGCGCATTTCGCTGGGCCTGGATGTCATTCGCGATCGTAATCAGCTGTACCGCGAAACCAGCGATGGACTGATCGAAAACGTCTACACCCTGAAGATTCTCAACATGGATCAGCTGGCGCACCGCTACAAGTTGAGTATCAGCGGCATCCCCGGTATTGAGTTGCGCATGGACCTGCCGGAAATCCAGGTGGATTCCGGTGGCGTGCTGGAACTGCCGGTACGGCTGCGTGCCGAGGAGGGCGAGCTGGAGGCGCGCAGCAGCGAGGTCGTGTTCTCGCTGGTGGCGGAAGACGACGCGATGCTTGTAGCTACTGAAGAGGCCCGCTTCCTCGGGCCGCGCTAGCGATGGATGCGATGAACAGAGAGGATAAAAGACCCTGGTATCAAGAGCCCTGGGTGTGGTTGCTGATTGCACTGCCCATGTCCGCGGTTATCGGTGGCGTCATTACCATCTACCTTGCGGTCGTCAGCAGTGACGGACTGGTTGTCGATGACTATTACAAGCGCGGCAAGGAAATCAACCGTGACCTCGTACGTGACGAGGCCGCAGCACGCTATCATGTCGAGGCCAGCCTTGAACTGGATGCGGATACGGTCAGCTTAAAACTCAGTGCGATCAACGGCGCATGGCCGGACAATGTGCGCCTGTCACTGTTGCACCCGACCCGTGCCGGGCATGACCAGGTATTGGTGTTGCCGCACGGTAATGAAGGTAGCTATCGTGGCCATATCAATGAGCTCACGCAGGGCCACTGGTACGTGCAACTGGAGGCGGATGACTGGCGCCTGTCCGGCACCTTGCCGGTGCCGCTGACAGAGCCATTGGTTCTTATGCCGATGAAATAGACAGGGGCGGACGATTATTTGATCGTTAGCCTTTTTCCACGAATCCATCGGGCGAAGGCCTCTTATCTACTCGGTTTCCATGGCGCAAACACCCTTTAGCCGGCAGACAACGACTGTTCGAAATCGGATGTCTGGGATAATATCTCTTGCATCAGCAGGTTGTGATCTTTCCGCAGTGCTACTAGCGCAACTCGAAAACTAAATCTATACTCAATCAGGCACGAATACGTAAGAGTGTCAGCAATCCTGGATTATGGTGTAACAATAATCCGGAGAAGATGTGCAAACATAAAAATAAAGGCCAACGATAATATGACGAGGAGATCGATATGGATATTATGACCGCCGGCAAATATATGTTCCCTGAACCATCCCGCCATTTTAAAAAGAAGTTACTAGCAACGGCGATTACCTTTGTCGTGGGAACGGCTACTTCCACCAGCAGTGTCGCACTGTCGAGTGGGAATTCACTGCAGTTTGTACTCGGCACAAAGCAGGTGGTGGCATGTACTTACGGAACAACCCCGCCTTGTAACATTATCCAATACAACATAACTGATATTGTCGGTTCATATTTTGCTTTTGATACAAATGCTAACGGCATAGACCCAAATGAAAAAACCCCGATGGAATCATTCAGGGGTATTGTGATAGGGGAGTCTCAACTGGCCAGTGGCAGCCACCCCGGCCCTATTGATGGTAGCGAAAACCCTGATATTGACCAACCCTGGGCCTTCTTTGGTGGTACCGGCATGCACCAGACAACAACGCCGGTTAACGTATTAACAAGTTCTGGAAATGCCGTGACTCTGGATTTGAGTGGCTGGAACGTAACCTGGAACGGTTGATCGTCAATTGCCATGACACAGCTCGGTGATGCCGCTGTCAGTTGTGATGCCAGCTGTAACAGTGGTGAGAATTACACGCTTGATGCAGCATTTCACGTGAATGGGGCCGGTTTTACAACAGTACCCTATGTCATGCACCTGGAAGGGGCGATTGGTGGTGAGGTGGTTCCCTTGCCGCCAACCAAGGAGGTAAACGTGCTGCTGACGGGCGGGAGTTCTCAGGAGTGCTCTTCAACGGGGGGTAGTTTGATTGAAGCAACCGCGGATATCAGAACCTCTGATACGGATGACATTGCCTCAATTAGCTGGTCTCTGGATGGCGGCGCTGCCGGTAGCGGTACTGCAATAGACGTGTTCATTCCTTTAGGCAGCCATACGATCAGTGTATTTGTAGATACGCTGGCAAGCGGAACCTTCGAGAGTTCAGAGCAGGTGATAGTTGCTGACAACACACCTCCAGATCTAAACGTTATATTCATAGATCAGCAGAGCGGGCAAGAGGTGACCGAAATATCGGGTGATGGCAGCCATTTTGTGACAGTTTTGTATGATGTTACTGATGTATGCGACCCAGATCCCGTGGCCAGTGGCGTTGCGGTTCCGGTTCATGCTGTCGATGACGGTGACACCATAAAAATAACAAATAAAGAAGTGTCCAAGACTAATCTTGGTACTTCAGCTGTGAATGTGTCAGCAGATGCCACGGATGCTTCCGGAAACCAGAGGCATAGTGGAGCTACACTGCTGATTGCTGATTAGTTCGAGTGGTGTATTTGGAATAACGCTGGAAAGAAGCGGCATAACACTTGATGGGATAGTAACAGCGGCGGTCTTCGGGCCGCCGTTTTTATTGATGGGGGTTTTATAAAGCATCGAACCAGTTGTCATTAATAGCTAAAGATTGATGTGGGTCCTTTATTGCCCTGCATAGGGCGAACGTCCAGACCCCCCTATCTGATTTTCCTTACTGTCCATTACCCTGCAATCAGAGTTGCACAGGATCAGGTGTGGATAATAGCTGCCATGTCTTTTTTTTGTGTAATACAAAAATGAGTTCTGATTCCAGAATGAGGCATGTGTAGGGTCCTGGTATGCTCCACTCCTGTAAGTTGAGGCGCCAGTACATCAAGAATTCCACATAGAAATTTATTCGGTTATGTTAAGGATGTTCTGCGAAGCAGGGTCAGTGAT
>Ga0224514_10000255_pt1 | contig 16103 bp, 21 predicted proteins | sample SF_May12_sed_USG_3_FD_169107 | JGI IMG/M metagenome (GOLD analysis project Ga0224514, IMG submission 169107) | Sediment microbial communities from San Francisco Bay, California, United States - SF_May12_sed_USGS_24 | ecosystem: Environmental > Aquatic > Marine > Sediment | place: USA... | reverse complement strand
CCACCTAGCATGTCACAGCATCGCTTGCTTATCGTCAAACCAAGTCCCGTGCCACCAAATTTTTTAGTCGTGGATAAATCTGCCTGCTTGAATGCTTCGAAGATATTTTCAAGTTGTTCATCATCCATGCCTATCCCGGTATCTTCTACTGTGAATATAATCATGCCGCTATCATCCTGTTGCCGACGTACATCAATGCTTACCACACCATTTTTAGTAAACTTACAGGAGTTACTTAATAAATTTAATAACACCTGGCGTGTACGTGTCAGATCTGTGTACATTTCATCGATATCGTCTGCAATAGACACTTTAATGGTATTTTGTTTCTTATCGGCAAGTGGCTGAGCGGTTTCAACAACATCATTAAGCGCACTGGTTACATTGACACTCTCCAGGTACAACTCCATTCGTCCTGCTTCGATCTTGGACAAATCAAGAATATCATTTATCACTGCCAGTAAATGTGCACCTGCGGTCTTTATTTTATTAAGATCACTGGCATCAGCATCCCGACCTTCAAACTTCATTTCTTCTGCCATCATTTCACTATAACCAATAATGGCATTTAATGGTGTGCGTAACTCATGGCTCATATTGGCAAGAAAAGCACTCTTGGCCTTACTTGCCTCCAGTGCCAGATCACGAGCCATAGCTAACTCCTTGGCATAGTCATCCAGATCCGCATTGATATTTTCAATTTCATGTAAATTGCCTTCACGTTCTTTTGCCTGTTTTTTAATAACGCTATCTGCATGTCGCACCACGAAAAACAACGTCAGATAAACAATAACTAGTATGCTACCCAATACTGACATAAAGGTAATCTGACTTTTTTCCATATGGTGATAGGATTCAGTAATGTCAGTATAAATCTCAAAAAATCCTTCGACATTACTGTTTTTTTGGTTCTTAATTGACAAATAACTTTCCAGTATATGCCTTTCCTTCATAGTTCCTTTTGTTGACGTTATTGTTTCTTTATATGCGAGTTTAGTAAGAATCTCCTTACGTTTTGCAACATCAGTTGTAAAATATTCTTTCTGCTCCAGCAGACCAATTTGCTCATGACTGGTGGAATATATAACTCTGCCGCTGTTATCAAAAATTTTTATTTTTAAGACATTAGTATTATCCAGCAGCTCCTTAACGGAGCTATCCAGCACTAGTATTGAATAATTCTTTTCTTCGTATGTAAATTTTTTATTTATTGATACCATATCCATTACACCTTTAACCTGGGACCAGATAGCATTGGACATGGCACGGGCAAGCACAACGTTATAACGTTCACCCTGATTCTTTAATTCATTAATAGCAATAATACGATACATCCAGCCGAGCAATATCGCTGCAACAATAATGGCCACGAAACTGCCCAGTGAAAAACTTTTTATAAGATTAAAACGGCGCTGTTGCATCAGTATCCCTGTTGTTTTTATTCGTCCTGAAAACGTTTATGGATATCAATAAACGCTTGTTCACACCGCAGAAAAGCATCAACGATATCAGGATCAAAATGCTGTCCCTGTCCTTTGATAATGATGTCTTTACTTTTCTCATGCGAAAAAGTTTTTTTATAGCAACGGGGAGAAGTCAATGCATCATAGACATCAGCCAAGGCAAGGATGCGCGCTGATAACGGAATATCTTCGCCTTTTATACCTTGTGGATAACCACTACCATCCCATTTTTCATGATGGTTATCCGCAATATCGATACCCATGCGGATAAAGTCATTGCCCGGATGTTTCTCATCAATTGCCCGTAAGGTATCACCACCAATAGTGGTATGCGTTTTCATTATCACCCATTCTTCAGCCGTCAATTTACCTGGCTTGGAAAGAATATTATCGGGCACTCCCACTTTACCAATGTCATGTAAAGGGCTCGCGGTATAAATACAGTCAATATAGCCTTCGCTAATAATTTCCGTATATTTTCCTATTTGTGATAAATCGCTGGCCAAAATACGGCAATACATTCTCATGCGGTCAAGATGCTCCCCGGTTTCCGGATCTTTTGACTCTGCCAGTTTTGAGGTGGCAAATATTGTTGAAAGCTGGCTCTGGGAAATTTTATGAATTTGTTCTTCTACACGGGTTTCAAGGTTTTGCGTATACTCCTGTTCCTGATCATGCAGCTGTTTTTTATTCAGACATGCGCTGACACGCGCCATTAATAACACCGGATTAAATGGTTTGGGCAGATAATCTTCAGCGCCCATTTCAATACACCTGGCCACACTCTCAACTTCATCCAGTGCCGTAATCATAATTACCGGAATATGGTGCAACTGCTGATCAGACTTAACCTTCTGAAGTACCTCAATACCATCCATACCAGGCATCATAATATCCAGCAATATAAGATCAATATCATGCTGTTGCAGTTTTTCCAGAGCATCGTAGCCATCCGTCGCACAATGAAGCGTGTAATCTAGTCGTTGCAAACGTCTATACAACACCTCACGGTTCATTACGTTGTCATCAACGATTAATATAGCTGGCGCAGACACGCGTTCTACCTGAAACTGTGGTTCACTCATGGTGAGTACTCTGTGCTAAGTTAACTTGGTATAATTTTATATAAATCCATTCTGGTTACATGTGAATTCCTTTTTATATAGATAAAATATCGACGTAATTGGGGAAAACTTTAGCCGTGATAATGCATTAACAAATACCACTTATTTTAATAAGGTTTTAACGCAGGATAAATTTAAACCATGTGGCTCGATGAACTGACATTAATTCAAAAAGTTGCCGTTTCAGCACTACCGATTATATTTGCTGTGGTATTACACGAAGTTGCCCATGGCTGGACAGCCCGCTACTGTGGTGACAATACTGCCTGGCAACAAGGGCGTTTAAGCCTCAACCCTCTCACGCATATCGATCCTGTTGGTACGGTGTTGGTGCCACTACTACTACTGGTCACCGTTGGTTTTGCCTTTGGCTGGGCCAAACCGGTGCCTATCAACTGGGCAAATCTACGCCATCCGCGCCGCGATATAGTGCTGGTCGCCGCAGCCGGCCCACTGGCCAACCTGCTAATGGCCATTTTCTGGGCAGTAATACTCAAGCTGGCAATGGTATTACCTAACGAGATGGAGTGGTTAATTCGACCCTTGGTCTATATGAGCTACATCGGAATTATGGTTAATGTCGTACTAATGGTCTTTAATTTGCTGCCGTTACCGCCCCTGGATGGGGGACGTATTGCCACCAATCTGCTACCTTATCCTTGGGGCTCGTATCTGGCACGGGTAGAACCGTTTGGATTTTTAATTCTCCTGATATTGCTGGCAAGCGGTTATCTATCCAAACTGATATGGCCGGGCATACAGGCCGTGATAGGCATTATCCTGAATCTGTTTGGCTTGAATTAATCAGTATTTAATCGCGTTTTTGGATAACTTTGAAACGATGGTTGTTGTCAAACTGGATGATGGACCTTCCAGCTACGTATGAATGGGTTAAGTAAGGGCGCAACACATCAGCAGGAAAACGAATTTGCCTACCATCTTCACTGGTCATCTGCATAGCACTCACATCACCCTCATAATAACTGCGATATTTTTCAGCGCTCAGGTTTAAATTAAAATGTATTTCCACGTTTACTTTGCCAATGATTTAGCGGCAATCCGAAATAGAGACACCTTCAAATTATGATATAGTAGCCCGTACAAACCTGCTCAATATTATTGGGGGTATGTTTGAGCACTATATGTCATTAAAACTATACAGATAACATTTTCAGGAATGATAAGACTCATGATTAAATTTAATATGCCTTTTTTCCCTTTGATTATTAAATCAACAATTATCGCCATCGCACTTGCTGCAATTGGCTTTTTCATTTATCCCGAACTTGGCCTGGAACAATTAACCGCAGACAATTCAGCAAGAGTTTTCAGCTATGCCATCCTTGTGGGTGTGATACTCGGTGCAGTACTCATTAACACCAAACTGTCCATCAAGCTTTCCAGCAATAAAGTAGTGTCCATTTTTGTTGGCAATCTCGCATTTAAAGCCTCTGCCAATGCATTACGTGAATTATTTGAGGATTACGGGGAAGTTCATGCTGTACGCCTGATGACAGATCGCGTTACACGTCGTCCACGTGGCTACGCTTTTGTCGAAATGGCCGCCAGTGATGCCAAACGGGCTATTGCTGACTTAGATGGCACTGAATTTTATGGTCGCGAACTAAAAATTAATATAGCGAACGAGCGTAAGCCTCAATAATAAATTTACATCAGAAAATAAAAAAGGGGCCTAAGGCCCCTTTTTTATTTTCTGATGCTTATTTTATCTAGCGAACTTCCAGTAATTCCACATCAAAAACCAGCGTCGCATTTGGTGGAATAACATTACCTGCACCTGTAGCACCATAACCCATATCTGGCGGGATAAGGAGTGTACGTTTGCCACCAATTTTCATTCCTGAAAACCCCTGATCCCAGCCCCGAATTACCTGGCCTGCTCCAAGAATAAAGGAAAAAGGATCATTTCGATCCAGTGAACTATCAAATTTTTCACCCTTGTTATCTTCCGCGCTATCGTCATAAAGCCAACCGGTGTAATGCACAACAATAGACTTTCCTTCAACGGCTTCATCACCCTCTCCCCGTGTATGATCAATAATCTGTAATTCAGAAACTGATGACATATTCAAACCTCAAATTATTAGTTATGAACTTGTATATTATAGAGGAAATTATCGAAACTGCCCTGGCAAATATTGCTTCTGCCTAACCATATTTCAATATCATAATATTTTTTATAGCTTAATCCATTTACTGATATCCGGAATATTATGCCCCCGATAAACAATTTCACCTTGGGGAGAGACCAGCACCAGGGTTGGTGTGCCTATAACATGATAGGCCTCTGCGACATCCAGGTTTTTCAGGCGATTACTTAAAACCAGATAACTCAACTCATTATCTTTGACATATTCTTTGACTTCCATATCATATTCACCACCAATATTAATCGCGGCTAATGTTAAACCGTTTCCCAGATACTGCTGATGAAGTTTTTTTAAATCCGCAATATGTGCATAGCAATAAACACACTCCGTTGCCCAGAACACAAGCAATACATGCCCTTTGCTTGTAAACGATGTCAGCTTATGCAGGCCACCATCCAACGCTTTAAGCTCAAATGCAGGGGCCTGTTCTCCAACTTTGTAGCCCGTGCTACTGGGTACCGCCAATACCGTATTTATAGAAAAAGCCAATAATAAAAATAAGCCAGGAAGTTGTTTAAACATTGTCATTACCCAAAAGAAAGCGGAATCATTATCCGTTTATTTTACTAGGATATAACCATAAAAACACGCTCAGTTTCAATTTGCACCTCTCAGCTTCCCTCTCTATAATCGCGACTGAAATTAACAAGTAACCCCCCAACGACTGATTGTTTTATGCCCACGCAAAATGTGTTCGATCTTGATTTAGAAGATTTTGAAAAAGAAGTTATTACGGCCTCTCACCAGTATCCTGTACTTGTTGACCTTTGGGCTGACTGGTGCGCTCCCTGTCTTGTAATTGCACCTATCCTTGCCTCGGTCATTGCTGAATATGATGGTGCCATCAAACTCGCCAAAGTTGAAGTCGATGAAGGTGAAAATATGAAACTGGCAGGTCGTTACCAGGTTAGAGGTTTCCCCACAATTATCCTGTTCCAGAACGGTGAAGAAAAGGCACGCTTTAGCAGCGCACAATCTGCCCATTATATCCGTGAATTTATTGACAATAACACTGACTGATTACTTTTTCTTTTTGCCTGTCTTTGTATAAAACACACCGGGGATCCATGTTTTATGTAACTTGGCAGTTTCTTCCAGATCACCTTTTTCTTCATCCTCAAATCGAAAATTATTTTTGCCAATTCGAATAATGTCACCGTCCTTCAAGCGACATAAATTGATACGCTCATCGTTAACAAAGGTATGGTTAGTACTATTCATATCCTGCAACATATATTCGATGCGATTGTCATCCGGTCTCAGGATGACTTCAAGTACGGCATGATGTTTGCTAACCAGCTCATCATCCAGTGAAATATCACTATGCTCATCCCGACCAATCTGGATCTGTTGTTTCTCAATGGGTAATTTTAATCCTGCGCCACTATCTGAAATTTGCACTAAAAGAGCCACACTACTTACCTAGAGCTGAAATAAATGGAATCCAGAAATAGAGCAGCAGGGCAACCACGGATAGATTAACAATAATATTCATTCGATAGCGCTTTTTCTCTTCGCCCGTTGTTTGTGTCAACCATATTGTCGACATCAAACTATCCAGTAACAGCAACATGAAAAATATAGGTGCCAACACCGGGATTAATAGTGTCTGAAACATTTGTGCACCTTCGTAAAAAACTTCACTACCTGGCTCAGGACGAAGCAGTATAATTGCTATTGCCCCCAAAATTAAAGCGGCACGCATCGGCTTTACATTTTTTATGATATTCATAACTTCTCCTGGATTTGCTACCGTCTGTTTTTATTATATTTTTACACTATCTTGGATGATGGTATTTTATCAATATATCCACTAAATTATAGCCATATCCGCAAAGTATCAAACAGTGTCAGATTTCAGTAAAATGGTAGGATTATTGAAAACCTTCAACAAAATTAACAGCTTAAGGTTCTACGATTACAGGTCTGAAAAGCTGACTTTAACCTGATTTTGGTACTCTTTATCAAACACCAGATCAATCAGCCATTGTCCCTTACTGTTATCGGCCTTTACCTGATTTAAGTCCGGCAGATTCTCAGCCAGATATGAACTACTCGCCGCAATCAGGGCTTCATTCTCTTCATTTACCAGGGCATGGACAAGATTAAGTGCAATAAACTGCAAACGCTGATTCTTGTCCGGTGAGCTGATTAGCTCCCCTGCCAGGTTAAAGCCACCGTCCATTTTATGTTCCATTTTTTCAAGGGAAAGACGCTGTTGTTCTGTCAGTGCAACACTGCGATCATATTCAAGTACCGCCTCACCATTGATGAGAACAGCCATTTTATCACTCATGGAAACTCCTGAAACTGAGTATTTAGTTCAAGCAGAGGATATTAAGAGCCCGAGCCGAAAATTACCAGCATTGCTGGTAAAGAAAGCCACAAAAGTCCCTTAATGAAGAATAACGTAAAACCAACAAAATCCAGGCGTTTTATCCAGCAACACGGTTTTGTTTGTGGTGGTTGATTCGCCAGTAATTGTGACATAGCCAGCATATCCAATTATTTATCATCAGGATTATTATTGACTTCCTGGCTCAGGACTTTAGCGCTGGCGGGTTTATTTGTTGGCTGATTTTACCACCCCAGTTCAGTCTCCTTCTGACTGGCCATGAAACTCTCAATCAAATCAGTAGGCACTGCACCAATTTGCTGAATCATTAATTTACCCTTTGGCGAATAAATCAGGAATGTGGGGGTACCTCGCCATGAGACCCCGGTCAGTTCGAAAAACAAATTAGCCACCGCTTCTGGCTCACCAATCAGGTTAGGAAAATTTATATTATGCTTCTTTATAAATTCTTCAGCAGCAACTTTGTTGGCCATGCCATCCAGCGAAATCCCCAAAACCGTTGCATCTGTATCAGAGTGGACAAAATGGAAATCAACATATTGATGCGCTTCCATGTTGCAAATATGGCAGTCTGAAGCCCATAGCATCACGACCAGCCATTTTCCTTCTCCGGAAAAGTTGTCAATGCTGTCGGGTTTTCCTTGGAAATCGTATAAAGGACTTACTGCAAAACTATTGCCAGTGATTCCCAGCATAAATAAAGAAATTAACAAGAGTTGCCAATGTTTGAATACGCGCATAACTGCCTCTTTAATTATTAATTTTTTCTTGATTTTTTTATGACCCTGAATCCATCCAAAGAGTTCCCTGCTATTTCCTGTTGTTCCGAAAACCTGCTTTCACATAACAGCAAAACAAGAGAGCTGAATCCAGAAGACTAGCTTTTATCCAGTGACAAGACAGTGACAACATCGTCTTCAACTTGCCATTGAATATCAAAATCCAGCAACTTCATACCATAGTGCACTTTGTCACTCGCCTTATTCGCATAAGCCGGTCTTGGATCCAGTTCAAGTACCTGCCGGATAAAATGCTGAAGCTCGGGTTGCTCTGCTTCTGCATTCCTGACTTGTTGCATTGTTGTATCACTAAACTCAACAATCAGTTTTGCTGCCGGACTTGTGGAAGCATACCCAGCTTTGGCGTCAGTAATACAATCGGCATAAGGGACATAGGGCTTTATATCCAGTACCGGTGTACCCTCAATTAAATCGGCACCTTTTATATCAATAAACAGCTTGCCCTGATGATGTCGTATACCTGTTAACTCCACCACAGATAAACCAATAGGATTTGGTCGATAGGGGGAACGAGAGGCAAATACCCCTATACGTTGATTGCCACCAAAACGTGGCGGACGTACTTTAGGACTCCATACTTTATCCCTGTTTTTATGAAAAATGAAAGTAATCCATAAATGAGAAAAACCGTCCAGTCCTTCAAATGCCTCATCACAATTATATGGCGATAATATTTCCAGACTAAATGATGCCTGTTTGATTAGACCAGGTTGTCGAGGTGTACCAAACTTCTCCTTAAACGGGGAATGAATAATACCAATAGGCTCCAATTTATATTTCATTCTTGATAGCCACTTCGTCCCTGCCGGTTAAAAAAACGTTGGGCATTACGCAAACGGATATTTTCAGCCAGTGCGGCTGGCAATTGTTTTAACCAGTTACGATGGTAGTTGATGAATTTATCATAATGAAACCAGCCTTGATCAGCTTCATACCATTTATATATCTGGTGTGCATTCCATACGGGATCGGTACCTGTAATAAAACGATGTGGATATGTTTTTATTAACGTTAACCAGCCGGGTAAAAGTACTCCTCTCTCATCGGTCAAATAACCATAGTGCCAGGGATCACGTGCGGCCAGATCAAACCAGACATTATTACAATGTTGCATCAGATTTTTTAAACCATCAGCATTAATGACACCCCCTGCATGCGCCCACAGAAAACGTACCTTGGGATAGCCTTGACATACCGGCAGTAAATACTTGTAAGAGGAAGCATCTGTATGGATCAGAAAGGGTACATTGAATTCATCCGCCAGTTTCAACAAACCCTGGAAAATCGGGTTATCTCTCCTCGGCCCAACACCCGCCATCAAGTGTACTTCACCTATGCCGTGGTATTTACCTGAAGCTAATGCTTTGCGTACTTCTGACACCACTTGTTTATCATAAAACCAGTTAAGCCGGTTACCCGCATGATAATAAGGTGAGTAAAAAGGAATAATCCAGTCGCCACCTACTTCGGACAACTTTAAGGCATAACTTGATGGCACACTGGATACCGCCGCGAGGACAACATTATGCTTCTTTAGTATCTCAACAGCTTCTTTTGCTGTCAGAAGTTCCTCGTGATCCCAGTTAAAGTGTAAATGCATATCTGCAAAGGGAGGTAAATCATGCCTGCCAACAGTGGTACAAGATACAAGAAATAACAGCCCTATAATATATACAAACCTTTTCATGATCATTAAATATGCGCTAATGATAAATATCGCCTTGTTCCCATTTCGGTCAGTCGACTTACTGTTCTCTCGAAAGCAAACGCGAGTCGTTTTCCCGTGTAGAGTTCAGACGGTAGCGCCTCGGCCGTAGCCACCAGTTTTACCTGGTGATCATATAAAGCATCAATTAAATGAATAAACCTTTTTGCAACATCATCATGCGCTTCTGTCATACAGTGTATATCACTAATAAATACCGTAGTGCACATTTGGGCAATTTCGATATAGTCATTAGCTGAACGATATGTGGCGCAAAGCTCACGAAAATCAAACCATACCAAATCATCGGCCAAAGCCAGGTACTGTATAGTCCGGTTGTTGATGATCAGAGCCCTGTTATGTTTGGCAGGAACAACAGCCATTTTTTCAAAACAGGCTTGTAAGCTATCCTGACCTTTACCGATTTCCACTACCTGATAATTTTCGTTCTTTTCCAGTGTACTGAAGCGGTAATCCTTGCCTCCACTTAATTCAACTTCATCAGTAAAACGGTGTAACAATTCGATGGCAACCATAAACCGTTCACGCTGTAGACCATTTTTATACAAATCATCTATAGCAATATTGGAAGTGGCAACCAGCGTTACCCCGTTATTAAATAATGCTTTTAACAAACCTGCCATCAACATGGCATCAGCAATATCATGCACATGGAATTCATCCAGGCAAAGCAAGCGATATTTATTTGCCAGTTGTTTGGCCACGATATTCAGCGGATCGGGTGATTTTGGTAACTGCCTTAACTGCCCATGGATATCCAGCATAAAGCGATGAAAATGTACCCGATATTTTTCGGTGAACGGTATGCAGTCATAGAAACTATCCATTAAATAGGTTTTGCCACGACCGGTGCCACCCCATAAATAAAGCCCGAATACAGGTGCGATCTTCACCTGAAATAATTTTTGCAACCAGCCTGGTTGCTTTTGCTTTGCAGCAACCAGCAGCTGCTCATATAAAGTTTGTAACTGATCAACCGCTTGTTGCTGTTGTGCCGCATGCTTGAATGCCCCTGATAATAAATCTTTCTGATATCGCTGAGCTGGTTCCATTTAGTAGCTACTCTGACTTGAAACCGAATTGCTTATGCGTGGCATCACAAAAAGGTTTATTTGCTGAATGGCCGCAACGGCATAAGGCCGCCTTGTTACGTGTCGTGCTACTTTTTCCATCACGACTCACAATCTGCATTGGGCCTTTGGCCAATAACATGGAGTTTTCCCGGCACTGGATAACCAGAGGGCCATCGCTTTGAATGTCTTCTGCCCGCTCATCCGTAAACTGAGCATGATCCTGAAACCCTGACTCCTTATGGGAACCGTCACAAAAAGGCTTATTCTTTGAGGCTCCACAGCGGCATAAAGCAATATCTTCTCCTCTCGCCATCAATTGTCCATCAGCATCTTGCACTTCGATGTTTCCTTTCGCAATCAGGGGCCCATCGGGCCTGACCATAATACTGTTAACTGTTGTTTGCGGGCTGTTTTTTGTCATGTGTTTAACCTTTCTGTTATCCCCCACCCACTCCGACTGAAAGAGGGAATGTGCCATATTGGCGCTAATTGAACCAGATTGCACCAAAACAAAACGTAATAAATCCATGAAACATATATCTATTTTTACCTGTAGAATTAATCCATAATGACGTAATCATATTCTTACACAAGATTAAGTACTGACTGACAGATTATTTTATGGCACTATTTTATTATTCACTTCACAGATAAATAAAGGAACGAGAACTGTAAAAAATGGTTAAGGAAAAACAGGACAAAAACATGTTTACTAACAACACACAGATACTGGAATCCCACCGATACGGTGAGGCTGGGAATGTTCCGCCACGCAGGAAACGTATTTATACTGATGGGAAAAACTGGTATTTCCTGGCACGAAATGGTGGTAGCAATGGACCTTTTAAGACATTTACTGAAGCCAAGTCCGCCTTAAAACTGTTTATGCGCCGCTCCGGTATTGTTTCCTTTAGTGATGATCCCAACCATTTATAAGTCTAATATCTAAGTTCATCATACAAACGGTGTTTATCCCGACGACCTAATCAACAGATAATCGGGCTAGCCAATTTCTGTTCCAAACTACACAATCTGACAAGCTTCATCAAATTCCAGACGTGGTCCACGAGGATAAAGTTTATCCTCACTGCCATAACCTATTGCACAAATAAAATTGGCTTTTACCTTACCCTCAGGGAAAAAAGCCGCCTCCAGCCTAGCGTTATCAAAACCTGACATCGGCCCACAATCCAGATCCAGACTACGTGCCGCAAGCATCAAATACGCACCCTGCAAACTACTATTTCTAAATGCTGTTTCATGAATTTTATCATCCTTACCGACAAACCAGGATTTAGCATCGGTATGAGGAAACAGTTTTGGCAATTGCTCATAAAATTCTATATCCATGCCAATGATTGCCACAACCGGCGCAGTCATGGATTTTTCAATATTCCCTTCATCCAGACAATCTTTTAGTTTCTGTTTGGCTTCATCAGACGTGATAAATACTATCCGTGCCGGACAAGAGTTAGCACTGGTTGGTCCCCATTTCATTAGATTATATAAGGCTATTAACTGTTCATCGCTAACAGGTTTGTCCTGCCATGCATTAAAACTACGTGCGCTACGAAACAAAATATCCAGAGCATTATCATTTAGTTTCATTTTCTTTTCCTGTAAAAATTAATTTGTTTGTACTTTTTAATACTGTGTCACTACTGTTCAATCCCTACAAATGATTATTGTGCCCATAATAGCTCATAAACAAAATCAAATTTTTAACCTGTATTTACAGTTATTACTGTCTGACTATGCAGCAACACTGCAAATCTCATATAGATAATCATTAATAGATTATTTATTACTGATTCTCTTCCTATCTTCATCATAAAAAACCCCTCATTCCTTGTCACTATGGCAAAAATAGCACTATAATTATTAACATTAATAATAAAAAATTCGGAGTTGCTATAATGGCTGATGATAAAGAGCCTTATAATGGACCAGAGCGCCGATCAGGAAAGGAGCGCCGTCAAAATCATGACCGACGTGAAATGATCCGTTTTGAACCCGATAAGGGAGATCGTCGTTCAGGTAAAGACCGTCGCAAAATGAAAAGTGTCTGGGATGATGGCCGCGGAGATCTTTAATCCATTTCAATAAGGTTAATGCAACCGCTGCAACCCGTTAAATTGTTAAGCTAATTTTTCCCATCGTGTGCCCTTCCTCTATTGCCTCATGTGCTTTAGCAGCCTGGGCAAGTGGGTAACTGGCTCCCAGCTCTATTCGTAATTCACCTTTATCAATCCAGTCAGCGCATTGTTTCAGTATATTAACCTGATGCTGACGGGCCTCCAGCAATTTTTTTATCATTGGCGTCAGCATCAACTCAAAACTTACTTTTATATTTTTCAAACGCGCTTCTTTCCAATCCACATCGCTACCGGGATCCAGTAAAGTCACTATCTCGCCACAATAAGCCAATGCATTTATACTTTGCTTGAATACTGCAGGGCCCACTGTATCAAAAACAATATCAACCCCCTTACCTGAAGTCATTTTAATAACACGCTCTGTCACATCTTCTTCTTTATAAAGGATAACTTCATCCGCACCCAATGCTTTTACAAAATCAACCTTGTTCTGCCCTTGCACGGTTGTGAATACCCGCGCGCCCTTACGTTTGGCTAGCTGAATAGCGACGTGACCTACGCCGCCTGCACCGGCGTGAATCAGAATGGTTTTATTCTCGTCAAGCTGCACCCGATCATATAGTGCCTCCCAGGCGGTTATTAATACTAAAGGACCTGCCGCTGCCTGAACAAAATCAATTGTGGAAGGTTTATGACTTAATAGACTTTCATCCAACACATTGTATTCCGCATAGTTACCCTGCTCATTACCCAAGCCACCATGACAAAACCAGACTTCATCGCCTGCTTTATAATCTGTAACTGCTTCACCTACCTCAACAATTACACCGGCACCATCGCAGCCCAGGACAGCAGGAAGCCGATCAGGATAATACCCGGCAGTCGCACGAATCTTCGTGTCAATCGGGTTTACCCCTGCAGCCTTCAACTTTATCTTTACCTGGCTGGGTAACTGAATAACTGGCTCAGCTATATCCACATACTCCAGCACACTACTGTCACCCGCTGCTCGCATTTGTATCGCTTTCATTTTAGTCTCCGCCACACCGGTCATTACCCCCTTGGGTAAAGTAACAATTATGTTAAAATATTTTCATGATCATTCAAAAAGAAATCGACATCATGACCGAAGGCCGGGGTACCTATGATATTACCCAAAAGGTTCAACAGGCTGTTGCCCACTCTGGGGTTACGACCGGCTTATGTCATGTTTTTGTCCATCATACCAGTGCTTCCCTGATTCTATGTGAAAATGCTGATCCGGAAGTTCGCTATGATCTCGAGCGCTTCATGGCAAAAACTGTACCAGATGGAGATGAAATGTTTCGTCATAATGCCGAAGGCAGTGATGATATGCCGGCACATGTGCGTTCAATCCTGACGCAAACTGACATTAATATACCTGTGTCACGGGGACGTTGTAATCTGGGTACCTGGCAAGGTATCTACCTCTGGGAACACCGGACTTCCGGTTTTTTGCGTCGTCTGATATTAACCATTCAAGGGTAATTTTCAAGGATTTATATTCCACAATAAAATTGATAGATTTAACCCTAAACTTCATTTATCACCCTAAACTATACCGTTTATCCACAAAATCCTGTGTGTTCTTTGACAAATTTGCGATATTGTCTTATATAAATATTAATAATGTTCTCTACGGAGCACTTATGCAAAGCCATCAACACAGAGAAGCTGAAACAGGAGTTGTCCCATTTCGTTCTGGGCGGTTTTTTGTTGCTGCTAATAAATGGTATTTCACTACTCGTGAAGGCATTGATAAAGGTCCCTTCAACTCAAAGCATGATGCGGAACTTTCCTTGACCGAATTTTTGGAACACTGTAAAAAAATTAATAAATTGTTTCATTAAATTTTAAGTGTTATCTGGCTAACCTGGCAACAATACGCCTGTCCCACCTAAACCACAGTAGCCGCGAGGATTCTTGGCCAGGTACTGCTGGTGATAATCTTCTGCATAATAGAATTCCGGCGCATCGATGATTTCTGTAGTAATTCCACTATAGTCTGCAGCGGTTAATGCTGCCTGATATTTTTCTTTTGTTGTTTGAGCCAATGCAGATTGCTCTGGACTATAACAATAAATACCTGAACGATACTGCGTTCCCCGATCGTTACCCTGACGCATCCCCTGAGTAGGATTATGTGCCTGCCAAAAAGCGCTTAACAATTCTTGATAGCCAATATCTTCTGGATCATAAATCACAAGGACGACTTCATTATGCCCGGTCCTACCAGAGCATACTTCTTCATAGCTTGCGTTAGGTGTAAAACCTCCGGCATAACCCACTGCGGTTGAAAACACGCCGGGCAACTGCCAAAAATAGCGTTCCGCTCCCCAGAAACACCCCAACCCAAACAGGGCACGCTGCATATTCTCTGGAAAAGGGGCAACAATCGTATTGCCGGTAACTACATGTTGTGAACTTACCTGCATAGCCTGATCTCGACCTGGTAGCGCCTCTTGCGCTGAAGGCATTTGTAACTTTTTGTTGAGAATGGCCATATGCAATACCTTGTAGACATGAATAATAAAATACTAAATGCAATTATGTTTGGTATTGGATGACTCTATCATAAATAAGTTCCGCTGATTCGCGTTGTGCATATGGAGACAATAAGTGAGAACGAAGTGTATCTTTATCAATAACATGTCTGACATCTATACCATTCAATAATAAATAATCTGAAATATACTGTCGATGGCAATACTCTGGCTCAACCTCGCTGGCAAGCAATGCTATTGTTCCCGTTGATACCAGGTTCAATAACTGGGCAATAGCTCTTTTAAAAGTTTCACTCGATATATGATCAGCAAAACTGCGCTGGGTACTATTATCCAAAGCGGTATGAACAGAGTTTGTATCCGTTTGTCGAGATTGCTCTCCCAGATGTCGACCTGCCCAATGATAGATAATATCAACCTGCGCAAGTGACTATTGTAAATCATGTTGATAGAAACAGGATGAGCATTGCTCATTGGGTTGAGCACGAATATCGACCAGAAGATTAATCTGATTATTTTTTAATACATCCAGAAATGTTTCGAGCGGCTGATTGCCATGCCCCAGAGTATAAATAATTCCCGCTTCCATAAGCTTGTTGATTTTGACTTCCAACCTTACAGAAACAGGAATAATGCCATACGTTTAATCAGCTTCATCCACATCATCCATATCGACCTGGCCTGACAAGCGACGACGGATATGTGACCAGCTTATTCCTGTGGTCAAAATTGCACTGGCAATAATCAATATCAGGTAAACCAGAACATC
>Ga0224514_10000253_pt1 | contig 16138 bp, 16 predicted proteins | sample SF_May12_sed_USG_3_FD_169107 | JGI IMG/M metagenome (GOLD analysis project Ga0224514, IMG submission 169107) | Sediment microbial communities from San Francisco Bay, California, United States - SF_May12_sed_USGS_24 | ecosystem: Environmental > Aquatic > Marine > Sediment | place: USA... | reverse complement strand
TACGCAATCCTGCGATACCACCTCTTCGGTCCGGTGCCGTGGAAGGACTTTCCCATGTTCATACTCAACAAGGGTCTGTGTCTTGCCGCCTTTATCATGTTGACCCTGAATTTCGCCCTGGGGCCCGCCAAAAACCTGGGTGTCCCTGTGTCCCAGGGTTGGCTGAATGCACGCAAGGCACTGGGGATGACCGGTTTCCTGCTGGTCATGATTCACGCTTTGATGAGCTTCCTGCTGTTCAGCCCGGCGGTCTATGGCAAATTTTTTGCCGAGAACGGAACCCTGACCCTGTTTTCGGGGCTGAGCATGCTCGGCGGTGTGCTGGCCTTTGTCGTGCTCTGGGCATACAACATGAGCTTCCAGACCTTTCTGCGGGAAGACAAGGCGTTTATCCGGTTCATCACTTCACGGAAATTCATGCTGTTCGCGTTGCTGCTGGGCGCAGCACATCTGTTTTTCATGGGGTATGAAGGATGGCTGAAACCTGCCGGCTGGCATGGTGGGCTGCCGCCGATCAGCCTGGTGGCCTTCACATTTTTCGCGGTCGGCTACGTGATCAATCTGCTCGGCAGGGAGTGAGCCTGGCGAGAGCGATCAGCATGGTCCTGGTCAGAACGGCCGCAGGCGAAATGACCTGACCGTGCGGATGTAGAGCCGCTCCAGGAAGACCGATTTTCTTCCTTTCCTGGCGTTTACCTGCGCCATCAATGACGCCGGGTCCAGACCAGCTTCAGCGCTATAGGCCTCGAAAAACATCCGGACCAGCGGCTCATCGAGCCGGCACAGCGTTCGGAAGTCCACCGCCATGTTCCACACATCGTAAAGCGCAAACCGGCTTCCGGTCATGTTTTTCCCGGTACACAGGGCGTAAGGCACATCGAAAGCGCTGAGGGATTGCTCCGCATTGCCTTCCACCATGAAGTTTCCCGAGTGGGCCGTACCCCAGACCATACCCGCCTTGTGCATCACGGCGATCAGCCGCCCTGCCCCGCTGATCAACGCTTCCCGGCCTTCAGTGCGGGTCGCCAGCAAGTCCCGGAGCGTTTTTCCATTGAGGTAAGCCGTGGTCAGTTGGCTGTACCAATCCCTGCCCGGGATGCGCCGTAATCCGAAACCGAGTGGCTCCGCTACGGGAAGTCCTTTGCCGAAAGCGTACTGCAGGTTTTCAAATTCGCGCTGCGCCTGCGGGTAGCGGAACAGGTCCCGCCAGGTCAGGGCCAGCGGGGTGCGGTAGATTTTGCTGACCTGTCGCCGTGATGTCTCGGCGCTGCGCGACAGCACGATGCGGATTCGGGGTTCGTCCTGCAGCAGGATGCTGCCCCCAACGGATTCCAGGTCTGAATCAGCCGTCCCGCGCGGCAAATCGCCGGCCCGTTGCCAGGCGATATCCGGGCTTTGCGCGGGGTTCCAGCTCACATGCTGAAGGTGCCGACCAGGCGGTCGATCGTCCAATACGCAGCGATTCCGCCAATGGCATAGGGCGTGGCGCGGGTCAAAGTCAGTACAGTGTGGCCGTGAAGGCGGTGCAGACCCGCCAGCAGCAGCGATACGGCCAACACGAACATCACCTGCCCGGTTTCCACGCCGAGATTGAACATCAGCAGGGATAGCGGCACTTCGTTTTGTGGCACCCCGATTTCAGACAGCGCGCCGGCGAAACCCAGGCCGTGCACCAGGCCGAATCCGAATGCCACCAGCCAGGGCCAGCGCTCGGACGAGGTCAGCTTGCCCTCGTTCTTGTGCACGACCTCTACCGCCAGCAGCAAGATGCTGAGTGAAATGACCGCCTCGGTGGGCACCGACGGAATGCGCACCAGGTCCAGCGTGGCCAGCGCCAGCGTCAGGCTGTGCGCGATGGTGAATGCGGTGACGGTTTTCAGCAGCGGCCAGATGCCGTTGACGATCAGCAGCAGCGTGACCAGGAACAGCAAGTGGTCCAAGCCCTCCAGGATGTGGATGGTGCCCATCTTCCAGTAGGAAACCGCCAGTTCGGTGCGCGTGACCTGCTCGGGAACGGTGAACGCGTTGTTGGCCGAGCGCAGAATCGCCGAGTGTTCGGAGCCGTCGGCCAGCTTGACCCGCACCACGACATCCGCCGGAATCCCGACCAGGCCGTCGATCGTGAAGGTCTCACCGTTCAGTACCCGGTCGCCGGCGCTGTACGACTTGGTCTCGACCCAGGCGCCTGCTACTTGTTGACCGGAACCGGGACCCATCTGTTCCAGGAATTCGGGCAGTAACGGGGTCAGCGCCAGTACCCGGTCGCCCATGGTGGGCACTTTCCAGGTGACATCCACCCAGCCGCCGTCGCGTTCCGTCACTTCCAGCAAGGCCGGGCGGAACTCGTCGGCCGGCAATGCACCGGGCAGACTGCAAAGAATCATCAACAGCGCGGCGAAAACACCGGGCCGCAGCATCTTCAACCGAAATTTCATGATGAGCCTTCGGCTGCCTCTGCAGCCTTTGCCGAACCGGCCTCTTTCCTAGCTGCCTCGATCTGCGCATCCAGCAAGCGCTCAGCCGGCAACTCTTCGACGATGATCTCGTAGCGTTCCTTCAAGCTCTGCAGGAATTCGGCATTGAATTCCTCACGTTTCTTCATCTGCCAGTCCTCGAGCACGCGGGCCTGCACGATGTCGAATTCGGCGGGCGGCGCTTTCTGCAGGCTGTAGACGTAAACCAGGTGCACGCCGAAACCGGAAAGAACCGGGCCGTGCCACTGGCCGGGTTCGAGCTGCATGACCGACTCGGCAAAGCCGCTGCCCATCTGGCGCCGGACATCCAGTTCACTGGCGTCGCCGAAATAGTTCTGCAGCATGAAACGGTCACTCAGTTCGGCCATGTCTTCGGTCGGCTCGCCCGCTTCCCGCACTTGCTTCAGTACCCGCTCCGCGTCCACCAGCGTGGTATCACCCCTGGCATCAGGGTCGAAATAAAGCTGGGTGAAACTGATGCGGTCGGGGTCCCGGTAGGCATCCCTGTTTGCTTCGAAATACTGTTCCAGCTCACCTTCAGCGGGCTCCTGCAAGCGGGCCAGGTCGCTGGTCAGAAACTCCAGTTTCTGCGCCATGCGCCGCCGGGTGATCGGGTCGTCCTCGTTCAGGCCCATGGCCACGGCCTGGCGGTACAGCACGTCTTCCTTGATGTAAGCCTGGATCAGCCCGTCAATTTCCTGCCGGGTGGGCGGGCGGTTCCAGCGCGCCTCCCATTCGCTGATCATGCCGTTGATGCGGTTGGAATCCACCAGGATGACGTTTTCCCGGTAATCGTCCTCCGGCGCGGCAAACAGTGCGTAGGCGCCGTAGATGACTCCACCGATGATCAGAAACTGAAAAAGCGGCTCTTTCAGGAGCCGGGTCAGCGGGTTACTCACAAGCAGTTCCTTAGGTCTGTATAGACCTGAATTCATTAAGCAATCAGGGCGCACATACTAACAAAAATTGGTTGTTTATGTGTCGGCATTGGGGGTAGCAGGACTTACCAGGATCTAAAGCGCGTAAACGTGGATTTTCCCGTCTGGATGGTGAACAAACTGGACCAGGAGGCCAAACGCCTGGGGGTCACGCGACAGTCCATCATCAAGATCTGGTTGGCTGAGCGTTTGGAACGCGTTTAATCTAAAGATGCTTTCTGAACTTTAGTTGTTGCGTGTATTTCAACTCAGAGCTTTTGCAGGTGCTGCCGTATCCAAGGTAGTACGTGCTCATAATCACACGATCCTTGTTCAAGCGAGCCTACGATAAACTCATATCCAGCATCTGCATCAACTTCCAGTTTCCAGCCGTTGAGACGCAGAAACACATCACAAGTGAAAAACGCCGCCCGCTTGTTGCCGTCAACGAAAACATGATTGCTGATCATCGATTCAAACAACGCGGCGGCCATCTGCGCCAGGTCGTCATAGTAACCGGTTTGAGGACGAAACAGGGCGCTCTCCAGCAAGCCTTTGTCTCTCACGCCTTCCGTACCGCCAAACTTGTCGATCAGATGCTCATGAATGGCAATGGCCTCGTCAAGTGACAGGAACTTGACGGCGCTACTTGGCAAGACGGCGACCCAGTTCCTCGTTAGACTCGATGGAATCTTCCAGGTGCGAGAGCACGGTCGGGCGCAACCTGCGCTTGCGAACGTAATCGGCAACGGCTTCGGAAAGCAACCCGGATATGCTCTGCTGCGACTCGCTTGCGATCGACTGCAGGGCTTCCCATTCGCGTTGCTCGACTTTAGAGCTGATTTTTATCTTGGCCATGCCTTAAACTAGCATGTCATGACGCGTCATGACAAGTCAAGACAACCAGGATCTCAGGCAGTGTGCGCCACCTGCTTCGCCACAGAAGCAGGGAGATCAATGGGAATAAAAAATGATGTTGGGTACAGATAATCCTCACCGGATTCATCCACAACTCTGATTTGGCCGTGCGACTTTGCGGTGTTATCAGGTAGCCGTAAATACAATTTGCGCAACTCCAGCGATGCCTCGTAACCGGTATTGCGCTTGCAGATGACAAATTTCGATTGAGTCATGATCGTTCTATCAACTTCTTGATCTTGAATTATAGTGGGAAATCAGGAATTAAAAAGTGACCGTTTCTCAGGTCGCCGAGGTCAACCTTCGTTGAAGCAATACCGACATGTCCCTCCTGCCGTCCGCAATCAGGTTCACGACCACGCGTTGGTCTCTTACGTGGTAAATGATTCGATAGGGCTTGAAGAACACCTGTCGATAACGGGTGACACCCAGGTTTCTCAATTCAGCCGGTACCGATCGGCGCTCCGGTTTTTCACGGAGTGATTCGAGTTTGGATTGGATTCGATCCAGCACCCGCAAGGCTCGCTGCGTGGAATCATTCTGGGCGATCCACCCGACGATGTCGTTCAAATCGGCCTCGGCTGACCGGGTCAGCTCTACCGGGCAGTTCATTGCTTCAGTTTTTGCCTGGCGGCCTCGATCGCATCACTCATCGGAACGGTTTCCGACCTGTTTACTTCCGCCTCACCCAGGGCAAGGATCTTAAGCAGCGCCAGGGTTTCCTGGGTCTCCTCGTATACGCGAATATCCTGGACGACGATTTTGGCTTCGCCGTTTTGCGTGATGAACAGTGGTTCACCGGTTTCCATCACCGTTCTGACCGCCTCAGCCGTGCTTGCTTTGAGATAACTGATGGGTTTGATTTGTTTGGCCAGGGTCATGACATGCGCCTCCTTCTTATTGCTATATTCTGACCTAATTTGGCAACCTGTCAACTTCTTACTCCGCTTTAATATTTGAAAATCAAACTATGTCACTAAACTGGGGGACATAAAAAAAAAGGAGGCGCAATAGCGCCTCCTGATAACCTGCACTCCTTTCTGATTCACTTGAATATCTGATGCAGATTGGGATAGAACGACGCTTTTTTAACCAGTGAAGAATCTGGCGTGTACCAGATCGGGGATGACCAGGCGCGTTCCTGGATGACGGCATCGACACCCCTTGGCGGGTCGATTCCCATGGCTTTTGCATCATAGGTAGACCAGCGCGGGGTGGGGATTTCAAGCACGCGGACGTAATACACCGCATGATGTTCGGGTTTGAAATCCGGATCGGTCCAGACCGTCATCAGTTGGTTATCGCCAATGGAATTGGAATAGCTGGCGTTCTTGATATCGACCGTGTTGCCCACCGGGGCTAGTTTTCCAGTATCCGGATTAATTGTCCGGCCGTCGGACCAGGCGACGTCATAAATTTTTTCCTGGGGGTAACCGTTTTCATACCAGCCCTTGATGATCTGGATTCGATCCAGGTTGCCGCTGTCCGGGTCTTTCAAAGCCCACACGGCAAAAGTCGGCGCCTTGGCGCCGTCGGGCATCTTGGGCAGGTCCTGCCCCATCGGCACTCCGCTGGCGTAGGCATTTTTGACGAAACCGTCGTCTTTGACCAGGCTGTCGCTATAATTCCAACCGCCGAAGAAACGCAGCCGGATCAGGGGTCCCGAGGTTCCATAGGTTTCTTTGCGGACGATCCCGTCGAAAATGGCCTCACGGGTGTTTTCCGGTGCCCAGACCGCCGTAGCCCCTGGCGAGCCGAAATTGATGGCGGCCTCACCGGCGGTTTGCTCGGCACCTGACATACGGGCCTTCACGGTGGCATCAACGTTGCCGTGGACGCCGCTGTAATTGAACTCCTCGTTGTCCGAAAACGCTGTGTGTGCATCGGCACCGGCCACGATTCCCAACTTGAACGGGTTTTCACCCAGGTATTCCTGGTACCCGACGCCATTGATCAGCGCTTCACGGACGTAGCTGTAGTTGACGCGGCCGAGAACGGGCGGATTGGTGCCGATCAAATGGCTGTATTGCAGTTCAAAACCAGCGAACTCGTCGTTGGGTGACAGGGCCGGATGGGTGTCTGACTGGCCCTTGGTCTGTATGATTTCGGTAACAGGTTCCATCGAGGCACGGCGCTTTGCATACTCGGCATCGATGGGTGTACCGTCGGAGTTACGGGGCGCGAACATCAGGCCGTTACTGAGATTCGCGTTATGCGGGACAGCAAAGACTTGCAATCCACTTTCACGCTGAACCTGCATATAAGTCCACAGATCCTCCGGGCGGTCCGAGTCGAAAGCCGAGAACTGGGCCTCGGGCCCCTTGCCGTCACGGAAAAACACGTTTCGATGCAGGTTCTGGTTGGCCGGTATGGACGTCCACTCGAAAGCAATCAAGGTGGTGAACTTGCCCGGTTCATAATGCTTGTTGGTTATCGCGATCTGTTTCTGCCAGGCGCTGGCGGTAATTTCGGGGTCGTTGAACAGTGGGTAGGGCTTGTTGACGACAAAACCTGCCGCCAGTTCTGCAAAAGCCTCGTCTCCCTGCTTCGGGTCACCCGAGAGCAACTTCTTGACGATGGGATCGTCCTTGCCCCGTTTCCTCAACTCCGAATCCGGATCGGATAACTGCGGGAACACGCCCATGTACCCCGCATGATCGGTAATGGCCGCCCAGTCATAGGGGGTTTTCTTCTGCACCATTTCACCGCTGGTGTTCTTCTTGATGGCTTCGCCCTTGGCAAAGAGGTAGGCATCATCCGGAGTATTGCGAGTCCCCATGGAATAGGCATCCGGCGAGTTCACCGTGTGCAAATGCTGCTCCCCGAAGTACACGTTATTCAGCGGATTCGGCTTGCCGGAACTGCGGCCCGGTTCGCCGATCGAATCGGCCCAGGAGAAACATGGGACCAACAGACATGAAGATATGGAAAGAGCCAAACCCAGTTTTCCTATATGCACTTTCATGTTCAAACTCCTAATTAACTCTGTTCTAAAAAGCGGGGACACAATTTCAGGTAAATGAATCCCCGCTATTACTGACCATTCCCTGAACTACTGGGATGAGGACGCCGGCCCCCAGGTATGACCGGTAATTTCTTTCAGCTTGGCCTCGATCAGCAGATCCTGCGACGGTGTGTACCAGATCGGTGAAGACCAGGCGCGCTCCTGAATGGTTGCAGCCACGTTCGCGGGCGGTTCGACGCCCAGCTTGGCCGCATCATAGGTAGTCCAGCGCGGAGTTGGAATCTCCAGCACCCTGACGTAATAGGCGGCTCTTACCATCGGGTCGAAGTCCGGGTCGGTCCACACGGCACTCAACTGGGTGTCACCTATGTCGTTGGTGTAGGTGGCCTTCTTCACATCGACGGTATTACCCACCGGTGGCAGTTTGCCGGTCGCCGCATCCGGTTTGCGATTGTCCGACCAGGCCACGTCGTAGATCTTCTCGCCCGCCAGGCCCCACTTGTTGACAAAAGCCTTGATGATCTGGATGCGATCGAGATTGCCGCTTTCCGGATCTTTCTGGGCCCAAACGGCGAAGGTCGGCGCCTTTCCGGCCATCTTCGGCAGGTCCTGTCCCATCGGCACGCCGCCGTCATAGGCCTTTTTCACAAAGTCCTTGTCCTTGTCCAGGTTCTTCGGATAATCCCAGCCGCCAAAGAACCTCAGGCGAATCAGGGTGCCGGAAGTGCCGTAAGTCTCCTTGCTCTTCATGCCATCGAAAATGGCTTCGCGTGTATTTTCTTCCGCCCATACCGCCGTTGTACCGGCTGATCCCATTACAACATTGGTGGCGCCGGATGCGTTCGGTGTCGGATCAAGCCGTTTTTTGGAGGTATCGTCCAGGACACCGTGGGAGCCGTGAAAGTTGAACTCTTCATTGTTGGAGTAACCCGAGTGCGCGTCCGCACCTGCAGCAACGCCGTATTTGAACGGGTTGCTTCCCAGTTTGTCCTCCAGCACCATGCCGTCGGCCAGTGCCTGGCGGTAATAACTGTATTTCATCTGGCCGGTCTGGCCCACGTTGATCATGTTCTGCTGAATCTCGAAATTGGCAAATTCATCGTTGGGTGAGAACAGCGGATGGGTGTCGGAACTGCCCTTGGTCTGGATGATTTCGGTCAGCGGCTCATTGGCCTGCTGACGGGCCGCATGACGCGCGTCCATGGGGCCACCGAGAAAGGTGTTGGGTGAGAACATCCAGCCGTCGGAGAGATTGCCGTTGTGGGGGATGGCGAAGTTCTCGGTCCCCTGGTTGCGTTGCGTTTCCAGGAAGGTCCAGAGGTCTTCCGGATAGATGGAATCAAACGCGGTAAAGGGCACGTAAGGCCCTTTGCCATCACGGAAGAAAACGTTCCTGTGCATGTTCCGGCCGTTTGGAATCGAGGTCCACTCGTAGGCGAGAAGGGTCGTGAACTTGCCGGGATCGTTGTACTTGTTGGCGGTGTCGGTATAACGCTTCCAGTTGCCCGCCTGGAGTTCCGTGGACACGAAGTCTGTCATCGGTTTGCCCTTTACCAGGGATCCGATAATCTGGTTGATGGCTGAATCAGGGTCATGCGGATCCGCCTTCGGGTCCCGTAAGCTCTTGGCAAGATCGGTCTGGTACAACGGGTCTTTCGAATCGATCAGCGACGGCATGACCCCGAAGTACTCCGCATGGTCAGTGATCGCCACGAAATCGTAAGGAGTGGATTTTTTAATGGTTTCGCCGTTGGTCGACAGTTTGACCTCCTTACCCATGGCCCATTGATACGCTTCGTCCCAGCTTTGACGGACCCCGACGACAAATGCGTCCGGCGAATTGGTGGTATGCAGGTGCTGCTCACCAAAATAAACGTTCTTCAGCGGATTGGGTTTCTTGGTCGACTGGCCCGACCTGCCGGGCTCGCCGATGGACCTTCCCTCCGCGGCGGTCGCCGGTCCTGAAAACAGCATAAAGACGGAGACAACAATTACAACAAAACTTTTGTTCAAGCCAGTCATGGAACGTACCTCCGAATACTTTTCAATTGCGTGTGAGTTAATTCTTGATTAAATACTGCGTATCACCGATCAATGCTTAAGAAGTTCCGGAAAGATCGGGGAGAACTGGAATTTGAGACCAAAGGTGTTATCCCTGCCCTTGTTGTTCAGTGTATAGTAAAACCCGAGTTCCATCTTCACCGGCCTTTTACCGAACAGCTTGGTGACGTTGCCGAACCGGAAGCCAAGCGGGACAGAACTCAGATTGTTCTTCCAGTCGTAGGTAATGGTCTGATCCGTCCAAGCCCAGTATCCCCAGCTTTTATGGCCCACGAGGACAGCTTGTACTGTTAATAAATTGACGCTCTGTGCGCTGTCTTTTCCGGCAAACGACCACTGGTTGTAGGCCAGCACACCCCATATGCCCCACTGGTTGGTTTTGTTGATGTACACAGTAGCAGGGCCGGCTTGCCACTTGTTGCTGCTGAATTCATCAGCACCTATGGGTACGCTTCCCGCGACTCCAAGACCCAATGTGCCTGACTTGAGTGGAAAAAATTGAAGATCCAACAAAAACAAGTCACCAAACCCGGTTTTTCCGCTGGTATTGACCACGGGCAGCGCCGGGCGGAAAACGTTTCTCTTCGTCAGAGGCAATACCGGTTGCAGCAAGTAAGTATTGGCAATGTTGTTGTCATCGGAAGTGCCGGTGGTCCAGAGATAAGTCTGGAACATGGTCAGGATTGCGGTCGGGTCGCTAGCCGCTGCGGTAAGATCCGTTCCGCCTGCCGTGCTTGCGCCCGATGCATGCGTGGGGTGTTCCGGGGTGCTGTGGGGTTGATCATCATGCGGCGGATCGAATGTTCTCTGCCCGGGCGCCGCCGGGCCTTCCGCCTCCGAGGTGGAGTCTTGTGCGCCGTCGCTCTGTTCCTCTGCATCCGCCGCCCAGGCGCCGGTCCCAAACAGTGACAGTCCAAGCAATAGTAAAAATAGACAAATATTTTTCAGAGACATTCTTACACCTCTAGCTGCTGGCTGCTGGCTTCTGGCTTCTGGCTTCTGGCTTCTGGATTAAATCCTTTTTCTATGGAGTTACCGCTGATAATACCCCAACAATGATAATACCCCAAACACTGATACTCCATTACTCAAACTGATCCGGCACGTGTAGGTAAACACGTGAGCAAACACTACGGAATTTGCAGGAATCCCAAGATGCCGCAGCCTAAGATTAACCACTTGAAGTTCTCACTTCTGGCCTTTTTGGGCCATTAGCACTGATTTACGACCCAGGACCATCAAGCTTGCATCCATCCACCCTGACGCAATGCCTTACAATGTCAGTGTCGTCGATATCGCTTTCTCCAGCGGCTTGGTCAGTTCTTCGCCTGGTCCACGATCTTGTTGGCCTGGATCCAGGGCATCATCGCGCGCAGCTTGGCGCCCACCTGCTCGATACCATGCGCCGCGTTGGCTTCGCGCGCCGCGGTCATTTCCGGGTAACCCGTGGCGCCCTCGTTCAGGAACCGTTTCGCGTATGCACCGTTCTGGATATTGGCCAGCGCCTCGCGCATAGCGGCACGGGATTCTTCATTGATGATCTTGGGGCCGGTGACGTACTCACCATACTCGGCGTTGTTCGAGATCGAGTAGTTCATGTTGGCCACGCCACCCTCGAACATCAGGTCGACGATCAGTTTCAACTCGTGCAGGCACTCGAAATATGCCATCTCGGCCGGGTAGCCTGCCTCGGTCAGCACTTCAAAACCGGCCTTGACCAGCTCGACACAGCCACCGCACAGCACGGCCTGTTCACCGAACAGGTCGGTTTCGCACTCGTCCTTGAAGGTGGTCTCGATAATGCCGGTGCGGCCGCCCCCGATGGCGGAGGCATAGGAAAGCGCCGTCGCCTTGGCCGAACCGGAAGCGTCCTGCGCCACCGCGACCAGGTCGGGAATGCCGCGGCCGGCGGCGAACTCCGAGCGCACCGTGTGGCCGGGCGCCTTGGGCGCGATCATGATCACGTCCAGGTCCGGACGCGGCACCACCTCGCCGTATAAAACCGAAAAGCCGTGCGCAAAGGCCAGCGTGGCATCCTGAGCCAGGAATGGCTCGACCGATTCGATGTACATCTGCCGGTGAAACTCGTCGGGCGTCAGGATCATCACGACGTCAGCGTCTTTAACCGCGTCGGATACGTCTGCGACCTTCAGGCCATGGGCTTCCGCCTTGGCCCGTGAAGACGAGCCCGGGCGCAGGCCCACGGTCACGTCCACGCCGCTGTCCTGCAGGTTGCAGGCGTGCGCGTGCCCCTGCGAGCCATAACCGATGATCGCTACTTTCTTGCCCTGGATGATCGAGAGATCGCAATCCCTGTCGTAATAAACCTGCATGGTGTTCACCTTTATATATATGTTGGATTGCATGAACTATACGGGCCTTTATTTATTGCGTAAAATGATATATATGCATTCTTATATTGCGTTTTACGCATAACTAAACCATGGACAACCGTGCGCTGAGGCAATTCATCAACCTGGCCGAGACCCTGCACTTCGGGCGCGCCAGCGAGGCCAGCAACATCAGCCCCTCGGCGCTCAGCCGTGGCATTGCAAGAATCGAACAGGAAGTGGGCGCCACCCTGTTCGAGCGGAATAACCGCAGCGTCTCGCTGACCCACGCCGGCCGGCTGTTTCTGGAGTACGCCCGGGAATCGCTGGGCGAATGGGACACGCTCCGCAACCGGCTGATGGAAGAAGCGGCCCAACTGCAGGGCGAAGTCAGCGTGTATTGCTCAGTGACCGCCAGCTACAGTTTCCTGTTCGATATCCTGACCCGCTTCCGGCAGGACTACCCCGGGGTCGGCATCAAGCTGCATACCGGCGACCCGGAGGACGCCATCACCCGGGTGCAGTCGGGTGCCGAGGACATCGCCATCGGCGCGCGGCCCGGCAGGTTGGCGGCCGGGCTTGCGTTCAAGCCGATTGCCGTTTCGCCGCTGGTTTTCATCGCTGCCAGTGGCGAAAACCGACGGCATGACGGGCAGCATCGTGGCGCGGACTCAAGCTGGGAAGAAACGCCGATGATCCTGCCGGAAAGGGGCCTGGCCCGCCGGCGGGTAGACGAGTGGTTTCGCGCGAAGGGCATCTCGCCAAGGGTTTATGTCCAGGTTGCCGGCAACGAAGCGATCGTCAGCATGGTCAGCCTGGGATTGGGGGTCGGCGTGGTACCGCAAATCGTCTTGGAAAACAGCCCATTGGCCGGTAAGGTACGGCTACTGGAAGCAAAGCCTCGATTGGAAGCCTATGAAGTCGGATTGTTCACACTGAAAAAGAAGCTGGGTAGTCCAATCATCAAGGCTTTCTGGGATGAACTGCCATGACATCCATGTCTATCCTGCAAACTGTTTTGCTCACCATCTGCATTTCGGCGCTGAACCCCGCCATTCTGCACGCCCAGACAGATCCTGCCCGGGACAGCGAACCCGCCAATGCGGAAGCTGTCATCGAGGATGTCCCATGCCCGCCCGATACCGATGACTGCGAGTCCGGGCAGACGCTTGCCTATGAAGAAGAGGAACGGGAGAAAGTCACGGACGCCAGCTCAAAATCCGTCGAATCGGACCTGGCCACTGACAACATGCTCAAACCGGCCATTTTCCCCCTCGACCCGATAGAGGTCAGATTGAATCGCTTCTACGAGTTCAAGGACCGGGTCCAGCAATCCAGCGGGCTCAAATGGGCCGTTGACTACACCGTCCTGATGCAACATGCCTCGTTCACCGAAAGCGGGGAGGACACCGCGTCCAGCAGCGTATTCCGGATCCTCGGCACCTGGCTGAACGTTGGTGACCGGGACAAGGCCCATGGAAAACTGGTCTGGAAAATGGAAACCCGCAACCCGATATTCGGCAACCCGACGCCCCGTGACATGGGTTTCGACACCGGGTCGGCGCTCAGCACCGCCAACTTCAAGGAGCTAGACTACTGGGGCATTACCGATCTCTACTGGGCGCAGCGTTTCAATGGCGCGGAACACGCTTTCCTGGTCGGCCACATGGACCCCGGCGACTGGGCCGACCAGTACCCCGGCCTTAATGCCTGGACATCGTTCATGAACGATGCGTTCTACAATAACCCCACCGAGGCCATCCCCAAGCGCGGCTTCGGCATTGTCGGACAAACGTTCTTCACCGATAACCTGTACCTGATGGGCGGCGTTCACGACGCCAATGGCAAGGACGGCAAGCTGGATTTTTCCAGTTTCTGGAACAACCGGGAATGGTTCAAGTGGGCGGAATTCGGTTATCGGGGCAGCAAGCGCAACGTATCGGCCCGCCACAACGTGCACCTGCATTACTGGCACCAGGACGAACGCGAGGAAGCGGCCGTTGAGAAAAGCTGGGGGTGGGCATTCACCTACAGCGCAAAGAATGACCGGGGCGGGTTGGCCTTTGTGCGCGCCGGCTATTCCAAAGGTGACGCCGCCCAGATGCGGCGGTTCATCGGCGCCGGAGGCACCTTCAGACTGTTCGGAAGAGACACCCTGGGCATGGCGGTGAGCTGGGGCTCACCGCCGGACAAAACCCTGCGCAACCAGGTTACCGGTGAAATTTTCTACCGGGTCCACGTCACCCAGAACCTGACGATCACACCCAACTGGCAGCTTACTTTTCGCCCGTCGTTCACGTTGGAGAAGGATTGGGTGTCGATTCCAGGCTTGCGGATGCGGCTGGTGTTTTAATAATGCAGGGAGTTCCAGTAATATATAAATTTCACAGCCTTCAAGGCTGAATCATGCCAGAAAAAAATATCATAACCGTAAGAACGGCCATTGCACTGGGTATCGGTTCCATGGTCGGTGCAGGCATCTTTGCATTGATGGGTGAAGCGGCCGCAGTGGCGGGTTCCGCGGTCTGGCTGTCTTTCGGGATGGCCGGCATCATCGCGCTGCTGACAGGTCATTCGTTCGTCGAACTGGGCATTCGCTACCCGACCCGAGGCGGCATTGTCGAATACCTGGTCAGGGCTTACGGCGTGGGCATATTCTCCGGCGGCTGTTCGATCCTTTACTACATCGCCCAGCTGATCGGCATGTCCATGATAGCGATGGCGTTCGGCAAGTTCGCGTCGAAACTGATCGGTATCGAGGAAAACCTGGAATTCTGGGACCACGCATTTGCCAGCGGGTTGATCCTGGTCCTGGTGTTCCTGACGCTGGCCGGCTCCACGCTGATCCGCAAGGTGCAGAAAGTGTTCGTCATGACCAACCTGGTGATCCTGGCCGGCTTCGCAGTGCTGCTGTCCGGCCAGGCCGGGGGAGACCTGGTTCACGCGGATTCCTGGCCAACCATCACGCCCCTGCTGGGCAGCCTGGCGCTGACCTTTTTTGCGTTTACCGGTTTTGCCGTGATCAGCAACGCGGCCGGGCAAATGGCCAAACCGGAGCGCGACCTGCCGCGTGCAATGTACGCCACGATCGTCATTGTCATGGTGCTCTATTTAGCGGTGGCCCTGGCAGTGGTCGGATCGGTCAGCGCTGAAGAGCTAGCCAGTAGCGGGCCAATGCTGCTGGTCCAGGCGGCCCGTTCAGCATTTGGTGAGATCGGCTACTACGTGCTGCTGATCAGCGCCCTGGCGGCGACTGTCACCTGCCTGAACGGCGGCCTGTTCGGCGTCACCAACATCACCTTCACCCTGGCCGAGAAAGGCCAGTTGCCTTCCCGCTTCATGAAGGAAGTGCGTGCCAGCACCCGCGGCCTGACCATTTCCGCGGTGCTGGCGCTGATCATGATCAACTTCCTGTCGCTGTCCACGGTCGCCCTGCTCGGCGGTGCGACCACGCTGATGGTCTACTCCCTGGTCAACATCGGGGCACTGCGGCTGATTACCGACGCGGGCTATCACCGGATATTGATCCTGTTGAGCGTGGTGGTGTGTGTGCTCACCATCCTGATCTGGACGGTGCACACCTTCAGGACATCGCCGCAAACACTGTCGGTGTTTTTCTTCTTCATGGCGATCTCGTTCGTGGCGGAGTGGCTGCTGCAGAAAATCAAGGGCAGGAAAATCAGGCCGATTCATGCTGCGTGAATGCTAACTTCCGTTTCGAGCTTTTTACCTAGCCGGATACGTGCTTCTTCTATGTCGAAGTCGGCCTGGAGCCCCATCCAGAATGCCTCGGTAGTTCCGAAATAGCGGGCCAGACGCAATGCGGTATCGGCAGTGACAGAGCGTTTTCCATGAACAATTTCATTGATACGGCGGGGCGGCACCCCGATTCCCCGGGCAATGCGGTTCTGGCTCAATCCCATCGGTACCAGGAACTCTTCCAGAAGCACCTCACCGGGGTGAATGTTTTCCAATTTGTTCACTTTGGCCACCTCCATCAATGGTAGTCCACGATTTCAACGTTCTCGGCATCGCCATCCATCCAAACGAAGCAGATTCGCCATTGATCGTTGATTCGAATACTATGCTGTCCGCTTCGCTTACCCCGCAGCGCTTCGAACGAATTCCATTCCAGATTTTTTCTGTTTCTCTGGAACGAAAGCTCTTGATCATGGACTGAGTATAACGTCACGCGTTATATAACGCAACGCGTTATGGCAGGGCGTCCACTCAAGCATGATGGCGAATTCTTTTTTTGATCGCCCTTAATTTTATTTGTTGCGTGTCACCTTCGAATTTCGGGATGGAAACACTTATATATTGGATTACGAGGATTACCATCGATGACTATGCATAACCCCCCTCATCCGGGTGAGTTCATACGTACGATTTATCTCGAGCCTTTCGCCATGAGCGCCCGCTCACTCGCTGAAAGCCTCGCGGTATCGCCATCGACACTCAACCGGGTAATCA
>Ga0224514_10000252_pt1 | contig 16161 bp, 23 predicted proteins | sample SF_May12_sed_USG_3_FD_169107 | JGI IMG/M metagenome (GOLD analysis project Ga0224514, IMG submission 169107) | Sediment microbial communities from San Francisco Bay, California, United States - SF_May12_sed_USGS_24 | ecosystem: Environmental > Aquatic > Marine > Sediment | place: USA... | reverse complement strand
TGTTTCGATAATTCGGAGGGATAAAAATGACAATATTGAAAGCTCACAAAAAAAGTGATACACAAAAAAAGAAAGTGGTTGGGGCATATTTGCCTCAATCACTCGTGGAATATCTGACACTTTACATGCTCGCGCATGGTAAGTCAAACAGAGCATTGATTGAAGAATTGCTCACTGAATGGAAAGAAACAACAAACTTTCCAACTTCATACTTTATTGACACCATCGTTACACGTGTATTGAAAGAATGGGACGCTTTAAAAGAACGCAACAAGGCACAAAGCTTCAAAACATTCTTAGAATCTCTTAAAAACGAGCTGCGCACAAAAGGCGTAAAAGATGAACATATCAAGACAATATCAAAAATGATAACAAATGCAACGAAAAAAGAAGACTAATTTATCAAAGCAAATAAAAGATCATTCTGAAAAGGAAACCAGTAAGAACATCATTGAGCAGTTCACAAAAGATGATTTAATCCCAATGGGCTGCACGTTGTTAAATCTGGCAATGTCTGGAACGCTTCATGGTGGGGCAAAAAAAGGATCAATGATTAATATAATTGGCGCGAGTCATGGCGGCAAAACAATTCTTGCTTTGACAAGTTTTGCTGAAGCTAATCAATCCAAGGCATTTGATAAATATAAGTTCCTTTATGATGACGTTGAGCGTGCGAACTCATTTGATATGCCTTATATGTTCGGAGAAAGTGCTGCAAAAAGAATAACTCCTCCAAGAACTGACAAAGACGACCAATTTAGTATAACCGTGCAACACTTTCACGCAAACGTAAGGCACCATATAAATAATAAAGTTCCATTCATTTATGTGCTTGACAGCTTTGACGCACTTGACGCGCTTGAAGATCAAGAAAAAGCCGACAAAATGATTGAAGCACTCGAAGCAGACAAGAAAACAGCAGGAACGTATGGTATGGCAAAGGCAAAGGGAGCAAGTGGTATTCTAAGAAACGTGACTGGTGAAATGTCGGATTCAAAAAGTGTTTTGTACGTCATTAGCCAGACGCGTGACGACGTTAATCCAAAAAGCTTTTCAACAGAAACGCGCAGCGGAGGACGTGCTTTAAAGTTTTACGCACATCATGAAATGTGGTTACGTCCAATAGGTGTTATAAAGAAAAAAGACACACCAATTGGCAACAAAATACGAGTAAGAATCACAAAAAACAAACTAACTGGAAGGAGTCGTGAAGTTGAACTGGATGTTTATTATGATTATGGCATTGACGACATAGGCAGCTGTATTGATTATCTGATTGCAATGGAGCACTGGTCAGGAGGAGGCAAAAAGAAGATAAGTACAAACAATGATTTTGATTTTGATGACTGCACGCGTGATAAGTTAATCCGATTAATCGAAAAAGAAGACAAACACAAAGAACTCCAAAAGATTGTTGAGTCTGTTTGGAATGAATTTGAAGACAGTCTGAAATTAAAACGCAAAAGAAAATACAATTAAGATGGAAGAAAGCAAACACGTTTTTGATGAAGGACTAAAAATTGTTAATGACTTGCTTGAAAAGTCAACATTGTCTCGTAAGGAACGCAAGGAAGCCCGCATTTATCAAGCTGAAATTTTAAGGCTTGTCAACAAATACTTTCTTTCGGTTAGTGATACTAAATCAAATCAAATTGAGGACCACTTGTTTAATGTATTGAATCATACTTGGAAAGAATATGTACGTAAGTGGAATAAAAGTCCAAAGCGCATTTCAAGGCTCAGGGATGGTGATTTCAAAGAGATTATAATAAATAAATTAAAACAATTATAAGATGGAAAGAAAATATAAAAAGAAGCATTTTACAGTCCTTGCATTTGATCCATCCGCAAGAGGATTTGGATGGAGTATCATTCAAGGCACAAAAGTGCTTGTTTGTGGTTGCATCAAGACTGAACCTAAAAATAAAAAACTACGAATAAGGAAAGGTGATGACGACATAAGGCGCATTTCGGAAATTAATTTTGAACTGCGCGAAATAATAGACGAGCACAAAATCAAATTCATTGTTTCAGAATTGCCGCACGGCAGTCAAAATGCAGCAGCAGCAAAATTACTTGCCATGGTTTCTTCACAAGTGCAAACAATTGCAGACATACTCAGAATTGGAATTGAATGGTATAGTGAGGCGGACGCAAAACGCATTGTGTTAAGAAAGCAGACAGCAACCAAACAAGAAATGATTAACGCAATTGATAAATTGTATACTGTTCCTTGGAAGGGAATAAAATATAAAGACGAGGCAATTGCGGATTCAATTGCCATTTATCATGTTGCGCGAGAACAAAGCCCAACATTAAAGGTTTTATCAAAAAGATAAATAATGGACGACAACTCACTAATGCCATTTGGCAAATATAAAAACGAAAAAATGCGAGACGTTCCCGCGTGGTATTTGCTCGGATTACTTAAAGCGGGTAAATGTTATGGCAAACTGCAAAAATATCTTGAAGATAATGAAACGGTCTTAACAAAAGAAATGGAAGAAACAAATCCAGAAGACTTATCTGAAATAGACATGTATTAAAAACAATCATTGGTATGATTAACGAACTTTATATTGAAAACTTTCAAAGTCACAAGGAATCAATTCTTGAATTCTCACAAGGAATGAATTTGATTGTTGGACAAAGTGACAGCGGCAAAACGGCAATACTGCGCGCGCTAAAATGGTTAATAACAAACCGCCCGGGTGGCGACGAATTTCGAAGTACTTGGGGTGGCGATACTTCGGTATCAATTGCAACTAAAGAAGGACAAACAATCAGCAGAAACAAAAGCAAAGCATTAAACTCGTACATGCTCAATGACCAAGAATTTGTTGCATTTGGGCAGGACGTGCCTGACGAGATACGCGAAGTATTAAACATGGACGCCGTCAACTTGCAAGAACAAATGGACAGCCCTTTTCTGCTAAGTGAAACAAGTGGAAGCGTTGCAGCACACTTCAACAAAGTTGCCAATCTTGAATTAATTGACAGCACTTTAAACAACGTACAAAAAGAAATCAATAAACTAACCAAAACAATTTCATTTAATTCAGATGAGATTGAAGCAAAAAAAGAACAACTCACAGACTTCATTGATATTGACACTGTTGAAAAGAAATTAAACAAAATACAAAAGAAAAAAGAACACTCAACAAAACTAAAAGAAGATATTAAAACACTTGAAAGCGTCATGACTTCGCTTGAAGAAACCGCAACAGATATTGAAGACACCAAGGAGCTTGTGAAGATGGGAAAAGACATTGACGCTGTTTTGTTGAAGTTTGAAAAGCTTTCAGAAGCTAAGAAAAAAGCAAATGAATTAAAAGGAGTTTGCTTCGAAATATTTTACGCAAATCAAGATATTGAAAAACTCAAAAAATTAGTAAGTGCGGAAGATGATATTAACAAAGCTGTTAAACATATCAAAAAACGCGAAATGGATGCGCAAAATTTAACGAACCTTAAAGAATTGTGTGATACTATCGAAAGCAATAATGAAGCTGTTAAAACCGCTCTAAAGACGTTTAATGATTTGGAACAGGAATATAAAGATAACCTGCCAGAATTATGCCCAATATGTAATTCGAAAATGAAGTAATATGAAAAGAAAACTAAAAAAGAAGCGTAAATGGTTTATACCAAAGCCTATAAAGAAGGCGGATGGCATATTCGTTTCCGATATTCATTTACAAGAAAGTGTGCCTGTTGCACGTATTGACGACTTTTGGAATGCACAATGGGAAAAGCTTGACTTTATTTCTGAATTACAAAAGTGGCATGAATGTCCCGTAATAAATGCGGGCGACTTATACGACTTTTGGAAACCATCGCCGATGTTGTTGAGCAAAACAATGGAACATTTACCCGACGTATTTTGGACGATCTATGGACAACACGATCTACCACAACACAATAACGAATTGGCGTACAAGTCTGGCATTTATTGTTTAGAAAAAGCAAAAGCATTGCAAACGATGCCATGTATGGGTGGATGGGGTTTATCACCTGAAGATTGGAAAGAATATGAATTACCAACACTAGCAGGCAAAACGTATTTCGTATGGCATCATATGACATACCAAGGAAAGAATTTATTTCCAGGAAGTACTGCGTCAAACGCTGCGAAACTGTTAAGAAAATATCCACAGTATGATTTAATAATTACCGGAGACAACCATAAGCCGTTTGTTGAAAAGCATGAAGGACGCTTGCTTGTGAATCCCGGCAGTTTATTCAGGACCACAGCGGCACAAAAAGACCATAAACCAAGAGTGTATTTATGGTTTGCTGACACAAATACCGTTGAACCTGTTTACTTGCCTATCAATGAAAATGCAATAAGTCGTGAGCATATCGAACAAAAAGAAGAACGTGACAACAGAATAAACTCATTTATTGAAACACTTAATGAAGACTGGCAAGCAGAAATGTCCTTTGAAGACAATGTCGAGGAATTCTGTGCAGTTAATAATATAAAACAACCTATTATTGATATAATCCAAAAAGCCATTGAAGATGAAAAGACGTAAACCAAAAAAACTAAAAAGAAAAAAAGAAAGAAAAAGTACTATGGAAGCAATAAACTTATTAAAACAAAATGTACGAGCTTATCATAATAACATGACGGAAGCATTTATAAACGCCATGGGTACTTATGAACTATTGGCAAACTGCCATCCATTAGACCGTGAACAATTTGCAAAAAAATTAAACATTAACTTATATTAACATGGCACTAACAGAAAGCGAACTAATCGAAAAGAAAAATGAAATTGAAAACGCAAAAAGCGAATTGGATTCATTAAAAGGACAAAAGAAAGTGTATGAATCACAATTAAAAAAAGATTGGGATTGTGATACACTCAAGGACGGAAAGCGCAAACTGAAGAAAATGCAAAATGACGCCGACGAACTTGACAAAGAAATTGCAACAGAGCTTGAAGAACTTGAAGAAAAATACTTCACTGACGAAGATTAAACGCAAATCATTATGGTAGATAAATTACAAGAATTGCAAAAGAAGCTTGAAAATGAACGTGGCAAAAAGGAACAAGTGTTACTTGACATAAGTGTCAAAGAAAAAGAACACAAGCGCAATGAGCGTAAATTAAAACACCACGAAGCTGCAAAAGAAATTATACGCGAAATAGGAATCAAAATGCAACAACAACTCCAATACCATATTTCGGATATTACTTCGCTGGCTCTTGGTGCTGTGTTTGATGATCCTTATGAACTTGAAGTGGAATTCATTCAAAGAAGAAACAAAACAGAATGTGACATTTATTTCACACGAGGAGGAAACAGAATCAATCCACTTGCCGCAAGTGGAGGTGGTGCTGTTGACGTTGCCGCGTTCGCTTTGCGTATTGCTAGTTGGAGCCTACAACACCCACACACAAGAAACACTGTCATACTTGACGAGCCTATGCGCTTTGTGTCTGAAGACTTGAAAGACAAAGCCAGCCAAATGATTAAAGAAGTCAGTGACAAGCTTGGAATTCAATTTATCATAGTAACACACGAACCCAAATTGTCAGTGTATGCCGACAAGATTTTTTATATCCAAAACAAAAAGGGCGTGTCAAGCGTTAATGTAAAAGAATGAAACGTTTAAAACGTATTATCATACTTATATTAATATGGCTTGTCACGATTGCGCCGGGACGCGTGCTTGAATGGTATGTTGTGTTTTATGAAGACACAAACACAATACATAAATGTGGACGTGACGAGTATCTCGAAATGAAAGACTTGCTTGACAATCCTATTATTGACCACTTTGAAGATTTGTATTATTATTACATATGGGAGGAAGATCACCAAGAACAAATGACTGAACCATTTATACATAAAATTCATTATGGAATACTCAATGAATTAGAAAAGAAAAAAGGAACAATTTAATTGCTCCTTTATTTTTTTAGATTACTGCATTGTTTATTTTCTTATTGACGCAATCAAGTCTTCCAATTTAAGTAAGAACTCAAGTGCCGTTTCAACAATATGCTCAACCTTATCATTTTCTAAATCCAATTCGGTACGAATCAAACTCATTAATGTTTCCTTTTCTGCTGAGTCTAAGTCCATGAACTCATTTTTGATTTGTGATCCTGAGCGTATTACTTTTAACACATCAGTAAAAGAGCCCGCTCCAATACCTAAAGCTTCAATAAATGATATTTTATTATCATCAATGTAATTCTTTTCAATCTTTTCAGCAAGATTAACAGCAGCTACAACAGCCACTTTTAAATTGTCAATACCAAATTGTTCACCCATTTTTTTTCATTTTAAAATTAATACTAGATTTTATTTTTGTAAAAGCATCGTACAGAATAGCCGAAACCAGATCATCCAAACGATTCTTTGTGCTTTTCGAATGCTTTACCCACTTGTCAAGTAATTTTTCAACCACGACCGTGGAAACTGATATTAAAACATATAAAACAATTTCTTTCATTGTCTTCTATTTTTAAATATGTAAATATACTAAATTTTATGCAGCTATTTTAAATACATTCTTTTGCGGCACTGTTCGAAGCTCCCAGTGAGCCATATCCCAACCTAATTTGTCAGACACTTCTAAAACTCCATCCTTATCTAAATCTTTTGCATTCCAGAAACCGCCCCAATGTAAATAATAGTTTTCTGTTTTATTTGCTTCAACCATGTCATTCCATATTTTGAACATTAATTTAGCAATGGTTAAAAATACTTTACCATTACTCCACGTATAATCTCCATTAATATAAGGAACAAAATCAATCGCCATTCCTGATTGGTGAAATGATATTTTTATCACTCCATCACATTTGGAATGACCTGCACTAAATATTTCAAATTGCATTTCCTTTGTGCGCTTTCCACCACTCTCTAAAACGCCTATGTCATAAGGAGATACTAAAATAATTCTTTGCGCTAATTTTTGTAATATCTTATGAACAGTATTAATACTTTTTACTGAGCGTTTACTCCACTTATTCATTTTCTTTCCTTTCTTTTCTTTTTTTTCGCTCTGCCTTCCCTTCACGTCTCAATTTCCTATTAACCAAAAATTGGTGTTGAGCTTTCAATAATAAGTATACTAACCCGGCAATAGACGTTGCGGCAACAACTCCTTGATTAAAATCAAACGCCTTTAGCCATTCAGTGACATTTAGATAAAACGACAATAAAACAACTCCTAGTCCCGTTCCATCAAATACATTGCCTAGAGTGTGTTTAAACATAGCTTTCATTTTGTTATATGATTAATATTCAATTTACTCTCTATCAATAAACAATTTAGTTTACAACCGCTTTTATCTTAATTGTTCCCGGTTGTCTTATGTACCTAATATCTTCATACCTGTAAGACCTTATAACTTTCGTACCATCATACCTTTCATACTTTCTTTGTACGTGTCTTTTTGCGAATTTCTGTACATTTATATAAACTGAGTCTCTTACAAACCAAGGTTTCAAATCTACATCTTGGCTGAACTGTTTTCCTTGTAAATCAATTGTGTCAATGATTATAAAATCACTCGAATAAATAATTGAGTCAACCACGATTATAGAAGGAATCGTGTCATTTATAAAAGTTATTGTGGTGTCCTGCTGTGCAAAATTTACCAAACTGATAAATAAAATTGCGATTAATAAAATTGTCTTTTTCATAATTTATAATGTAAAATATTTAATATAAACAAATGCCTCTCCTTGTGTTGCGTCACTATTTTGATCGGTGTATTGAAATGTTACATTTGTGCTTGACGAAAACCTTTCAATTAGTGTTGCATTTGGAAAATTAGTTACATTAAGAGTTATATAATTTTGGGTTCCTATTGCATAATCCAAAACTTGTTCGAAGTAAGTGGCTGATACATCGGTACTAGTAATATACCTGTTTGTTTCACCTGTTATTCCTACCGTTAGTAAATCAGTTCCAGAACCGTCAAAAAGTGTTATTACTTCAATTTTTATATCTTCTATTACTGCATTAGCCGGCAATGTTATTATTGTCGTTTGACTTGTGTTTGTATAAAGAACTTGAGCTTTGACAACTTGCATAACGCCATTCCCAGTTAGTGTTCCAGTGACATTTAAATCTCCGTTAATAGTTGCCGTATTGGATGAAAAGTCTCCATAAATCAGCGGTGTTGCTGTGTTTGTGTTGTCAATGTATAATTTATTAGAACCTGTTGCGTTTGCTCCTGCTTGAAAACCTAAAAACACATTATAATCACCTGTTACCACGGATGTTCCAGACTCATAGCCTATAAAAGTATTGCCATCACCACTTGTTAATGAGCGGCTAGCCTTATATCCATAAATTACATTGAGCGCTCCATCTATATTACTATCCCCAGCTTGGTGGCCTGTAATAGTATTATTATATCCTGTAGTATTTGCGAGTCCTGCTTCATAACCTATAAATTGATTTCTATTTCCCGTGGAATTATACCCAGCTTGGTAACCCAAAAACAAATTACCCGTTGAGCTTGCATCACTATAACCCGCTCTAAAACCTATATATGTATTGTTTCCTCCTGTCGTATTAGAATTTCCTGCATTATAACCTACAAAAGTATTATTTCCTCCCGTTCCATTATTTGGCCCTACGTTTGCTCCTACGAATGTATTAAATCCGCCACTCGTATTTATTGCTCCAGTATAGTAACCTAAAAAAGTATTATAGCTTCCTGTATTAGAACCCTGTCCACTATCATCACCCATAAATGTATTATAGCTCCCTGTGCTTCCATAACCAGCTTTATGTCCTGTAAATGTGTTATTTGTTCCAGTTGTATTAGAATAACCTGCTTGAAAGCCCATAAAAGTATTCTTCAATCCAGTGTTCAAATAACCAGATTGATAACCGACAAATGTTAATGAGCCACTTGTGGAATTTGTATATCCAGATTGGTAACCTAAAAAGGTATTGCTTGCTCCTGTCGTGTTTGAGTTCCCAGAGCGGTAACCAATCGCCACTACGCCAGATGCGGTAGTATTTTGCAAGCTAGACCTTCCAATACCAACATTCTCACTACCCCCTCCTGACTGGTAACCTGCAAAGTTCCCCATAAAGACATTATCAAATCCTCCACTACCTAATTCTAAACAGGAGTTACCTATTGCAACATTTCTTCCCCCTGTGTTTGTATAACCACTCCTATAACCTATGTACGTATTTTCGTCTCCTGTCAAATTTGAATATCCAGCTTCCGAGCCTATACAAACGCTTTCACCTACTACCGATGAACTATAACCACTCCTATAACCTAAAAAAGTATTATCCGCTCCAGTTGTTGAATATCCCGATTGGTAACCATAATATGCATTCTTAGCCGAGGATACGTTTGAATATCCAGCTTGGTAACCTGTAAAAGTATTGTTCGCTCCACTTGTATTTGAACGCCCCGCCTCAAACCCTATAAAAACACCTGAACTTGATGTATTTGAATATCCTGTTTCGCTCCCCACGAAAGTGTTTCCCGTGCCATTGGTTAATGTTCTCCCGGAATTACTACCAATTAAAACATTCTTATCTCCATCATAAAGTACATAGCCAGCAGCGGTTCCTAACATTACATTGCTTACACCCTCCCTAATTTGTTGAGCAGTGAAATTACCTAGTGCAACATTACTTGAACCAATTGTTATATCTTCTCCGGATGCCGTACCCCCAATAAAGATATTATTTCCATTAGCCAACAATAATCTTTGACTTGAATAATTGAAATTAGCATTAAATTTTCCGCCACCCGCACCGTCTGCCATTATTATGTCTCCATCGCTTCCGGCTGGTAAACTGCCTCCGTGTTCATTAACAAAATCTAAAAACGTCGTGTCCCTTATAAGGCCTTCATTAATTATATTAATAACGTCCGTTTCCACTGTGTCTGTTACCGTTATTTTATTCTCAAAATAACTTTTTCCTAATTCTTGTGACAAACCCAAAAGGTTGTCCGCAATTACATCTCCAGATATCCTCAAACCTTTTGCATTTGTAATATTATTTTCAATGTCAACGTCTTGCGTTAATGAAATGTCCAATCCATACAAATCATCAATATATACCTTTGCTCCACTTGAAGGTCCTAATGAGACCTTTCCAGAGAAAAACGCAGCTTTATAAGTTGGAATATAAAGAATCCCACCACTTAGTAATTGATTTGTCATTGCGTTATTATATCCAGTAAAAGCATTTATTTTAATTGAATCACCCGTTATTACATTAAATCCAGAATTAAAATCTGTTGACTGTAAACCTGAAGAGTTTGAGTTTGTATTTCTGGTGGAATTATACCTCCCATAATATGCCGAAACATCTTCATAATTCAACTTTGAAATGTTTTGGTTAGGATAATATTTTAAATTTCCTGTGCCACTATATGAGTTTGAGTCTAAAATAGAATTATTATATGCAGTACTCACAATCGTACTAGATACCACATCCTCAGCTAGTTTTAAAGTATCATTAATATAGAATGTATTTACAGGTACTCCGCTATTAATTAATTGACTTGATACTTGGTCATACTTTCCATAATCTAAAGTAAGAGTCCCATTCCTTAGATGAAAAGCTGTATTTGGATGTCGAACTCCTATTCCAATACTTTTATCCGCTGTTAATGTATCGGTTATAGTTTTACCTTCATATTCAATCGAGTCTCCATAATTTATCCAGACTCCACCGCCTCCTGCCACAATAGCACTATCAACCTGCCTTTGCGTGTAATATAACCACGTGCTATCAGATTGAACTAAAACAGTGTCCCATAAATTAATATAATCCGAGCCATCATAAAAATAAAGATTTCCCTGCAATATCAAATAATTTGGTATGTATGCGGGTGCTCCATTTGTTAATTGTTTTGGAGCTTGAGCAATTGACATAAAAGTCAAGACTCCTAATAATAAAATAAATAATAGTTTTTTCATAATATATAAGTTTTAATCTTGGACAATATGCCCCATTATTTTTTGATAATAATCAAGTAAATCCGTTAAGTCGTCCTGAACGTATTGAACAAATCGGTCATTTGTTTCTCCCTCTAATCTTATAACAACTCCATATTTATCCTCTCCTCCAAACGACTTTCGTAAACTTAAACCGTACGATCCCGCGGGTAGACTTCTAGGTACATATTGAACGTCATAACACGTCCCTCTAAAACCTGCATTAAACTTTATGTGTACAAGATAATCCACCGCTAAGTCTCCTTCAAATCCAAAAAAGACGCCGTTTACCAAACCTCCATCTATGTCTCCAAATTGGGAGTCATCCGGCTGGCTGTCTAAAATCATGCCTATCATTGTACGTGTGAGGTCCCACTTTAATCCATTGGGAGGACCCATGCTAAATCGGATAGGACTCTCAAGACTAGCATTTACAGCCATATTTCCATTTGTGCGGACCGTATGTACTAATGAGGTGGCAGTAATATCAAATCCTATAAATTGACCACTCCATACAGTATCTGCACTCACCTTGATTATTCTCAATTGCGCAAAGCGCTTTAATATAAAATCAGATGAGATTGTGTCCTCATTATATATCTCTATAAAATCATCGACCACAACTGTGTGTCCATTCTGTAATTCTATTCTATTGCTTTGTGCCGTAGGTAGATTTGTAATAATCACAGTGTCCAAAGTACGTGTCATAAAGTACTCAATTGGAGGTGTTGTTTGATCCTGCCTCGTTGTGGAAATGGACCCATCGGGCTCCGTCTTAAATGATGTTAAATTATTCTTTAAAAATGAGTCCACGACAGTCTTACTTCCATATAATGTCCCACTCGAATCCTGTACAGTTGCATAAAACAAAACTACAAAATAATTTTTGACATTATCCCGAAGCGTAACCCTGTCCGATCTCATTTCGAAATTAGATTGGCTTGGATTGAAAGCATATTCCAATCCTTCTTTTTCAACAATTACAAAGGAACCTTCCTTGTAAAGTTTTTCCTGTCCCATTATTATTAAGGAGACAAACATTAAGAGTAATATTAGTATTTTCTTTTTCATAATATATTTAGTTTTTATTCTGGCAAATCTGGTAAATTGGCATCCATATTAGCCAATGGCATTAAATTATTATAATATTGGTATAACGGAGGTAATACTTCTGTTTCTGAAACATCCGTAACCATTTGTCCTTTTACTAAAGCAACCGAACCCCAAGTCACACTGTCCACAGCAGTATAAACCAAAAGCGTGTCAGTTGTGACATAAATATCACCTGCGTTTATTCCAACAGACGGCAATGCAGCATCCAAGCCAACGCCTTTATTTGCAATTATGTTGCTAGGACTTTCATTCTGCGTGTTTATAATTGTTTCACTGCCATCAGCATTAATCCGCACAGGGTCACCATTGCTATTAAAACCAAATCCTAAACTATTATCAGGAGGATTGCTATGCGTGCCTTTTTCTATGTTTATCTGTTTACCCATTAGCCCAAAATATTAATAGTTCCTTTACAATTAATTGTCCCTTGCACATGTAAATTTACACAATTATATTCATAATGTTCGGGAATATCTAAAATATCTGTACCTTCAATTTTTTCTTTAACACCTCCTATGACCTTATTATTCAAAGTAACACCAATACCAGTGTCACCAACTGGTGTGTAGCCATATACTTTCATCACTCCTGCAACAGCTTGATAAAAATAACTTTTGTCAGATGGATAATAAAATGCCAATTCCACCCATTCCTCATCACTCGGAGTTAACGCCAATATTTTTGCTTCAGTATTGAAATAAAATTTTACCAAGTTAGCCATGCAATATCCTCCCCGATTATATTAGTCACGTCATTATTTGTTATTTGTGTGCTGCTTACATTGTAAATACTTTGCTGAGTATTGAACGCGGCTTGTTGTAATAATAATATCAAACCTTTTGGCAACACGTCACCAAATTGTATCTTATATTCAGTTGGTTTTGTAATGCTCTGTACTAAAGACTTTATTTCATAGTAATTGTCTATTCCAAACGTACTATTAACCACGCGCACAGTATCGCCTATGTCTAACGTGATATTATTCGCCTCAATGTACTCATTGTCAATTTGTCCATCATAAATTACCATTGATTTGCTATGTTCGTCAATGTATGCTTGTGTTGCGTCCTCTAGTCGTTGCGTTGCGTCATCAATGTAGCTTTGCGGCATTATTATGTCAAATAATTTATATTCGTCGCCAACTTCAGGACGAATCGTTTCATTTGGATACGTTCCACTATCATCAGTGAAAAAGTCCATAGTTATCAATTTCGCGCTATCATCATAAGAAATGTTAAATTGTAATCCTATAAGCAAACCAGACGTAAATTTAATCTTTGGCTTTATGCCTGACATTAACTGTTCATTGATGTCAAAATCATAACCAGTGTCAAAAAACACGCGTTCATTTTCACTTACTATTCCAGTAACCGTTCCAGTCCTTTCTGGCTTAATGTCATCAAATATTTGAACAGCTTCACGGACGCCAAGCGTGTCAACATTCTTTTCAAGTTTGCTGTCACCATCAACTCCTTCAAAAAACAATCTATTCTCAGTCAATAACGGGCTACTATACGTTAATCCTTCTCCTGTACGTGGTGGTAAGTTTTGAGTCGAGCCATAACCATAAACGACGGTTTCAATTGGAGTACTCTCAACAGTTGTTCTTGTCAAGCTAATGAATCCTACCTTCCTTCCAACCTGTAAGACGTATGGAGTCTCATAATCTTTTGCAGCAAAATTCAATACGGTTCCTTCCAAATACCAATCGAATTGAAGCAGTTTGCTTAATTCAGAAATTGCTTCAAATGCGTTCCAGTTCGCAAAATCCACAGTGATGTCGCCTGTCTCGATATACTTCCCTACCGTATACTCACCATTCCTGTTTAGATTTTCTACAATAAATTGTAAAAATGTATGCGCATTCCCGGTTAATGGAAAATTAAAATCTTTGTCTAAGAATATTTTTGTTTTCTTCAGATCATGGAAACTTCCTTCAAAGACGCATTCATATTCGTGCTTTCCGCTATCCTTTGCTAGTGGCAGTTTATTTAAGAAGTATTTTTGCTCTGTCTTGTCATAAATAATATAATCACCTATTTTAAAGTCAATATGAGCATCAAGCACAAAATTAAGCCTTATTAAATCCTCGACCTGTTTTTGTTGTGCCAGTTCAGATGTGTCTAATGGCTCAACCTTTGCTATGGCAATATTGTCTCTATAAATAGTATAAATCATAATTATCCGATTATTGCAAATATGTCTAATACACAAGAAAACCTTCCAGATAAATTCGTAATCGATATATACATGGGTGCTGTTGATGCTGGAAATACTAATTGAAATCCACTACTTCCCATATGAATGTTTTTCGTTGATAGCGTTGTATCAATTGACGCGTTATTTGTTGCCGCATTTCCTATTCCCTGACTTGAAGCATACACTCCATTTATTACTGCGTATAAAATGCGCTTTCCAGAAGGCATAGTAAATGGCTGCGGATAATACACTTTTGTTGTCGTGTCACCTTTCAACGTATTGAAGTTTATTGTGAACTTGTATGCGATTGGCACCGTTTCACCTTCACCAATACCATCTTGCTTCCACATTTTTGGCCTACCTAACTGATTACTCACAGCACTTGCCTTTGCCCAATGCTCACGCATTTTGGCTTGGTCTGCTGCTTCTAAAAACTTGCCGCTTGCTTCGGAGGCAATTTCAGCATCCGTGGCAAGTTCGGCAATACCTTTCCTGTCCTCAGTTGCAACACTTTGATAAAACCCTTTTGGTGTCAGTGCTTTATAGTCAATGTCAGTGTTTTCAACAATGTCGGACGAGACAAATTCAGACATTTCAACGCCTTGCGCCCTTTCTAAATTAGGGTCCCCAGTTTTCCCTGACCAAAGTCTGACACCTGTAATTGCCGCCAAACTGTCTAATGTTCTTTTAGCCAAACCTTGCGCTTTACTATCTGCCATAATATTTAATTTTTAATTTATAATTCCGTAATTACCATCATCGTCCGCCAATGCAAAATCCCCCGCGTCACTCGCGAGCATTCTTGCATTTCTTATTGTTATATAGTCCACTTTTGTTTCTGTGTCAGAACCTGCCGACTCATTAAAAACCTGTAATGATACAGTATAAGTTCCTTCCTCGTCAAAAGTGATTAAAGGACTTTGCTCAGCACTTGTGTGCTTGACCACTCCCCCTTTAGAAATAACCCAACTCCAAATAGTCACCGTGCCGGTTGACTCGTCTGTGAACTGCACGTCCTGTGGCTTTATTCCATTAACGACGTCCGCTGAAAATTCAGCCCCCAAAGTCTCAACGTCAGGATTGTCTTTGTCAAGGTCAATTATAATATCAACCAGCCCATCCGCTGCGTAATCGGATTTCGTGTATATCTTCGAATTATCAACCAAATCGTTGTCTCCATTGCCCCAAAATATTGAAGCAGTTTGGCCCTTTGTATAATCAATTGATGCCTCATTCCCGACAATCGTTGTTTTGTATTTGATTGCATTAGGATTAACGTCTTTCAATCCTAATTTAAAGACATATAAACTGTTTTGCTGTCTTATTTTAATCGTGGGACTTATTATCTTACTGCGTTCACATAAAAAGCATTCTCGAATATTTAAAGAACTATCACGCAAAGACAATACAAATACCTTTTTTTCGCGCATGTACTCAACAAGCGTGTTAACCAAATTATACGCCACGGCTTCATTACTCGCTTTTACATAACATTGTATGCTAAATTCTTTCGAATTGTATCGAGTATTTACTAAATTTTTATCCACGCCACTCTTATCATACCACGTGCGCTCATTCTCACGTTCAGCAGGCAATGAAAATGCTCCAGTGTAATCCAAGACACTAATGCCAAAATAACCAGTCAAGTCTTTATTGTCAATCAATACATCCATTTAAACACCTCCTAATTTTTGATAAGTCTTTTTCGTGTTTTCTGCAATTTCTGGTAAATAATCCGTATTCTTTGCAATTTTATCCAAAAATACAAGATTTTGAACACCTTGCTCAAGCATTTCTTCCGAATAACTTGCAATACGTTCATTGCTCAAGCGCATAGCACTTATATGCCCAGCCAATATTGATCCTGTTTCCTCTGTTATTGCTTGTCGTATT
>Ga0224514_10000251_pt1 | contig 16166 bp, 21 predicted proteins | sample SF_May12_sed_USG_3_FD_169107 | JGI IMG/M metagenome (GOLD analysis project Ga0224514, IMG submission 169107) | Sediment microbial communities from San Francisco Bay, California, United States - SF_May12_sed_USGS_24 | ecosystem: Environmental > Aquatic > Marine > Sediment | place: USA... | reverse complement strand
TTCTCTTTATTTGAGTGTCAATAGCCATTATCCAGAAGTAATCTCCCCTCGATTGAAAGTGCCACTAGAATCCCCTACAGTCCTTGTCTGGTCTACAGTGTCTTGAGCATCGTTTAACAACTGCCAGACACTATTAGTCTGTATAGACTTGTTCCTAAAAGCCTTGTAGACATAACCAATCTTGGTTGCAATAGAAGCCGTGGCTGCTGGTGTTCCTTGACCTGGTTCTGCAAAAGTCTTTGACCAGTCAAACCTAGCATTGTCTGATAGTGTTACACTGCCTGAGTTATCTGTAACCGTAAACAACCCTCTTATAGAAATAGTACCACCAGCACAGTTTGCATTTAGAACAAGTTGTCCACGACCTTCTAAAGACATTGTATCAGTACCTAACTGACCCATATTCTTCATTTCTATACCACCAGAGTAGTTCCTAAAACTTATGTTAGAACTACCGACAGCAACTCCTAAATCAATAGAAGGTGTAGCGGTTCCTGCTACAGAAGAATGACTATCAACAACAAAAATATCCCCTGCTTCTGAAACGGTTATATCCCCAGCTATACAACAGTGAGATGCTTGAAAAACAGGAAGCGTACAAGTACCAAAAGTACAATTAGTAAACCAAGGTTTATTAGAACCGTTTGTCCCTGTCCCTGTTATTGATGTAGCACCTGCAAAGTACGCCCCATCAATACTTTGACCGCCTAATGCTAAAGTCCAGTTTTCTCCCTTTAAAGTGTAATTACTAGAATTAGAAGAAAGTGTTATAGAGGAACCATTGATTATGTGGAAGTCTGTTATACCAGTGCTATTACTAAGTGTAACTGCTGCTGCCCAAGTAGAAACAGGATTTCCTTTTACACCATCAAACCCTGGTACTGTATTAGTGTTTGAAGCATTGGTATCAACTTCAATGCCCTCAGAATATCCACCTGAAACCTGATTAAATGACAGTAGAAGCCTGTCTACAGCTAAAGTAGCAGTAGTTAATGTAAAAGCTCCATCAGTGAATCTAACCCTTACTTTACCTAAATCAGAGCCAGTTCCCACCATTGTGGTTGTTAATTGATAAGTATCTGTCTCATTGGTGGATGCTGCTTTACCTACTAATGTTCCAATTTGAACCCATCCAGCAGAAACCCAGTCATACCCATAAACTTCTAAACTATCATTATTACCGTTTAAATATCCATCAAAGGTAACGCTTGTTGGTGAACCAGAGCCTATAAGAAACTCATAATAAAGGTCCATAGAACCTGCTGAATCAGTATGCTCATGCCTAGTCCCATCCAAAGCAAAAGTGCTTGTGTAAGTTCCGCTAGACTGTGTTCCTGTTGTAAGAGAATAGGAGCTTGCTGTTTTATTCACAGCACTGCCAGAGTTGGTTATAGAGCCTAACTGAGCTTGTGTTGCTGGGAATGTATCACCTGAAAGTCCAGTAGTATCATACTGCTTCTCTAAGTTGCTTGTGGCTGTACTGTTTATACTTCCAGACCTGTTTTCGATAGAGAACTTAAAAAGAACCTTTGAGATATTCTGAGAATCTACTGTTTCGTCTGGATAAAGAAGAACTGTATAATCAGCCCCAGCCACCCAGAATCCAGCATCCCCAGTATCATTAGAAGTATCTATTTGTATAGCTTGAACCCCAACCTTTGCATCAAAGGGAGAAGTCATTGTTATACCATTGGTGGTAGCTTTTTCAGTAGCAGAACCATTTTTGTATATAACTAGATCGGCAGCTTCAAAAGCTGTACTAGGTTCTACCCTACCTCCACTTCCATCATTGGTAGTGAACTCGTGGTAAATTGTAGCATCTTCTAGGTAATCCCCAAGATACACGCTCATTGAACTAAACTCCCATCAATTAAATATGTTCCAACTAAACTCTTGTCTACTAGAGGTGCTACTCCAGCTAAAACTTCTGCTGGCCATTGAAAAGCCCCAATACTAGGTGTGGTAGAGTGCAACAGATTTCCCTTCATTCCCTGAGTTGATACTGCTGGGGTTTTGCCGCCATCGGTCATATTACCGCCAGTTTTAGGTAGCATAAATAGATCGCCATCTGTGTCATCCGTAGACTGCACCTCGTCACCCACTGTGACACTGGTATGCTGCTTAGTTCCACTTGCTGGGATTGTTGTGTCAGAGGAAATGCAGTTATTACCAGTCATACTGGCCACATTTGCATAACAAACACCAGTACAAGCCAAAGAAGCTATATTCTCACCAGTGACCGTAATACCGCCAGCATTGAAATTATTATAACAATCGTAAACTGTTAGGTTCTCAACCGCTGAATAAGCCCCACCATTCGCTAAAAAAATCCCATTTGCTGGGTTTACACTCGCACCCCAAACAATCTGGTTATAAATGGCTGTGTTTACGTTGTTTAAGTTATATCTTGCTCCACTCCCAGTAAATCCTGCCACATCAATAAACAAGTCGTGAAAAATATACCCACCGTTTACGTTTCCGAAAAGGTTATATATAGTAGTTCCAGAAGCATTTACTACCCTTGCGATTGTAAAATCCTTGACCTCAGTGTCACCGCTTGAGTTACCTGTAACAATCCCATGGCTTGTATGATTTATATTACAAACATAACCAGCGGTCTGATCGCCCCCATGGGGAGAATTTGAAACAAGATTCACTTTTTCAGAAGTGGCTACATTAAAATTAACCAATGCGGTCTGAGTGAATGAGGAAATCATATTGCCAGTGAGCGTGCCATCTGGCGTACCGAAATCAGCCTTGAAGGCTACGAAATCAGCATAATCCCCACCGCTCCCAATCGTATAAGTTCCGCTCGTGATTAGGTTGGTATCAATCTTGGCAGCAACTTTGTTATAATCAATCAGTAAAGAATCATCAGCTCTGTCTCTTAGATCACTTAGCCCTGTATATTCAACTGGCTCTACAATGCTTGAATCACCCCATTTCTGATAAAGGGAAGTGTCACCTAATGCTTGTGCTAAAGCCTCAAGATTAATGACTTTAGACCTTTCTCGCTTGTAGACTCCGTTCTCTCTATGCCATTCACTTTCATAAACAGGCTCAACCCATTGTTTTAAATCTTCATGGTAAGCATAAGGAACCTTAACAATCACAAATACTTTCTTCATGTGTGCGGAAAGCTGGCTGATTGGCCCCATTGTAGCTTCGTCATGCCAAGAAACAATCATCCCTTCTTTAATAAAGATATTAGAGTCTGGATTTAGTCTCTTGTCAGGGTTCTGATCACCTTTCTTTATGATTGCATACAAAGCCATTAACTTACCAGTTTCTCCAAATAACCTTTTATCATAGCACCAATCACAATTCCAAGAGGCCAGTGTCCCCAGAATATAAGAGCGACTTTGGTTTTTAATCCCATTTTTCCATTTCCATCAATGATGTGTTTCATTCGCTCACTCTCTTCTTCTAATTTTGTTACCCGTAATCCGAGGACTTCGTTAGCCATATTATCCGAACCTTTCCATGTGCAATTCTTTAAATACACCTCCCTCCAACCACTTATCTTTAAAATAAGTCATGTCAAGGAGTTTTATCATTTCAACCTTTTTAGAGTCTTTCCTTGTCGAAACACCGCCTTCATGTATAACTTCGGCATCAGCTATATACCAGACCTCTTTCCCTTTCATTCTGGCCGTATAACACCAATCAGAGTCACTTCCTATTAAAAAGTAATTCTCGTCCATATCTCCCACAAAGGGTAATAGCTTCTGATTAACAACCAGGCAAGCCCCATTAACCCAAGGCATTTGCTTATTCTTCGCACAATTCTTTTTAGACTTCCTTCCTACTATATGCCTTCCCTCTGGGAAAGCCATAGTGCAACCACCATGAATTATCACATCTTCATCTTGGTCAGAAACCTGCTTAACACCAGCTATAAAGCAATTAGGGTGAACTTCCATAAAGTCAATAACTTTTTCAAAGAAATCTTCTTTTATGTAGCAATCTTGATTAAGGACTACACAGTAAGAAGAATCCTTAAAGGTGTGCAACCCTTGATTTACTGCTTTAGTAAAACCAATATTATCTTTGTTATTATCTATAACCGCTACTTCTTTTCCTACACCTTCTGGGAGTCTCGCCTTTTCAATCGCTTCAAGGCATTTCTTTAATTGTTCAGGCTTTTTGTAGTGCGGTATAACTATTCCTATTCTCATTTAATACTCCCTTTAATAGTTTTCATAGATAACTCAAGAATTTCTTTAACAGAAACACTTGTCAAAGACTTAGACTGGATTCTCTCACAAGCTGCCACTTTTGTCTTTATGGACTCAAGCTCCATAGCAATACCTTCTTCTGTGGTATTCATCAAGGATGCCGCCTGATCTATACCCATCCCAGAAGAATGAAGCGATAAAATCTTCTTTTCTTTGGCAGATAACTTCGCATAACCCTCTTCCACTCTTAACGGGTCTCCCAAAGTCAGGGAAAAGGTATGTGGCCCTTTATCTACATGAATCTGATTCTTATAATACTTAGCCCTAGTCCACCAAGGAACTGAACTGTAAATAGCTATATGCTTAACCCCTAAACCCTCTGCTATATGGGTAAAACCTGTGTCTGCTCCTATATAAAGGTCAGAAGCCCCTACAACGCACATAGAGGCCCGTACAGAGGACTTTAGCTGTGGTAGGTACTGTGACACCCCTTCTTTAGTAAAACAGCTCCAGACCCCCTTATCGGGCTTCCAGTAGAAGATTGTAGCTTTTGGTTCTTGTTTTAGTATTTCTGGTATTAACTTCTCAGCCTGATACCAGGTTCTAGTCAAAGAACTCGCATAAGGGTTAATTGTAATGATTTTACCCCTGCCAGCCTTAATCTTCTCCACCTGCCTCTTTTCTTCATCAGAAAGCACAAATACAGGTCTTTTGTCCTCGTCTGGAACAGAAGTGGGGTCTATATTAGCCCAAGCAAAGTGTAAATCATACCAGTTCACCCAATTTGAGTTTCTGTGGTTTTTCCACTCATCGCTTGGTTTATTCTTATATGAAGTGTTACAGGTATTGTTTCTCTCAACAATATACATATAATCAATCACTTCATCGTAATTCTTGTAAATTCCACGAACGTCAATTAACCCATGAGCAAAAGGAACTACCCTTGCTTTAGAGGGTCCATATTCTTTGAAATTTATAGCATTATCACAGCAGTCAGAGTTCTGTAAGAAATCTATCTGCTTTTGACCATGCTGGTCCTCTCTCAGTGCTAGATCAACCGAATGACCCTGCTTCTTTAAATATCGTGCCACAGCCATGACAGGAGCTATATCGCCAATCCCACCAAACCTAGTTAATAAGTATTTCTTCTTTTTATTTTCTTTCATCTTAATTCCTATTTTGTTTCTTTCTTTTCAGTTTGGCTTTGAGTTTCTTTTGGTATTCATCATCTCCACAAAAAGTCCTGAGCGCTTTTATTTCTTTGCACTCGGTTTTCTGGCTATGAGTGTTTTGGCAGTGTGCACACTTCATGGTAATCCCCTTTGGTTGTTATTTCTAGTTAAAAGAACAAATTGCTATTATACGATTGTGTTTTTCTCCACGAATATCCTTAGATTCAACTCTGTTTATTTGCTTTACATTCATTCCCAGATCAACTAAAACACCTTTTAGCTTATCAACATCAAAATGATCAACGTGTTCTTTGCAGTCAGAAGCGTTGTCATAAGGAGTTACAATCACTAAATATCCATTATCGTGAAGAACTCTTTTTATTTCTTCAAACATTTCTTTTCTATCTTCTGGATAAATATGCTCAAAAACATCAATCATATATCCACCAGAAAACTCACCATCGCAAGCATCAATCTGGTTAAAGAAAGACTTTCTGAAGGTCAAGTTGTTCTTAACAAGAAGAGAGCTTTGAGAAAGTAATCTCTCCGCTTCTCTTAAAGCCTTCTCATTCTGGTCAAACCCTACCACAACCTTATCATATTCAGCCATAAGTATAGTACAAGCTCCATGATTACAGCCAAAATCAGCAACTCTTTGTCCAGTAATCATAGACGTTGTTCTTATCAAATCAGCATTATTATGCCATCTCCACCACTCCACAGAAGGATTAGCTGTGATATAATTCTCTTTGCTTGAATATTTTTCCTTATGATTCATTTGATTCCTTTTTAGGCTTTTCCAATACGCCTCTAACATAGGTCACGTTGTATTCATTGTAAAATGTCTCCAACCCTAAAGGGTGAAAGTAGCTTTTAATATCATACAAAGATCGAAACCCATTACCAAACTTATCATCGAAAAAGTACCAGAACTTCTTTTCATTCCAATAAGAGAAGTGTGTAGGGTCTTGAAAAGCTCCCATATTATTCCCATCAGTAGATGGTACTATAAAATGAAAATGACCTCCAAAATCAAGAACTCTATAAATTTCTTCCATTATCTTTATATTATTTTGTGGAAGAGTGTGCTCAAGAAAATCTTGTGCTATGACAACCTTAAAAGAATTATCTGGTAAAGGTATTCCTTTGTTCAAGTCGCAGACCAGGTCTACTCCATCAAACTTCCTTATATCTATTCCAAAATGATTTTTAGGCTTGGATTTCCCACAGCCTAAATTTAGAACAGACTCTTTGTTATTTTTTAAATAATCTTCAAGTGCTTTTTTCGATGATACTTTCACTATAAGCTCCCCAGGTATCGTTCAACGTCTGCTATGAACTTTTCTTGGTTTCCTATCTGCTCCCTACTAGCTACACAGTTTCTCGCTCTGTTACTCTTCTTGAGTTGTTCTAAACCCCTTTTGTGAATAATAGGGTAGTCTACATAAGCAGAAATAGCTTCATTAGCTAAAGTAGGATAAGTGTGTATTTCGTCTGGAAATCTTAAAGAACCTTTCCTAAAAAGCCTTGCCTGATAATCCTTTCCTAAAATTGCTGAAATATCTTTATTGTTTACAAAATTGTCTCTTTGAAGCCAAAATACATCTACATTAGATTCTATTAACTTCTTTAAATTCTTCGCTAGTTTCGGACTGATAAATTCGTCATCGTCCAAGTATAAAACCCACGGATTGCTCGCCAAGTCAAAGAGCCAGTTTCTATCTGGGTCAGAAGTTCCTTTATTTCTGCGTTCAATAACGCAATCTGCAACTTCTCTTGCTCTTGCAAGCGTGTCATCTTCACTTTTTTGAACAACTACAAGAACCTCGCTAACATACTTTTTATGCTTTAAAACTACGTCTTTTATTCTCTTACCAGAATTGGCAGTTATAACACAAAGAGTTATTGGAAGGGGTTTATTTTTAGTTCTGCTCATATTAATTCCTTTAAATGTTAAAAGCGGATAGAGCACTACACCCTATCCGCATTAAGACTAAGTTGCAGAAACGGTCTGACCACCTACTACAGCAGTTCCGACACCTGTCAACCTTAAATGTGTTGAACCAATACCATGATCTAAGCCTATTTCAGCGTAGATACCAGTACCTTCATTGGCTTTTTCATTACCTTCTCCAAAACCCTTCTCAAACAAGAAGCCACGACCAGGAACAGGTCTTGCAACCAACTCCATAACGTCAAGGTTCAAGAAGTACATGGTGTTCTCTGGAAGGTTGTGAGCAAGAACAATATCAACTTTACCAAAGTCAGTATCGAACCGTTCCAAGTTCACACCAGCCTCAGTTCGGCTTTCTCCATTCTTACCAAGATTGAAAGTTCCGATCATGATGTCAGTTAATTGCTTCTTACCAGTAGCCTGAGTAAAGCAAGTTAAAGGACGACCAGATTCCCATAATCTTGAACGCCATACTTTTTCAAGACCATTTCGGACAATGTCATAAGTCAGTGTTCCGAAAGTTCCCAAAGTACCTGCACCTACTACAGCCCCATCTGCAAGCTGTTGTTGGATACCAGGAGCATAACGATAACCACGTTGTTGCCAAGTACCAGTTGTACCTGCTCCACCGTTGTTCATGTCCAAGACACCTTCACGACCCACATATTCAAGCATAGACTTGATTTTGGCTAATGCTTCTGCTTTTGCTCTATCCATAGGACGAGGTTCAAGAGAAGGATTAGAAGGTCCTTGCCAGTTAAGCGTTCTAGTTAAGTTTTGTTCACCATCTCTAGCCCAAGTAACCTGTGCAGCCTCATAGAAAATCTGTGCAGTGTTTGAACCATTGGTAAACCCACTTGAACCATAAGTAGGACCTGCATTGTCTGGCTTAAGGTTTGCTGAACTCTGTTCTGCATTTGAGTGGTATGTGTATGTGTAATTCTTTGCTGGTAGAATCCTCCAACCTTTTTGACCTACTAATGTGGTTACAGGGTTGCTGTACGGATTCAACTCAGTAAAGATACCAGGCGTGTAACCTAGCTCTTGATTGAGTATCAAACCATCTGAACTCATAAATTACTCCTTTATTGTGAGTTTCGCATAGCTGCCAGTGCGGCGGCTGCTGCATTAACGTCTCGGTTCCCCTCAACGATTATTTTTCTTATTTCTTCTCCGTTAATGCCTCGCCCCGAACTGTTGCCAGTCGAAACCCTCTCATCTACTTGATGAGTATTACCCTGTAGCAACGCAATATTATTTCTTTTGATGAAATTTTCTTGGTCTACTCTAGTTTTTTCTAATGCCTTGTTGATTCTGTCATTAACTATGACTTCATCATCATTTTCATTTATATTGTTAAATAATTCCTTTGCTGTTTGTTCAACTAAATCAGGCATGAATTTAAAAGGTTTACCCTCTCCATCCCTATAGTTCTTAACAGCCTCTTCAAATTTTGGTTTAAGAGTTTTCTCTACTTCAAACATTTTAAGTTTGCTAGACACTTCTTTTAAAGCATTGTCCTTGTCACTTAAAATCTTTTTTAATTCTTCAATATTATCATCTTGAGTTTTCTTTATCCCAAGCTCTTTAGCCAGCTTGTGAGCGTTCTCGATTTTAATATTGTTGTCTGCCAATGCTTTAGTAAAGGCTTTGTAAGATAAAGCATCTTTTTCCACTGCTTCCTTCTCCTTTTTGAGACTCATTAGATCAGAGCCTCTTTTACCAGCCTCTTCATTTAGCTTTTTAGCTGGTGCTAGGATAGCCTGTTTCTGCTCATCCGATAATTCTAGCTTGCTTACTGTTTCAAAAAGCAAATCATACTCTTCCATTGTGAAATTCCTTGTTTAAATTAGTGATACCTTACTGCTGTTCAGCAGATTTTTTACTACCAGAACTGTTGTTGTTGGCATTAGGATCTTCCTTCTGTTGGAATATCCTAAGAGCATCACCAAGCGTTTCAGAATCTTTTATGATCTGCTTGACATACTCGTCAACCTCTTCATCACTAAATCCAGGGTTTTCATCCATAACCAAGTCTTTTAGTGTTTTCAAGTGAGAATTAATATTAATCTGTCTCACTTCTGCATTTAAAATTTCTTCACCTGGGACCCCACTTTCTTTAGGAAATCGCATAGTGAACTCAAACTCTGGGAACCTAGTTTCTTTATCCATACCATGAATAAGACTGTCAAAAGAAATAATCGCATTAGCTAGTTCCTCTTCGTTCTTTTCCCATATAATCTGGCTTTCAAGTGCTTTCTGGATGCTTGAAGCAAAAGCTGTTAAAAGAGCTGCACCACTTCTAAGGTTGCCTATCCCTTTTAAATCACCTGTGCTTATAGCGGCAGTGCTTGACACCTTGAACATCTTAGCTTCAAGACCATCTGCGTGTTCTTTCGCTTGCTCCATTTGACCATCCCATACTAGGAATCCAATCTGTTCAAGCACTTTAACGTGTTGTTCGTTGTCTAGATCAATCTGCCAAACTGCATCACCCTTGTTTATCACATTGCTCAAGTCTACAGTAGAAACCAGTTGTGGTCTACCGTGCTTGGCAAAGAAGTAAGAGTTATCACTCACAACTTCATTCAGGGCTGTTTGGAGTTTTAACACATCTTGAATATCATCAATCCGTTCTTCATTATTCTTTTGAAGCACAAATTCATCAATTAAGCTGTATTTGTTTATTTCTGCTTTCTTCAAAGTATCATCATACCATAGCCATCTACTATCGTCTGTGATAAGCTCAATAGAATCTACTGTCTTTTCTTGGTCTACATAATCTTTGAATTTTCTTTTAATAACCACCGCTACTATTCTTCCGTAGGGGTTAAGCAGAAAGAAAGTGAATCTAGGGTCCAGAGGGACTGGATGGGGATAGACATTCTCGTCTATTTTTGTAGTTTCACTTACTTGGCTTTTTGTTCTTTTGTCCACAGGTATAAGCCTAAAACCCTGTTCACCATAAATGCAAGCCTGTCTTTTAGCTTCCATTTGTAGGTTGTTGATACTAATGAGCCTGTTTATCTCTCTCATCCGAGACTCTGTCTTTTTACTCTTGCCGTATAATCTACCAATTTTCTTAGGTCTACCATAAAGAAATCGAGTGTCCAGATTAACAATGAATCGAACATAATTTACAGGCTTGCCATCTTTCTTTCTTTTCTCAAATTGAGCATCATCTTCACCCTTTCTTTGGACAAAGTATTTTTCTTGCCAAGAGTGGTAAAAATCCCAGTGAACTTCTGGCTGGATGTTTTTAAGACTTCTCTCGTCTTTTACATCATTAACCACAGCATTAGCTATTGCAAGAGCCTGAGAGCCACCTTGAGATTCTTTTGATGACGAACCTACCACTGCTCTTTTAACAACTTCCGCTAGTTTTAAATTATCTTCTGCTATCATATTTTAACCGTGAAATCTCCCACCTTGCCTTGCAAATCCTGTCTTTCTTTTAAGTAAGCTGGCAAGAAGTAAAAAACCTCCTGCATGGAATAAATGGTCAGCTTGTCCACCGTTGCCATAAAACGCTCTTATTTCACCTGTGTCTCTATCAGACTTTTCCATCCGTTGTAAAGCACACATTTGCTTTAAGAATACATTATCCTGTCTAATCTGCTTTGGATAAATAAACCGCTTTTTCACAGCGATATTATTAATCAAAGCGTCACAGGTTTGAGTCCTGTGGTTCTTTAAAACTTTCACAGAACCACTACGAGTCTCTGTATCAGCTCTTGTAACCTCATACCAGTCTATTGATGAACTAGCATTGTAATCACTAGCATACCAGTTCTTCTTACCTCGTATTAGCTTCTTTACGGACTGTTCTTCTGGTCTAAGGTCTATTACTAGGCTTTGAACATTAAACCTCGCAAAAAGCCCTGGAAGCTCATCAAACGAACAATGACCGTACTTTATTACACTTATTTCACCTGTTTCTGTGGCTTTGCCTATTTGGTAATAGCACTTCTTCCCCACATCCACACCAGCCATAGTTGGCTCTTTACTACCATTGTGGCACTTTTCTTCACCTATAGCTAACTCAATCAAGTCTTTTCTTTTTAATCTTGAATTAGCTGGGCTATACGGAAGCCCTAAGTTTGAATTATAGAACTCTTGGATATTATGAGCATCTTCATACTTATCCAGCAAGTCATCTAAATTTTGATGACCTACGAAAAGACCGCTTATCGCATATCCATATCTATTCTTCTTACCACTGCTTGTCTGAACCCATTTACCAGGAACTCCATTTGTCAGTGTCAGTTCATCACAATGAGGACACATGAATCCTGCTTTATTGTCCTCCCCTCTAACGATGCAGCTTTCAATATCTCCTGCCATCACCTCCATTAGAGGGGAGAACTCTTTTTTACACACCATGCAGTTTACAAACCAGTGATGCTGATTGGAAAGACCAAACGCAGCATCAATCCCAATATCAGGATATTTAGGCGTACTAACTGCAATTAACCATTTATATTCACTATGGTTAAATCGAGCTGAAACAGTATCAATCGCACCGATTGGGTCAAAATACTCTTCAAACTCATCCATGACACCTGCATCCGCAGCCCATGAAATCAAATCTTTTCTTGTCTGACCAGCTCTAAAATAGATAGGCTTATTATTATATCTTATATAGCTAAGATTTTGAAGCCCAACCTGACCAGAAAATGTAGGATGCTCTAATATTGGATTCACCCTTGCTTTAATATGATCTCTTAACTGCTCTTTAGCTGGAAACAGATAACCAAGACCCTGCCAGTTTGGAAGGTTCCTTTCTTGCATCCACAGCATCCAAGAGATTAGATACTCACTCACACCACACTGAGATGATTTCATCACATAAAGATGATCTCTCTTTTCCCAGTGTCTTTTAGCTAGAGCTTCTAAATACTCATGTCCTGTAAAAGAATATTTTTCACCATTAGGTAGAACATATTTATTTACTATCCATGAATAATGGTCTCTACGACAAAGTTCTGCTGTGCTTAAAGTTTGACTCATAAAAGACTAATCCCACCTGCGAAGCGAGGGTGGGAGTCGAACCCACGACCACTGGGGAATGAACCCAGAAAGCTACCACTGCTCCACCTCGCTAAAATCAAATTACACGGTCGTCATCGCTTACTGGGGCCATTGGGTCTTCTTCTTTCTGTTTTTTCTTCTCTTGAAGTTTCAATCCCATGTCCTTTAGTTCGTCTCTGACTTTTCTTTTTAGCATCTCATCAATCATTTGTCCAGACTTATTCAGCTCTGCAATAGCTTTCATCATGTCCACCAGTGTTTTAGACTGGTTCTTGATTGATTCGTTAAACAGACTGTAACTTTCTGTTTGAGCTTTATTTATTTTTAAAAATCTATCTAGCTTGTCATCAAACGCTTTTCTGGCATCCTTAGACAGCTTATAATAGCTTTCTTTACTTTCAGCACCTACTTCTTTATAAGGGTCTGAAATGGCTTGTATTGAGTCTCCAAGAGACTTCTGCTGCTTCTTTGCACTCTTTAAGCTATCCGACAGATTCCTACCAGCTTCATATAGCATGGTGGAAATCGCTGTGTTTGGTGTAGCAAGTATGGGTATTCCCGATTCCTGCTCTAGCTTGGATATTTCAAGATTTATTCTTTTTTGATTTGATTTAGCCCACTCATACTCACTCTGCACTGCCATGGTGATTCCGTATTTAGAATCCCAATAGCTAGTTATCTCTTTAATTGATGGAGAACCTGTCATCTGGTTCTTCGCATGGAGTATTGTTCTTTCTTCTAACTGAGCATCTGTTAATTTGCCTGGCCCGTTATTAGCACAAATATCCGCACTTCTATTAGTAAACTTACCACGAGTGTCTATTTTAATAGGATTAGTGCTAAGTATCTCTTCTTCATCCACCTTTCTTTTCCTTGTTTTCTAGTCTTTTGAGTTTTTTGTACTCTTTGAATCTTTTTTCAAACTTCAACAAAGAACTTTTCCAAGGTTTTATTTCCGAGTATTCTTTATAGAATGGGAGTATGCTCTTAATAAAACTATTCATTTAACACCTTCTGTATAAGCCTAGCTTGTATAAGCTATAGCTTCTTTAAACATCATCGATCAATCATTGAACCTTAACTTTCATTCAGACTACTTTTGCTTTTATATGATCTGTTTGAAAGACTCATTGATATTCTTTCTCTTATCTCCAACCTTGACTGTCTATGCTTTTGCTTGGCTAGACCCCCCCCTACCCCCCCCAAAGGAGAGGCTTCTACTATAAGGGTGCGATTTTGGTCATTTTTTTTCAAAAAACGCAAAAAACAGCAATCTGTGACACAACTGTTACACAACTGTTACATAACTGTGACATTTCTGTGACATTTCTGTGACATTTCAAAATTATGCTTTAACCAAGACTTCATAAAAACAGCCATATTTTTGTGAATTTTTTACCCCATCTATTGTTGTTTTTCTTTTTTATTATATATTGATTTTATGGATGAAAAACAAATAAACGACTGGATAAGTTTCAAGGAAGGTAATTCTAAGAAACTTAATTCTATATACCTTGATTATATAGAAATTTATAGCGACAGAATTAATAAAAAGCTAGAGAAAATCAAGTGGTACGTTTGCGAGCTTGAGATAAAGGCTGATGTCGTTTTGGCTGTAAATGCTACTTTTTGCAAGATTACAAATATGATAGAAAAAAGTGGTGTTAAGGCTATTGATATTGATTTTGATAAAATTTTCACCACTTTCTTCGAGAAGTTTATTAAGATTAATAAAAGGGATAATTTACCATTAAGGGTTATGGATAACAGAGTGGTAGAATATGGATATTAGAAAAAGATGGGATTTGACAGAGGACTTGTTTTACAATGACTAGAGGCGTAACCATATCATACACAACAAACACTAATCATGTTTGTCCTAAATGCGCTGGTGAGGTTTTAACAAATTTCACTTTCTGGGATAAAGTATTCCGAAGAAAAAAGCCCAAAGCAGTGAGAAGGCATATAAAAAACTGTAAATCAAAATTTGTTGAAGAAATGACAAAGGCTTTATCTGGCAAAATAGACAAGTATATCATTGATCAATGCTACAAGGAGGTAATGGAGAAGTATGGACATTAAGTGTTGGATGTGTAATAGCAGTCTCGGTAAGATTAATAAAGGTAGAATAAAAAAAGGAATTGTATTCACTTGTTCTTCATGCCAGGGAAGTCTAAAATTGTTTATTGATATTTTAAAGTGTAAATAAGGAGAAAATAATGAGCGAAGAAAAAGAAATGGAAATGCCGTTAATTGAGGCTTTGGTGTTCTGCAAGAAAAACCCAGAATATGGGCTTAAAAGTATTTTTGTGGATTATTATTATCTAGTGGACGAATGGATAGGAATGTACGGCAAACAATCAATTAAAGAAATTTTTTATCTAAATGAAACTTGCACCGTAAGAAAAAGACAGCCAGAGCATCACAAAGAAGTAAAACAGGTGCTTGAAAAATACCTACGGCCACCATGTAAAATAGATGAGGCTTTAGAACTGCTCAAACCATATTTAAAAGGGGAATAAAATGGATATTCAACAAAACACAGAATTTATATTAAACAAGATTGATTCAATAATGACTCAAGCTACGCCATATCTTGAAAAAGGATCGGAAGCGGTGGTCAAGTACAAGGTGAATGAAGTTATTTATAACAGCGTTTCATGGTTTATTGTATCACATTTTATTTTTATAATGGGCTTATTTCTAGTTATAACTTCTTTTAAACATTATATTAATAATGAAGTTAAATCCATTATGTTTTTTTCTATTGGTATAATTTCAACTTGTATTGGTTTTGTTTCTAGTGTTATCTTCTGGTCTGATGGATTCCCAAGATTTCTACTAGCAATCAATAACCCAGAGCTTTATACAATCTTTAACCTATTAGGAAAATAATGGAACTATTGTCAAGAGTGGTAATTGTTTGTATAATAATACTATCTATTCTAATAGCAGTGGTTCATTTGTCTAGGTCTAAAAATAGTGACTTTAAAAAGATAAAGACAGAGGTTGTAAAAGACCACTATGGCAATAGCTTTGAGTATTATGAGGTTAATGGAGTGAAGCACTTTAAAGCAAAGAAGGAGAGTGAATAATGGGAAACTATCACCCACTGTCAGAGGACCCCTCAGATTGGGAGCCTGATGAGCCAGTGCCAGAAGATTACTATGATTATGAAATAGACTTAGACCAGTATGAAATGAATGATCAAGAGCAGTTTAAGATAGATGCTGCTATTATAGATAGGATGAGGGGAGGTGGATTTTGAGTTACAAGGAATATAGAGTGAAGGTTTATGATAACGGTGATGTGTTTTGGCGAAATGAAAAAGGTAAGCTTCACCGAGAAGATGGCCCAGCAGTTACCTGCCCTGATGGTGGACAAGCGTTTTTTCTAAACAGTATTATCTACACAGAAGAAGAATATTGGAAGAAAATAAAACCAACCAAAGAATTAACAATAAAAGAACTAGAAGAAAAGTTAGGCTATAAAATTAAAGTAGTAAAGGAGAAACAATGAGCTACAAGGAATATAGAGTGAAGGTTCATGATGATGGAGATGTTTATTGGCGCAATGAAAAAGGAGAACGCCACAGAGAAGATGGGCCGGCAATTAGTTGGGGTTGTGGGTATAAAGACTTTTATCTCAACGGAAAAAACTACACAGAAGAAGAATATTGGGAGAAAGTAAAACCAGCCAAAGAAGTAACCATAAAAGAAATAGAGCAGAAATTAGGCTACAAAATTAAAATTATAAAGGAATAAAACTATGTCGAACTTTAGTCCGAATAAAATAATCATCCACTGTACCGACTCTGGATGGGCTAACCTA
>Ga0224514_10000250_pt1 | contig 16245 bp, 11 predicted proteins | sample SF_May12_sed_USG_3_FD_169107 | JGI IMG/M metagenome (GOLD analysis project Ga0224514, IMG submission 169107) | Sediment microbial communities from San Francisco Bay, California, United States - SF_May12_sed_USGS_24 | ecosystem: Environmental > Aquatic > Marine > Sediment | place: USA... | reverse complement strand
GACCCAAATTACGGGTCTGTTTTCTAGAAGATGGCGGAGAGAGAGGGATTCGAACCCTCGATGGAGCTATTAACCCCATACTCCCTTAGCAGGGGAGCGCCTTCAGCCTCTCGGCCATCTCTCCAATAACTACCTGTTAATCAGGTTATAACTAAAAATCTTACCTTAAATGGCGCTCCAGTCGCGCCCTACTCAATACGTCCATGTACTCCGCCCCTCGGGGCCATCAACGCTACGCGTCGATGTTCAAAATCGCTCCCGGCGATTTTGTCAGCCTCTCGGCCATCTCTCCAAAACAGAAATCGACTGTCGGCTGGCTGGCGTAGCCATCGCGACAGTTTGGCAGTCATATGGATTCTGACAACTTGATCAGCCCTGTGGCCGCCAGTCCTAACGCTGAGCGCGGAAGGATACTAGGGCCGGGCGCTGAGGTAAAGAGGGGTTATTCCCCGGATTCAGGATCTTGGTCATTCTCGTGCTTGATGCGCTCGTAAATTTCCTCACGATGCACGGCCACTTCGCGGGGCGCATTGACGCCGATACGGACCTGGTTGCCCTTTACTCCGAGCACCGTTACCGATACATCGTCACCAATCATGAGCGTTTCACCCACCCGGCGTGTCAGAATTAACATATTTAACTACTCCCAAAAAAAACTTCCACATCCCGTAGAGGCGCTCCATGCAACTGACTCTGGGTTACGCTCTCTTATTTTATCGTCAGGATACTACTGAACTTTAAAATTCGTCTCTGGATTGCCTGAAAGCGTTTCAGGCGGCCGGTGCCTGTTCAAGATTGAAAGCGTCGTGCAGGGCCCGAACTCCCAACTCCAGGTACTTTTCATCCACCACCACAGACACCTTGATTTCCGAGGTTGAAATCATCCGGATATTGATGCCTTCCTTTGCCAGGGTTTCGAACATCGTGCTGGCGATACCGGCGTGCGAACGCATCCCTACTCCGACCAGCGATATTTTGACAATGCTGTCATCACCGCTGACTTCACGGGCACCCAGTTCACCGGCGGTCTTCTTGAGAATCGCCAAGGCCTTGTCGTAGTCATTGCGATGGACCGTAAAAGTAAAATCAGTCGTCTCATCGGCGGCCACGTTCTGAATGATCATGTCCACTTCAATATTACCCCGACCTATCGGGCCCAGAATGCGGTAGGCCACACCGGGTTGATCCGGCACACCCAGAATCGTCAATTTAGCCTCATCCCGGTTAAAGGCAATTCCCGAAATAACCGGATTTTCCATATCGTCTTCCTCAAATGTAATTAACGTGCCTGGACCTTCTTCAAAGGACGACAGCACACGCAGTCTGACATTGTACTTGCCCGCAAATTCCACTGCACGGATTTGTAAAACCTTGGAACCCAGGCTGGCCATTTCCAGCATTTCTTCAAAGGTAATACGGTCGAGGCGCCGTGCATCAGGCACGACGCGCGGGTCAGTGGTGTAGACACCATCGACATCGGTATAAATCTGGCATTCGTCTGCTTTCAGCGCAGCTGCCAACGCGACCGCGGTAGTATCGGAACCACCCCGTCCCAGGGTAGTGATATGGCCGTGCTCATCCCGCCCCTGAAAACCGGCCACAACCACAATACGGCCTGCTTCCAGGTCGTCACGCATACGTGATTCGTCAATATCCAGAATGCGTGCCTTGGTGTGCGCACTATCAGTAAGGATATGCACCTGTGAGCCAGTATAGGAAACCGCAGGGTAACCCTTTTTGTTGAGCGCCATACTCAATAAAGCAATGGTTACCTGTTCTCCGGTGGAAACCAGGACATCATACTCACGTGGATTGGGGTGATCCGAAATCTGCTGCGCCAGATCGATCAGCCGGTTGGTCTCGCCACTCATGGCAGATACCACGACAACAACATCATGGCCCGCTTCACGCGCGGCGATCAGTTTATCCGCCACATTCTCGATTTTCTCGACAGTGCCGACGGAAGTCCCGCCATATTTTTGAACAATCAGTGCCATAATGATCGAATACGGAAAAAGTGCTTATTAAACACTACATTAGGGGTCATTGAAAGGAGTAAGTTAGTACGAAGCAGTTGCGGCTTGATCCCACTCAGGCCCCCAGCTTGTCACGCACCCAATCGGGTACGCTGGCAAGTGCAGCCGGAAGCGCCTGTGGCTGATTGCCACCTGCCTGGGCCATATCGGGACGGCCACCCCCTTTACCGCCAACCTGCTGCGCCACCACATTGACCAGTTCCCCGGCCTTGATCGCCTGGGTTTGATCCTTGCTGACACCGGCCACCAAACTCACCTTCTCGCCCTGCACTGTGGCCAACACAATGGCGGATGAGCCCAGCTTGTTTTTCAGTTGATCGAGGGTATCACGCAATCCCTTGGGATCAGCACCGTCCAGTTGCGCCGCCAGGACCTTGATGCCTTTTATCTCTACCGCCTGGTCAGCAAGTTCGTCGCCTTGAGAACTGGCCAGCTTGCCCTTGAGTCGTTCCAGTTCTTTCTCCAGGCTGCGGTTGCGATCCATCATTTGCAACACCCGCTCTTCAACGCCTGCCCGATCGGCTTTCAACACACCGGCAATAGTTTGCAGTTGATCCTCACCCTGTTGAATCCAGTCCAGGGCTTGCTGACCCGTTACGGCTTCAATACGACGGACACCGGCGGCAATACCGGTTTCAGTAATGAGTTTGAACAGGCCAATATCGCCGGTGCGGCTCACGTGGGTCCCGCCACACAATTCAATTGAGAAATCCCCCATACTGAGGACGCGCACCTTCTCACCATACTTTTCCCCAAACAGGGCCATGGCACCGCTGTTGATGGCATCCTGATGAGACATGACACGCGTCTCCACCGCCAGGTTATTGCGGATTTGATCATTCACCAGGGTTTCGATCTCTGCCAGTTGCTCAGCCGTTATGGGTTCAAAATGGGAAAAATCGAAACGCAGCCGATCAGCTTCTACCAGGGAGCCCTTTTGGGTCACATGTTCGCCCAACACTTGGCGCAAGGCTGCATGCATCAGGTGGGTAGCCGAGTGGTTATAGGCCGTTGCCTGACGCACCCCGGTATCCACGCTGGCCGTAATGATGTCGCCCACGTTGAGTGTCCCACGGCTTATTTTGCCAATGTGCAGCACCGTCTCGCTGCCCACCTTCTGGGTGTCACTAACATCGAAACTCACATCCGCTTCTTCCAGCAACCCCGTATCACCCACCTGGCCACCGGACTCGGCATAGAAAGGGGTCTTCTCCAGCACCACGACACCTTCCTGCCCTTCCTCCAGGCAGTCTGCCGGCTGGCCGTCATGGAACAGGGCGATGATCTTGGTGTCCTCTTCGAGGTGTTCGTAACCGGTAAACGGCGTACACACGTCCAGGTGCAGTTCACCGATCTCCGTGCTATGGAACTGGCTGGCCGCGCGGGCCCGTTCACGCTGGGCATTCATCTCCTGATCGAAGCCGGCCATGTCCAGACTAAGTTCCCGCTCGCGGGCGATATCGCCGGTAAGGTCGGCCGGAAAACCATAGGTATCATAAAGCTTAAAGATAGTTGCGCCCGGAATGACCTTGTCTTTCAAATCGGCAATGGCCTGCTCCAGGATATGCATGCCCTGATCCAGGGTTTCGGCAAAACGTTCTTCCTCCTGCCGCAATACCCGTTCAACCATGCCCTGCGCCTCTGTCAGTTCTGGATAGGCTTCACCCATTTCCTTAACCAAGGGCGCAACCAACTTGTAGAAAAACGATTCGCGCATTCCCAACTTATGCCCATGCCGAATAGCACGACGAATGATACGGCGTAGTACGTAGCCACGGCCTTCATTGGCCGGCACCACACCATCTACAATCAAAAACGCACAGGAACGAATATGATCGGCAATTACCTTGAGGGAATTATTGTCCTTGTCCTTGCAACCGGTGACCTTGGCGGCTGCCTTCATCAGGTTAACAAACAGGTCAATTTCGTAATTGCTATGCACGCCCTGCATTACCGCCGCGAGACGTTCCAGCCCCATGCCGGTATCAACTGAAGGTTTGGGTAACGGATTTAACTTACCTTGCTTGTCCCGGTCATACTGCATGAACACCAGGTTCCAGATCTCAATGTAACGATCGCCATCTTCATCCGGACTGCCGGGTGGACCACCAAATATGTCCGGGCCATGATCGTAAAAGATTTCCGTACACGGACCGCAGGGACCGGTATCCCCCATGGACCAGAAATTATCGCTTTCGTACTTTTTGCCCCCGGCCTTGTCGCCTATGCGCGTGAAACGTTTGGCATCGACTTTGATGTCGTTTAACCAGATATCCGCGGCTTCGTCATCTTCTTCATAGACTGTCACCCAGAGTTTTTCCGCCGGGATCGCCAGCGTGTCAGTCAGAAACTCCCAGGCATACTCAATCGCATCACGCTTGAAATAATCACCAAAACTGAAGTTACCCAACATTTCGAAGAAGGTATGGTGGCGCGCGGTGTAACCCACATTTTCCAGATCGTTGTGCTTGCCGCCGGCACGCACACAACGTTGGGAACTGGTTGCGCGTTTATAGCTCCGCTTGTCCAGGCCAAGAAATACTTCTTTGAATTGCACCATACCCGCATTGGTAAACAACAAAGTCGGATCATTGGCGGGCACCAACGAACTGGAAGCCACCACTTCGTGGTCCCGTTGCTTGAAGTAATTCAGAAATGCCGCTCGGAGCTCGGCGCTGGTCATCTTTTTACTCATACTATTAATAAAGCACTCAACCTGTTCACTCATCATCCCGCATTACGTAGCGGGTCTGTTCGGCATTGAAACCGCGATACTGCAGAAAGCGGGTCTGGCGGGCCTTCTCTTTGTAATCAACCGGCAAGGCCGTACCAAACTTTTTACAGCGAACTGCCTCGGCTCGCTCCAACCACACACGATCCCGCTCATCCAGCCAGTTGGCAATGATCTCATCGGCCACTCCACGCTGACGTAGCTCGGCACGAATTTTTAGCGGTCCCGAACCCCGTTCCATACGCCAATGAATGAACGATTCCGTAAACCGTTCATCACTCAGCAGACCTTCCCGGGAAAGGAGTTGTAGTGCGGGTGTGATCTCGTCTTTCTCGAAACCCCGAACCAGTAGCTTGTCGCGTAACTCCCGCGTACTGTGCTCACGTCGAGCCAGCAGGTTCATCGCGGCTTCCCGCACTGACTGGCTCACCATGAACGACTCGCAGAATCAGGCTTCGGCCTTCGCCTCGACCAGTTCTTCAACGGGTGCAACAACCACCTGTGGTAAAAGCTTGCTGCGAATCTGCCCTTCGATCTCGGCGGCCATCTCCGGATTTTCCTTCAGGAAGTTGCGCACGTTATCCTTGCCCTGGCCAATGCGATCGCCGTTATAGCTGTACCAGGCACCGGCTTTATCGACAATGCCTTCGCGCACACCCAGATCGATGATTTCACCTTCATGGGAAATGCCTTCGCCATAGAGCAGATCGAATTCCACCTGTTTAAAGGGCGGCGCCACTTTATTCTTCACCACCTTGACGCGGGTTTCATTGCCGATAACCTCATCGCCTTTCTTGATGGCACCGATGCGGCGAATATCAAGACGTACGGAGGAGTAAAACTTCAGGGCGTTACCACCGGTGGTGGTTTCCGGGTTACCGAACATGACGCCGATCTTCATACGAATCTGGTTAATGAAAATCACCATGGTATTGGAACGCTTGATGTTCCCGGTCAGTTTACGCAAGGCCTGGGACATCAGGCGAGCTTGCAAGCCGACGTGGTGGTCACCCATTTCTCCCTCGATTTCCGCTTTCGGCGTCAAGGCAGCAACGGAATCCACGACCACGATATCGACCGCGCCGGAACGTACCAGCATGTCGGTAATTTCCAGGGCCTGCTCACCGGTATCGGGCTGGGAAACCAGGAGTTCATCCACATCCACACCCAGCTTCCCGGCGTACTGGGGATCGAGGGCATGTTCGGCATCGACGAACGCGGCGGTGCCGCCCAGTTTTTGTGCCTCCGCGATGACCTGTAACGTCAGGGTGGTTTTACCGGATGACTCCGGCCCGTAAATTTCAACCACGCGGCCCCTGGGTAAACCACCTACCCCAAGTGCGATATCGAGCCCCAGTGATCCGGTCGAAATGGCTTCCACTTCCCGCACTGCGCTGGTATCACCCATACGCATGACCGAACCCTTACCGAACTGTTTTTCAATCTGACTCAGCGCTGCGCCGAGTGCTTTTTTCTTGGCATCATCCATTTGGTATTAAACCTCATTTAATTTATCTGGTCCGCCCTCCCTCCGTGGGACAGGACCGTACGAGCTCCACTCCGGCCCATTATTTCACAAGAAGGGATCACGGCCTAGACCAAATATAATTGTCGGGATTGGATTTTATTGCAGCGCCCAGCGCGCTAACTCCGTGTAGACTGCTCCCTGCGGCAATGTCTCGGAACGAATAAGGGCAAATGCCTCGACCGGCCAATGCAGCGGCGCCATGGTTACGCTGGCCGGCGCCTGACGTGCATTGCGCAGCAGGGTTAAATGCGGGACATAAGCCCGTTTCTCAGCCGCAAGACCGCAGCTGACGCAAGCTTGTTCAAGTTGTGCCGCCAAATCGGATAATACCGGTGGGACCCGGGATGGCATGCTCCATACCACCCTGGGGCGCGGCCAGTAACCCAATAAATCAAATACCATCTCAAAACTCGGCAGGGCAATATTGCCAGCAGCCTGCTGTAGACAGGTGGCAATCTGGTGATCAACCGCTCCGATAAAGCGCAGAGTGAGGTGGATTTGTTCAGGTTTAAGTGCCCGACCTCGGCAATCCTGTAAGTCGGTCAGGGACCGATGATGAAATACCCGGGCCAATTCGATGGCGGGTGTCAGGGCAAAAAACAAGCGCTGTTGTTCAGGCTTTTCCGACACCACCGAGCATGCCCTCCAGAGCAGTCGCGACCGCTTGTCGTCGCACCGCCTCACGATCACCGGCGAACACATGATGGGTTGACCAGATCATTGGCTCACCGCTTGCCTGTTGCTTTGCCCAGGAAAACCATACCAGCCCGACCGGTTTCTCCGGCGTACTTCCTCCCGGCCCGGCGATACCGGTAATGGCAAGACTGAAATACGCCTGGCTATGACGTAATCCGCCCTGCGCCATTGCTTCCGCAGTCTGTTGACTCACCGCACCCTGTGTGTCGAGGATTTCAGCCGGTACTTGTAACAAGTCCTGTTTGGCCTGGTTGGTATAGGTGACAAAACCGCGATCGAACCAGGCTGAACTGCCTGGAATATCCGTCAGCACTTTCGCCACCCAGCCCCCGGTGCAGGATTCGGCCGTTGCCAGCATGCGATGTTGCGCATGCAGGGCATTCCCTAACTCGGTCGCCAGGGATCTAAGCGCGGCATCATCCGGGATCTCCACCCTCAGGATGCCTGTAAATGCAGATTAGTCATTCGTCCAGCATTTCCTGGATCACCGCACCGATTTCATACCCATCTCCGCGGCGGGGTCTGGCAACCCGCACAACCCGGACGCGGGCATGCAAGGAAGGCGTTTTGTCTTCGGGCTGGATTTTGACTTCCAGATGGGATTCCACCGGCAGTTCGCGCGTGGTTATAAACATCATGCCCCGGCCACTGAGGTTTCTTACTTTGCCAAACTCATCTCCACCGTTACCGTCCGGCCGAAACATAATGGGACAATCGAGCTCGACCCGGACAGAATCACGCTTTTCGTCATATTCACGCGGCATTTCACTCCTCCTGCGCCACCCTGAGTTTACTTTTTACTGGATAGCACCGGTTACTTTAGGGGAAGCAGCACAACAGATGCAAGCGGGTGACCCGATGCGCTGCCAAACCAAATCCGATACACTCGCAAGCCATGTCCGCTCGCGTCTCAAAGCAGAAACATACTCCCATGATGCAGCAATATTTGCGCATCAAATCGGAATATCCCGATATTCTGTTGTTTTATCGCATGGGGGATTTCTATGAACTGTTTTATGACGACGCCCATGAAGCCGCCAGGTTGCTGGACATCACCCTGACCGCCCGGGGTCAGTCCGCTGGCGAACCGATTCCAATGGCAGGCGTGCCCTACCATGCCGTGGATACTTATCTGGCCAGGCTGGTCAAGCAGGGGCGCCCTGTGGCTATTTGTGAACAAATAGGCGACCCCGCTACAGCCAAGGGGCCGGTAGAGCGCGAAGTCGTGCGTATCGTGACCCCCGGCACGGTGACCGATGAAGCCCTGCTTGAAGAACGGCGTGAAAACCTGCTGGCGGCGATTTATGAGACACCCGAGCAGTTTGGTCTCGCCATACTCGATATGGGAAGTGGCCGCTTTACCTTGCTACAAGTCGAAACCCTGACCGCCCTGCGCAATGAACTGGATCGGATTAAACCCGCAGAACTGCTGGTCAGTGACAGCTTCAGCACGGCAACCCTGGAACTGCCCCATGCCTGTTACACCGTCCGACCCGCCTGGCAGTTTGAATACAGCTATGCCACACGCCTGCTGTGCGAACAGTTCATGACTGACAACCTCGCCGGCTTTGGCTGTGAAACCATGGAACCAGCGGTCAGTGCCGCTGGCGCACTATTGAACTATGTGCGCGAGACACAACGTACTGTTCTGCCTCACTTGCAAGGCTTAAGGGTGGAACTCCCGCATGATTGTGTCCAGCTCGATCCGGCCACACGCCGCAACCTGGAACTTGAAACCAGTCTGGCCGGCCACCCGCAACATACCCTGTTGGCACTGTTGGATCATACGGCCACCCCCATGGGGAGTCGGCTGTTGCGACGCTGGTTACTACGCCCCCTGCGGCAGCATGCCGAATTAAAAAACCGGCTCGAGGCCATTACGGCTCTGCTTGCAAGTTGTAAAACCGAAACACTCCATGGCCTGCTTCGCCAAATTGGTGACATGGAACGCATTCTGACCCGCATCGGCCTGCGATCAGCCCGCCCCCGCGATCTGACCCAACTTCGCCGTGCGCTGGAAACCCTGCCCGAACTGCTCGAACAAATACGGCAGCTGGACAGTCAACGGCTGCATGAGTTGCAGCATGGCATGCCCATGTTTGCAGAACTGACTGCGCTATTACAACAAGCCATCATTCCGCACCCGCCACTATTGATTCGGGATGGTGGTGTCATTGCCAACGGTTACGACACCGAACTGGATGAATTACGCAGCCTGCAAGAAAATGCAGGGGCCGTGCTCGCCGAGATGGAAACGCGTGAACGAGAACAAACTGGCATCGCAACCTTGAAGGTGGGCTACAACCGGGTACATGGCTATTACATCGAAATCAGCCGCGCCCAGTCCGTTAACGCCCCTGAACATTATCAACGCCGCCAAACCCTTAAAGCGGCAGAACGCTACATCACCCCGGAACTGAAAGAACTGGAAGATCGTGTCCTCAGTGCCAACGAACGCGCATTGGCAAGAGAGAAGGCACTGTATGATGCCCTGCTGGAAAAGCTGAACGAACAACTGCCTCCCTTGCAAACCTGTGCTGCCGCTATCGCCGAACTGGATGTGCTTAATACCCTGACAGAAAGAGCGATCAGCCTCGACTGGGTGGCGCCGAGTTTTACGCATCATGCCGGACTGATGATCGAGGCAGCTCGCCATCCGGTGATTGAACAGGCTCAAGCCGAACCCTTTACCCCCAACAATATCAAACTGGATGATCAGCAACGCATGTTGATCATTACCGGTCCCAACATGGGCGGCAAATCAACCTACATGCGTCAAACCGCTCTCATTGCCCTGCTGGCCCATATGGGCAGCTTTGTTCCGGCAAAACGTGCGGAGTTTGGTCCCCTGGATCGCATCTTTACCCGTATCGGCGCTTCAGATGATCTCGCCTCCGGTCGCTCGACCTTTATGGTCGAAATGACCGAGACCGCAAACATTCTGCACAATGCCACCGAAAACAGCCTGGTGCTGATGGATGAAATCGGTCGTGGCACCAGCACGTTTGACGGCCTGGCACTGGCCTGGGCCTGTGCCCGGCAACTGGCGCAACAAGTGCGCGCTTTTACCCTGTTTGCCACCCACTATTTTGAACTGACCCGTCTGCCGGCAGAACTGGACAGCTGTAGTAATGTTCACCTGGATGCGGTGGAACATGATGACAGTATTGTGTTCATGCACCATGTAAAGCCGGGGCCGGCCAATCGCAGTTATGGACTCCAGGTTGCGGCCCTGGCGGGTGTACCGCGAGATATGATTGAACTGGCAAAAAGCAAACTGATTCAACTGGAACAGGGCAAGGCCGAGGCACCTGCCTCAACGGTTGCTGAACCCAGCCTGTCGTCTTCAGCCGTGGAAATGTCACTGGCGGACATTGATCCGGATAGCCTGTCACCCAAGGAAGCGCTGGAATACGTATACCGGTTGAAAGAATTAATCGCGAAGAAAACTAGCTAACCGATACACTATTTTTATTAGGCGGTAAAAACTTTCTAACCGCAGCTCACTTGTGGCAAACTCGGAATGCGTTTAATCGAGGGAATAGTCAATGACCTATGTCGTAACTGATAACTGCATAAAATGTAAATACACCGACTGTGTGGACGTCTGCCCGGTGGACTGTTTCCACGAAGGCCCCAACTTTCTGGTCATCGATCCCGACGAATGCATCGACTGTACCTTGTGTGAACCGGAATGCCCTGCCGAAGCCATTTTTGCCGAGGATGATGTGCCGGCCGGGATGGAACACTTTACTGAACTGAATGCCGAACTCACGAAGGAATGGCCGGTGATCAGCGAACAAAAAGATCCGCTTCCCGATGCAGAAGAATGGGATGGCGTGAAGGACAAACTCCAATATCTCGAACGATAGCTCACAACCAGCCAAGCGGATGTCCCACCAGGCCATCCAGTTAATCCCCTACGGTCAGGATCCATTACCGATCCTGGCCAAACGCCTGCTAACGGATCATCAACACAACCTGCCGAACCTGTCTGATGTCACCGTCATTCTCGCAGAGCCGCAGGCCGCACCCTTGCTGCGTGATTACCTGTTGCGACTGAGCGCGGATAAAGGTTACCCGGCACTGCTTGGCCCTCGTATTCTGACCCTGCGCGACTGGGTGAGATCCTTTTTCCCCACCGATATACGAGTATGCGACCCCCATACCCAACTGCTGATTCTAGTTGAGGCCCTGAGTCAACATCCGGCATTACTCAAAAGCGCCAATCCATGGGCGCTCGCTACTGACCTGGTCAGCCTGTTCGATGAACTGACACTCAACCATATTGACCTGCCTGTCGACCTGGAAGATTTTACCCAGCAACTGCAAACGGCCTACGGCCTGCACAACAGCGAGATCAGCGCCCTGGGCCAGGAAGCCCGACTGGTGCATACCTTGTGGCATGCCTGGCATGAGCAGCTTCAGGCTGATGGCTTAATGGATAGCCAGGCGGCCTACCTGTTGGCGCTGACACAAAGTCTGGAGCAAGTATCCGCTGAACACGCTTTGTATCTGGCGGGTTTTCATCAATTTACTCTGGCTGAGATCAACTGGTTAACTACTCTGTTAAAACGTCAACACTCCTACCTGTTTTTGCATGGCCAGGGTGGGGTTGCCCCGGAACGCTACCATCCGGACGCACCGTTATCGCGCCTGCTGCAACATCTGCCCCCTATAAAGCCTGAGCCGGTCAGCGATGAATCCTGTAGTGCGGCGCTGAACTTGTTGTTCGATGAAACAGCCGGGAACCTGCAGGCACGTTCGCAAAACTTGCAACAACGTTATGCCGAAAGCCCTCTGCAAGACCGACTTGATGTGTTCATGGCGCAGAGTGCCGAGGATGAAGCCAGCGCCATTGATATCCAGGTCCGACAATGGCTGCTGGAAGGTAAACAACGTATCGGAATTGTGACTGAAAATCGTCGTCTGGCACGGCGGGTGCGGGCCTTGCTGGAGCGGGCCGAGATTACCCTGCAAGATGAGGCTGGCTGGGCGCTATCCACTACCAGTGCTGCCGCCAGCCTGGAACGCTGGCTGGAATGTCTCGAGGAAGACTTTGCCCATCTTCCCTTGCTGGACTTGCTCAAGTCACCCTTTCTGTTTCCGGATCTCGATCCCGATCAGGTTCGTTTAGCCACTTTGCGACTGGAACAGGACATCATCCTGCACGAAAACATTGCGCGCGGCCTGAGCCGTTACCGGCAACATATTCAGGACCGCCGACAACGCTTGCCTGACTGGATGGCCGACAATGCCAACAGTCTGCTGCACTTGCTTGATCGGCTGGAGGATGCCGCCGCGCCCTTGCATTCACTCTTGCTGGATCGCCAGGCACCTTCGGTCTGGCTGGAGGCACTCCAGTCCAGCCTGCAATGGCTCGGTATGACTGAACGCTTTAGTGACGACCCGGCCGGCAGCCGGCTGTTACAGGCCCTTGAGCAAATGCAGCAGGCGGCCCACCATAGCAACATGCCGCTTAGCTGGCTGGATCTGCGTACCTGGCTGGGTCGGACTCTGGAACAATTTCATTTTCAGCCACCCGGCAGTGGCCAGGGCGTGTATCTGCTGGGATTGGCTCAAAGTCGATTGCAATGCTTTGATGCGGTGATCATCGGTTCTGCTGAACGGGATCACCTGCCCGGTCATCCTAACCCGTCGCCCTTTTTTAACGAAACGGTTCGACGGGAACTGGGACTGCCGGCAACCACTGAACTGTTAGCGGAACGCTTTCATCATTTTCGGCGTTTGTTGGAAGGCGCACCCCAGGTGCTGATCACCGCGCGCGCCGAACAGGACGGGGAGCCCATTCCCGCCAGCCCGTGGCTGGAAACCCTGCAGGCTTTCCATCAGCTTGCCTGGAATGAAGTCTTGACCGCGCCTGTATTAACAGCCTTGCTCAGGGAGTCTGCCACGCGAGTGCAACGTGGTGATGCTGCGCCCCTTCCGGACTTGCAGACACAGCCGGCTCCCGCGCTTCCTGCTGCCCTGCAACCTGTCGCCTTCTCTCCCAGCAGCTATCAGCAGTTACTCGATTGTCCCTATCAGTACTACGCGGCGCGTTGTCTGAAATTATCCCCGCAGGAAGAAATTCGTCAGGCCTTATCCAAAGCCGATTACGGCCAACGCATTCACCAATGTCTACAGGCCTTTCACAGCCAGGTCGCAGAATTACCGGGACCTTTTTGCGGCCCACTAACGGTAAAGCGTCGCGCTGAGGCCATTGGCCTGATGAACCAGATTGCCGAAGCAGTATTCAGCCAGGACCTGGCTGACAACTTTGAACACCATGGCTGGTTACAACAGTGGCAACAACAAATTCCCGCCTATATCGACTGGCAAATACAACGTGACAGTGCATGGCGGGTGAAGAACACGGAAACCCGGCATGAATTGGCTCTCACAGAACAACTCAAAATTTCCGGTCAGCTTGATCGTATCGACAGCGACGAGAACCAACTCGGCATCCTGGATTACAAGACCGGTCACATTCCAAAACAAGACGAAGTACTTGAGGGTGAAGCCGTGCAACTGCCTATCTACGCATTGCTGGCCACATCAGCTCAACAACCGGTTCGGGAAGTGGCCTATCTGGATATGCGCGATACGGCGAAGATCGATACGCCCTATACCCTGGCTGATGATGAACTCCACACGTTAAGCCAGGGTATCGCAAGCCGCTTGACCCGTATTTGCGAACAAATCGAGCAAGGTACCGGCTTGCCTGCCTGGGGTGACACGAAAACCTGCAAGCACTGTGACATGAAACTGCTCTGTCGCCGTCAGGCCTGGGATGACTGATGCCGAGCATTGCCGCTGATGAAACAAGCCGGGATAGAATGAACTCATGTCAAAAGTGAATCCCTCAAATGGCTGAACAAAGTACCGCCAAGGTTCTCAGCAGCAATGCCACGGTGCAGGCATCGGCGGGCAGTGGCAAAACCTATCTGCTAGTAAGCCGCATGATTCGTCTGCTGTTGGAAGGGGCACGCCCGGAAGCGATTCTGGCCATCACCTTTACCCGTAAAGCGGCCGCCGAAATGCAGGAACGCCTGCTACAACGTGTGTTTGAGCTGGCGGCAAGCGATGCCGACATGCTCGCAAACAGACTGCAGGAACTGGCGCTCGATCCCCGGCAACCTGCCCTGCTGGAAAACACACGCAACCTGTATGAAACCCTGTTGCGTAACCCGCAACCGGTACAGACAACCACCTTCCATGCCTTCTGTCAGGATTTACTCCGACGGTTCCCGCTTGAGGCAGATGTCCCACCGGGATTTGAATTACTGGATCAAACCGGCGCGCTGTTTGATCAGGCCTGGGAGGCATTGATGGTGGAAGCATCAAACCATCCCGATGATCCGGTCAGCCTTGCGCTAGCCACCCTGTTTACTGAACTCGGTTTATACAACAGCCACAAGGCGCTGGATGGATTCCTGGCACATCGCAGTGACTGGTGGGCCTATACCCTGGATGAAGCAGAACCGGTGGCCATGGCATGCCAGAGATTACAGACACAGCTGGAAGTGGATTTGAACGTTGATCCCGTGGCGATATTTTTCAATGACACTTCAGTACAACACGCGTTGCAACAATTTGTTGCGCTACTGGATAAACACCCGATTTCAACCAACCAGGCGACACAGGCAACCATAACCCGTGCGCTTGATCCGCAACGCGAACCGCAAGCCCGTTTCGCAGATGCCTGGGATGCGTTTTATACTAAAAGTAGCGAACCCCGTTCGCGTAAACCAAGTAAAACCCTGACATCCAAATTGGGGGCACAAGGTGCCGAACGCCTGATTGAATTACATCACCAGTTATGCACCCAGCTTGCCTCTGTGCAGGAACAACTGGCGGCGCGCCACACGCTGCACATCAATTGCAATTGGTACCTGGCTGGCCAGCGCTACCTGGAACATTTTCAACGTATCAAGCAGGAACAACGGCTGCTGGATTTTACCGATCTGGAATGGAAAACCTTCTTGCTCCTCAACCATGCCGATAACGCTCTCTGGGTTCAGTACAAACTGGATAGTCGCATTGAGCACCTGATGATTGACGAGTTTCAGGATACCAATCCCACCCAGTGGCACCTGGTTAAGCCGTTGCTGGAAGAAATGGCAAGCCATGCGGATGCACCGACACGCAGCGTCTTTCTGGTTGGCGATGCCAAACAATCCATTTACCGTTTTCGCCGTGCTGAACCCCGACTGTTTGATAACGCCAGCCACTGGTTAGAGACACAGTTGGGCGCAATCTCTCATCCGCTGAATAAATCGTGGCGTTCGGCACCGGCAATTATCAATTTCATTAACCGAACTTTTGGTCAGGGGGAATTGCATTCGCGTCTTACTCACTTCGATCCCCACAGCGTGCATTATCAACAGCGCTGGGGATGCGTCACCCTGCTGCCACTGGCACGGGAACCGGAAATGGAGCAAGCTGGCCTGAGTGATTTGCGTAACCCGCTGGAAATGCCCCGCCCCGAAGTACGCAGCCAACGTTATCAACACGAGGCTCAAACCATTGCCACTACCATTCAGGCATTGATTAACGCCGCCACGCCGATCGGGGATGAAAATGCAGCCCGACCTTTACGTTACGCTGACATCCTTATCCTATTGCGTAGCCGGACTCACATTAGCGAATATGAAAAAGCCTTGCGTGAAGCAAATATTCCCTATCTAGGCGCAGAACGCGGGACCCTGCTGGACAGTCTTGAAGTTAATGACATGATCAATCTGTTGCAATGGTTGAATATGCCACATGACGACCTGGCGCTTGCCGGTGTGTTGCGCTCCCCCTTGTTTGCTGTTGATGATAATGACCTGATGCGCATCACCCAGACCGGTCGAGGAAGCTGGTGGGATCGGCTTGAAACACTATGCGCTGATATCGAAGCCGATGCCCCTTTGTCCCGGGCGTACCGTCTGTTGACTCAATGGCGTGCGCTGGCTGGCCACATCCCGGTCCACGATTTGCTGGATCGTATTTACAGTGAAGGTCAGGTCCTGACGCGATTCAGTGCTGCCTTCCCCCCCCATTTGCAAGCACGCGTCAGTGCGAATCTAACCCGTCTGCTGGAGCTGGCGCTGGAGATGGATAGTGGCCGTTATCCGAGTCTAATGCGCTTCATTCATTGGCTGAATGAACTCCGTCAACAACAACATGATGCCCCTGACGAGCCAGTGAGTAGTGGCGAAATGGATCGGGTCCGATTAATGACCATCCATGCCGCCAAAGGTCAGGGG
>Ga0224514_10000249_pt1 | contig 16316 bp, 12 predicted proteins | sample SF_May12_sed_USG_3_FD_169107 | JGI IMG/M metagenome (GOLD analysis project Ga0224514, IMG submission 169107) | Sediment microbial communities from San Francisco Bay, California, United States - SF_May12_sed_USGS_24 | ecosystem: Environmental > Aquatic > Marine > Sediment | place: USA... | reverse complement strand
AGCTTCATTCGCAGAATTGCAGGATGAGACGGGCAGGATCCAGATTTATGTTAACCGCGATGAAATTTGCCCTGAAGAAGATAAAACTTTATACAATACTTTTTTTAAGAAACTACTGGATATTGGCGATATAATTGGTGTAAAAGGCTTTGCTTTTCGTACCCAGGTAGGTGAAATATCAGTTCATATTAAAGAACTAACCATACTTTCAAAATCATTACGCCCTTTACCTATAGTGAAAGAAAAAGAAGGAAAAGTATACGATGCCGTTACTGATCCTGAGTTTCGCTATCGACAGCGCTATGTCGACTTAATAGTAAATCCCGAAGTACGTAATGTATTTAAAAAACGTACTCAGATTATTAATTCGATGCGCGAGTTATTTAATTCGCACAATTATCTTGAAGTTGAAACCCCTATACTTCAACCCATCCCGGGTGGCGCTGCTGCACGGCCATTTATTACACATCACAATAGCCTTGACATATCTTTATACTTGCGAATTGCCAATGAGTTATACCTAAAGCGGTTAATTGTTGGTGGTTTCGATGGTGTTTATGAATTTGCAAAAGATTTTAGAAATGAGGGTATGGACAGGACCCATAACCCGGAATTTACAGTTATGGAAATCTATGTAGCCTATAAAGATTACAACTGGATGATGGATTTCACTGAAGAAATGATCGAGAAGGTGGCATTAGATTTGCACAATAAAACCAAAGTTCAGGTTGGCGACAAAGAGATTGATTTCAAGAGGCCATATAAAAGAATTACGATGGCCGATGCTATTAAAGAGTATTCTGGCATTGACATAATTGGCAAAAATGAAGCAGAATTACGAGAAATTTGTAAAGCCAACAATATAGAAGTTGATACTTCAATGGGTAAGGGGAAAATTATTGATGAAATATTCGGAGAGAAGGTAGAACACCATCTTATTCAACCTACGTTTATTACCGACTACCCGGTTGAGATGTCGCCATTATGTAAAAAACACAGAGACAATCCCGAGTTAACCGAACGTTTTGAATTAATTGTAAACGGAAAAGAACTTTGTAATGCATATTCAGAATTAAACGATCCGATTGATCAATTGGGAAGGTTCCAGGAGCAATTAAAATTATCTGAAAAGGGGGATGATGAGGCGATGTTTATTGATATGGACTTTGTACGGGCATTGGAATATGGTATGCCCCCCACTTCCGGAATGGGAATTGGAATAGACAGGCTAACAATGTTAATGACAGATCAGTCAAGTATACAAGATGTGTTGTTTTTCCCACAAATGAGACCTGAAAAAGTAAAGCAAACAGATACTGTTGATAAGTATATCGAAGCTGGTATAGCAAAAGAGTGGGCAGAAGTTCTTCAAAACCTCGGCTATATAACCGTAGATTCGGTTAAACAGTTTGAAAAACCAGGCAAACTGCACCAGGAAATTTGCGGTTTTAATAAGAAAAATAAATTGGGGCTTTCGAATCCTTCGCAAGAAGAAGTTGCTTCATGGATTAAGTAATAAAAAAAAACTGAATATAACCAGAAGCTTTTATTAGCTCCCTAAATTAATAGTGTGACATTAAGTTGTTAGCTAACAGCTATAAAAGCAGTAATTTAATTATCCGAAGTGACTTATAAACATATTAACAAACAAAACTGTTAATTACGGGTTGAAAAACAAATTTAGCTCTCCGAATCTTATATTATATCTTTATCACAAATTAAGAATAAAATATGTCTGTAGCGAATTACTCGGAAGATGCGATACGAACGCTAGATTGGAAAGAACATATCCGGCGTCGGCCAGGAATGTATATTGGAAAACTTGGTGATGGTTCGTCTCGTGATGATGGTATTTATATCCTTATTAAAGAAGTTATCGATAATTCCATCGATGAATTTATGATGGGATTTGGGAAATCAATTGATATTAAGATAAACGAAAATTCAGTTACTATCCGTGACTATGGCCGTGGAATCCCGTTGGGCAAAGTGAAAGATGTTGTTTCAAAGATGAATACCGGCGCGAAATACGATTCTAAAGTATTTAAAAAATCTGTTGGATTGAATGGTGTTGGTATTAAGGCTGTAAATGCATTATCTACACAATTCGAAGTTAAAGCATTTCGCGATGGTCAAATGAAAGCCCTTTCTTTTTCTGCCGGTAATGTAATTAGTGATGAACCTGAGCAAGCCAGTAAAGAGAGAAATGGTACCTTTGTAAACTTTACGCCTGACAATGAGCTGTTTGGTAATTTTCGTTATATTGAAGAATATGTTGAAGCTCTTGTCAAGAATTATACTTACCTGAATGCCGGGCTTGTCATAAGTTTAAACGGAGTAAAATACCAGTCGAAAAACGGATTACTGGATTTACTGGAAGACAAAATGGATACCGAAGGATTGTATCCGATTATGCATTTAAAAAATGGTGACTTTGAAGCTGCAATTACTCATGGCCGGTCGTATGGTGAAGACATCTATTCTTTTGTGAATGGACAAAACACTACACAAGGAGGTACTCACCTACAAGCTTTTCGCGAAGCATTTGTTAAAACTATCAGGGAGTTTTACAATAAAAACTTCGATCCGGCTGACATACGGGCTTCTATTATTGCTGCAATTAGTATTAAAGTAGAAGAACCTGTCTTTGAATCACAAACAAAAACGAAGCTTGGCTCAAGAGAAATGGGACCTAAAGGCCCTACGGTAGCAAAATATATAACAGACACTTTAAAGAAACATCTTGACGATTATCTTCATAAACATCCGGAAACTGCAGATATACTGTTAAAAAAGATACAGGAAAACGAGAAAGAAAGAAAAGCAATTTCCGGCATTAAAAAACTTGCCCGGGAAAGAGCCAAAAAAGCAAATTTGCATAACCGCAAACTCCGCGATTGTAAAGTTCACCTTAACTCAAAAAAAGAACGCAGGCTTGAGACTACTATCTTTATTACTGAGGGTGATTCTGCAAGTGGTTCAATTACTAAGTCACGCGATGTTACCACACAGGCAGTTTTTAGCCTGAAAGGAAAACCGCTAAACTGTTTTGGGCTTACTAAAAAGATTGTTTACGAAAACGAAGAATTTAACCTTCTTCAGGCTGCACTAAATATTGAAGATGATATCGAAAACCTTCGCTATCACAATGTTGTAATTGCAACCGATGCCGATGTTGATGGTATGCATATTCGTTTACTCCTGCTTACTTTCTTTCTTCAGTTCTTCCCTGAACTTGTTCGACGCGGACATATATACATTCTACAAACCCCGCTTTTTAGGGTGAGAAATAAGAAAAAAACTATTTATTGCTACAGCGACGAAGAAAAATCGGAAGCTATTAATAAACTAGGGGCAAATCCGGAAATCACAAGGTTTAAAGGGCTTGGAGAAATATCGCCTGATGAGTTTAAACATTTTATTGGAAATGATATGCGCCTTGATCCTGTCACACTTAACAAGGATGATTTAACAAATGAAATACTACCATTTTATATGGGAAAAAATACTCCAGACCGACAAGAGTTTATTATTGAAAACCTTAGGATAGAAGAGGACTTGGTTGAAGCCTAAAACTGCTATTTAGTATGAGCACTGACGATATTAGAGAAGAAATAAACGGAGACGAAGAAATACAACAAGAATCAGAACTTGCCGAACACCATAAATCGACACATGTTACAAAGTTATCTGGCATGTACAGGGATTGGTTTCTCGATTATGCATCATATGTGATCCTTGAGCGTGCTGTGCCACACCTCGATGATGGATTGAAACCAGTTCAAAGGAGAATTCTGCATTCGATGCGGCGCCTGGACGATGGACGCTATAATAAAGTAGCAAATATCATAGGCCATACTATGCAGTTTCACCCTCATGGCGATGCTTCTATTGGTGATGCACTTGTACAACTTGGCCAAAAAGATTTGCTTATTGATACCCAGGGCAACTGGGGAAATATTCTTACCGGGGATGGTTCTGCTGCCCCAAGATATATCGAAGCCAGGCTTACAAAATTTGCCCTCGAAGTTGTGTTCAACCCAAAAACAACTAATTGGAAAGCTTCGTACGATGGCAGAAATAAAGAACCGATAACCTTACCGGTAAAATTCCCCCTGCTCCTCGCACAAGGGGTGGAAGGTATTGCAGTAGGATTGGCATCAAAGCTTCTTCCACACAATTTCATTGAATTATTAGATGCATCAATAGCCCACCTGGAAAATAAAAAGTTTGAATTATACCCTGATTTCCCAACAGGGGGAACAATAGATGTTAGCAAATACAACAACGGTATTCGTGGAGGTAATGTAAGGGTAAGGGCCAAGATTAATAAAATTGACAGCAAAACACTATCTATAACAGAACTACCTTTCGGAAGGACAACTTCTTCGGTTATTGAATCTATTATAAAGGCCAACGACAAAGGGAAAATTAAAATAAAGAAGATCGATGATAATACCGCTGAGAATGTAGAAATAATTATTTATCTTGCCCAGGGTATTTCACCTGATCTAACAATAGATGCCCTTTATGCATTCACCGATTGCGAAATATCAATATCTCCCAACTCATGTACAATTGAAAATGACAAACCAAAATTTGTTGGTATCACCGATATGCTTAAGCATTGCACAGACAATACGTTAAACCTGCTTAAGCTTGAGTTGGAAATTAAAATGAATGAACTCGAAGAAGAATGGCATAAATCTTCTCTCGAACGCATTTTTATCGAAAAACGGATGTATAAAGAACCGGGTTATGAAAATGCTGAAAGCCGCGAACAGGCCCTTAATTTCCTTGATAAAAGTTTTGAACCCTACAAGAAGCTTTTCAGACGTGAAATTACTCTCGACAACCTGGCAACTCTGTTTGAAATAAAAATGGGGCGTATATTAAAATACAACACCCTGAAAGCCGATGAACATATAAAGGGGATTGAAGCTGAAATTGAAGAGGTAAAGAACCACCTTTCCAATATTGTTCCTTTCACAATTAACTATTTCAGACAAATAAAAAAGAAATACAGTAAAGGACGAGAACGTAAAACTGAGATAAGAAGTTTCGATACTATTGAAGCCGTGCAAGTTGCTGTTGCCAATGAAAAACTTTTTATAAACCGTGAAGAGGGATTTATAGGAACCAGCATGAAAAAGGAAGAATACGTTTGCGACTGCTCCGATATTGACGATATAATAATAATTCGGAACGATGGTAAATACCTCATAACACGTGTTACAGAAAAATCGTTCGTCGGAAAAAACATTATACATGCAGCGGTATTTAAGAAAAATGACGACCGGACAATTTATAATACTGTCTACCGTGATGGTATGAATGGTGCTATTTATGCCAAACGTTGCGCTATTACCGGTATGACACGCGACAAAGAATACGATTTAACCAAGGGGACAAATGGTTCAAAAGTACTTCACCTTACGGTTAACCCTAATGGTGAAGCAGAAATTTTGAAGGTGACACTTAAACCACGGCCCCGCCTGCGAAACTTGCATATCGACTACGAATTTAGCGAGCTTGCAATTAAAGGTAAGGGCTCACAAGGAAATATACTTACTAAATATGCCATCCACAGGATTGAGGTCAAAAAAACAGGTGAATCGACACTTGGTGGATTAAAAATATGGCTCGATGAAGACGTAATGCGCTTAAACACCGATGAAAGGGGAAGGTATCTTGGCGAATTCAAATCAAACAATCGTATTATTGCCTTTTATGAAATGGGTGCATTTAGCACTTATAAACCCGATATATCGACACACTTTGAAGAAGGAATGGTACATTCCGAAAAATTTGATGAATCGAAAGTTTATACGGTTGTTTATTACGATAAAGAACAGAAATATCATTATATAAAACGTTTTATTGCTGAAAATGGTGAGCGCCTGTTGAGTTATCTGCCCGAAGACAGCGAATGCGAACTCATAAAACTTATCGACACAAAATCCCCAAGGCTTAAAATAGAGTTTGGTGGAAAACATAAAGCCAGGGAAGCAGAAGAAATAGATGTTAATGAATTTATCGCTGTAAAAGGATTTAAAGCCAAAGGCAAACGCTTATCGAACTACACCATAAAAAAGGTTATTGAACTAGAACCTGTTGAAGAAGAAGTTGTGAACGAGGAACAACCGGAAACAGAAGTACCAGCCAATGAGCAGGACAACGCTCCAAAAGAAAACGATGACTTTAAACCTAATGGTGAATATAATGGCGAGCAAATGACTTTAGGGCTTGATGAGTAAATTGAATTTTCCAAAGAAATTTTAGAGGCTGTCTTAAGAAACGGCCTTTTTTATTTCCAAAGCTATACTATCTGAGACGGATATCCCTTCTGTTTAAATAAGGATTGTAAATCTTAAGGATCACTTTAAAAAGTTGTGGATAAAGAAATATGCTCACTTTATTTATTTCTTATTTGTAATTTCCAATCTATTATAGAATTATTCGTTATTCTTTTGCACCTTTTGTGCGAGAATTTTTTATTTAGAAATTGTAAGATGGAATTTAGAAGATGTTTGTTAGAATCTTCGCTCATCGGGATTTGTAATCCCGATGCCTGAAATTATGGATTTGCAATCCATTATAAGAACTAATGTATGTTGCTAATTCTAACTTGTTTTTGAAACTTGTTTGGTTTTCTTTTTTTGGTTTGCCTTCTGTTTAAATAAGGATTGCAAATCTGAATGAGCAGCAGCAATAAAGTACACTTGCTACCAGGGCATAACAAAAACGTTATGCAGATTATTATTTTATTTGCATTTTTAACCTTTTCAATGAGCTTATAACGAGTGTGTGTTTATGCTTTTTTGCTCACACCCGTAGTAACTTGATAAACTGTTAGTTATTATGAAAGATAGGTTAGATTTAAATTATGTTCAGAACGAGGAATGCAAGCAAGGTTGCAACAAATATGACAGAAAGGAAATAACTGAAAACGATTTATGCAGCGGAACAAACTCGACATTTGACAATTTGCCAATAAGGTGTGTCGGGGAATGGGGAATGCAGAAAATATATCATCTCGTGCAATATTTTGGTATTTTTTCAAATGGAATGAACAACAAATGGAATGGCGAGTTGAACTATATTGAGATATGTAGTGGCCCGGGAAGATGTGTGTCGCGCAAAGATGGGATGGAATTTGATGGGACAGCATTAAGTATAATCAAACACAAAGCCTATAAGAATATTAGAAATGCTTTGTTTTTCGATTTTAATGAGGTTATTGTTGAAACGTTGAATAAGCGTATAAATGCTCTAAATAAAAGTAATGCGAAAGCATTATTTGGAGATTACTCAAGACCTGAAGCTTTATGTGAAACAATACATAATTCTATCAACACCAAGAGTTTAAATTTGGTTTTTTTTGATCCAACAGATTGCAGTGTTCCATTTACATTAATATCGCATATCAAGAAAGTATTACCTAATGCGGACTTGATAATAAATTTAGCTTCTGGTACTGATTTTAATCGTAATGTAATTAATGCTTTATTAAAGCCAGATAGCTATACTAAGACAGTTTCAAAATATTCCAAATTTCTTGGATCTTCTGATTTCTTTAAAGACCCTGTTAATATTAAATTTGCAACAGAGAAGAATAATCAAAATTTAAGAAATAACTTTAGAGAAAGCTATAAAAATAGCCTGAGACACATTGGTTATGAGTACTTTGATTTTAAGCAGATTAAACATTTTTATGATTTATTGTTTGCGTCAAAACATAAAATGGGATTGTCATTCTGGGAAAAAGCAAATAAAATAGGATTTGATGGACAACGTGAATTATTTTAACTAGGGGTATGGCAGAAACAAAGATTGAATGGACTGAAAGCACATGGAATCCGACTACAGGATGTACAAAGATTTCTTCTGGTTGCAAGAATTGTTATGCAGAAAGAATGGCAAAAAGACTTAAGGCAATGGGGACACCGAAATATTCTAAAGGTTTTGATGTAGCTACTCATGCTGAGTGTCTTTCTGAGCCATACTCTTGGAAAAAATCCAAAATGATATTTGTGAACTCAATGAGTGACTTGTTTCATGAAGATATACATATTAATTTCATTGAGAAAGTATTTAAAGTAATGAATGAAAACCCACAGCACATTTTTCAAGTACTTACAAAAAGAGCCGAACTACTTTTAGAGTATAATGCAAGACTAAACTGGACAAGTAATATCTGGATGGGAGTTTCAGTTGAGGATGCTAAAGCAAAAACAAGAATTGATTACTTGAGACAAACAAATGCAGCAATAAAGTTTCTTTCTTGCGAACCACTAATCTCGGATTTAGGCACAATTGATTTGGAAAATATTAATTGGGTTATCGTAGGTGGAGAATCAGGACCAAAATCACGTGCGATACAAGAAGACTGGGTTTTGGACATTTACAGCCAATGTAAAAGTGAAGATATTCCGTTCTTCTTTAAACAATGGGGCGGAGTTAATAAAAAGAAAACTGGTAAAGAATTGCAAGGAGAGATTTACCATGAGATGCCTGAGATAATTGAAAATTAACCACAATGAGCAAGCTAATGCGCACCACCCCTTCGTATTCTAAGAAAAAACCAAATATTTTAACAAGAAATTATGCTGCAAATTAACTTATGAAGTTCCTCTTTTCACAACCGTCAGGCACATTTGCATTCCCAATGCCTGAAATTATGATGTGACATTATAGATGAAATGAACATTTAATCCTTCTTTTTAAACTTTTGCAATAAATCATAACACTCTTCAGCCGGTTTTTCGAGGTTTTTGCCCAATGGTTTTATTGGAAGTAATTCCGAAACACTCAACTGTTCGAAATACAATTCTATCCATTGGCATGTCATTTCCTGCCCCATAAGGTCGGCTACTATGCCTGATAATTCCAAATCGGAAAAGTAAACCTCAATGCCTAATTTCCTTAACAAAGCCATATACTGGTTGTAGCGCATATCTTCGCGGATAAGCTTTATAACAACTTCTTTTATTTCCATCACTGTTTCTTTTTATTACAATAAGCAATTTCGCACACCGGGCGTGTCTACTTCGCTCATCGGGATTTGTAATTCCCGATGCCTGAAATTATGGATTTGCAATTCATTATAACTAATGTATGTATTAAATGTGGCAGGTGGGCCACCAATGTGACTGCCACCTGCCCATTCCCATTCCCCTTTTGGCTTTAAACAATTTTTTAAGGTGGCGCAAGGGAAGGCCCGCCCCTGCGCCCGGGCATTGCCCGACAACCTATCAACTCTAACTACAAGCTTACCATCAAACAATAACTTCGCTCATCGGGATTTGTAATCCCGATGCCTGAAACTATGGATTTGCAATCCTATAATAACATTCAGCAGATCACACATAGCAAAACGCAAGAACGCTGTCAACCACCTTTTGCCCGATGGCCAACTCCTGGTTTATCCGCCCTGCGGTTATGTTGTGCACCGTCGAATTGGCTTACTACTTTGATATACTCTTTTATTTCCCGGCTTTTTTCTGCCTTGTGGTTTTCGGCCAATTCCTTTGCCTTTGCCAGAATATTGGGGTAACCTGTTACTTTACCGTCGAGGATTTTCCTTATCCAGGTATCGGACAATTTAAACATATTGCATAGCTGCTTTATGCCACCGCGGGGCAGGTTGGCGCGCAATTTACTGCCATTGAACTGATTGTTTGCCATTTGTAATTATTTTATTGAATGATATATGCATAAAACACATTTCTATATTAATTGCCACCCCTTGTTGTACAACAATGTTACATAACCCCTCTTATCTTATTTTATTCTTTTACGGCAAGCACTCCCCCATCCTGACAGATCTTTAAAAACTTACCACGGACTGAACACAACAGGCAGAAAAACCTGACTGAAGCCCACCTATCCTTTCCTTTGGATTGTTTTGCGCACATTTATCGTAAAATATGCGCAATTTTACCTGCAAATACGCAAATTTGTTCAGATTAAGATTAATGTTTAGGTTAAACTTCATATATTTACACTTTTTTAAGCCTTAATGATATTAAGTTTTTGGTTAAGGCTAAGACAAAGTACGTTAATTTCGCGTAATTATGCAAATTTAACGCGCACTTTTATCGTAGCAAACAAATTATATTTTATCTAAGCATTGGCAATTAGCCTATTATGGATGTAAAAAAGATTAGAGAATCTGTCAATTTAACTCAATCCGAATTTGGAAAAAGACTTAATCTGTCTTTACGTACCATTCAGAAATATGAAAGGGCAGGTGAAGTACCACCTTCAATCCAGAAATTAATAAGATACGAATTTGGTTTACACAAAGAAAAGGATAGTAACCAGCAGAAAGTGGAGAACAACACTGGCAGCAACCAGTCAGAAACCGGGAAAGACAAGAAGATAGTGCAACTGAAAGAACAACTGGAAGCCTGCAAACGCAAAGTAGACTACCTGCAAGGCCAGGTCGATTTACTAAAAGGCATGGTTGGGGAGTAAAGGATCAGTGAACCATAAGCAAATCGGGTAAATTTGCAAAGATTGAAAAACCGAAAATGGATAGCAATTACTATAACACTAAAGAATCTGTTGATGAGTACATTAAATTAGCAAAGGACGTTAACGGTGCCCAATTAATTGAGAAACTTAAAAAAATCCTGAATTCTGGTTCACTTGTTCTGGAGATGGGCTCCGGACCTGGCTCCGATTGGAAAATATTAAGTGGACATTATCGTGTTATAGGTTCCGATAATTCAACTGAGTTTTTAAACAGATTGATAATTGATAATCCGAATGGTGAATTTGTTAATCTAGATGCAATTACATTAACCACAGATAAGAAATTTGATGGTATTTATTCGAATAAAGTTTTGCATCATTTAAAAGATAAGGAATTAGAATCTTCAATTATCAGGCAATACAAGATTTTACATCATAATGGGATAATTTGCCATTCTTTTTGGAAAGGCACAGGAACAGAGATTCACAAAGGGATTTTTGTTAATTACCACACAGATTCAGATCTAAAAAACATTTTTGATAAATACTTCGATATATTGATTCTTGAGGAATATAAAGAGTTTGAGGATAATGATTCAATATTGCTAATCGGGAAGAAAAAACAGCAACACCACAATCCCTCCTCTTTCGGATTTGCAACCGACTGAATGGAGCTCAACAGCTAATCTGAAAATATATTGCCCCTGCATTTACAATCCATAAATTACTCAATAAGTTCAATACTTCTGCTATTATATTTTAACGTGTTATAGCAAATGGGTTATTTTTATTTCGTATTACAAACCCCTGCTTATTACGGTTCAATTTAAAAAGTTGGGGAAAATATGAGAAAAGGAATGCTATTACGCCGAGTTTAGCAAAGAACCGCTAAGAACCGCAAAGTAATTCTTTGCGAAAGCTTTGCGTTTTCTTGGCGTAGCTTCGCGTAACAATAAATATTTCAGAGTTTATTTACGAACCTTCTAATTCCATTTTTTAATAATGAAACATTAAAATTCAGTAAAAGTCCCAATTTAAATCCACCCAGTTTGATGTATGTCAATATCTGGGCTTCAAGTACATCCATAATTGCATCAACAGTTTTTACTTCATTAACAACCTTATTTTCCACTAATAAATCTAATCTATAACCTTGATCCAGTTTTATCTCTTTATATACAATTGGAAGAGGTTTTTCCTTTTCTACCTTGAATCCAAATTATTTAAGCTCATAAAATAAACATTCCTGTTAAGCTGATTCTAACAATCCGGGATCTAAGCTTTGGTGAACTTCAATAGCTTTTCCGATTATTTCCTTTGAAATTTCATTCTCACTCATTTCCTTTTTTTGTGGTAAAGATTAATCTCAAATATATCAATTATTAATCTCCGTCCCCCAACTTTTTAAATTGAGCCCTTATTACCTTCCGGTTACATATCCTAAAGAGCGAAAGTTTAACAGTGCCATATAACAAATTCTGATATTAATTTGTTGTATGTAGAAAAGAAGTATGAGAATATGGTCTCTTCATCCCGGATTTTTAGACAAAAAAGGACTTGTAGCCCTGTGGCGTGAAACTTTATTGGCAAAAAAAGTGCTTGAAGGCAAGACCAAAGGCTATAAAAAACATCCCCAACTATTACGTTTCAAAGCAACAATACAACCGGTTGATGCTATCAATTTCTATCTAAAACATGTTTGGCAGGAAGCAGAAAAAAGGAATTATAACTTTGACAAAAGTAAATTTGTAGAAATAACAGACATTCAAAAAATTAATGTAACCACTGAACAACTTATTTTTGAAAAAAACCATCTGCTTAAAAAATTAAAATTAAGAGATGAGATTAAGTACAATGAGATTATTAATTTAGTAAACTACGAAACCCACCCGTTATTTAATGTAATTTATGGAGAAATCGAACCATGGGAAAAAACATAACCTTTTTACTAATACTTTTGATTAACCTAACATCATGCAAAGGACAAAAGGCAATGATTGATAAAACTGTAGTAAAAGAACTGGATATTGAAACATATCTTGGAAAATGGTATGAAATATCCCGGTACGATCACCGCTTTGAACGTGGACTGATTGGAGTAACAGCAACTTATTCTTTTCGAACAGACGGTAAAATAAAAGTTGTCAATGCTGGATATAGGGGTTCATTAGACGGGCAAAAATCTGAAGCAATTGGAAAAGCTATAATTCCAAATCCTAATATACCTTCTAAACTTAAAGTATCATTCTTTTGGTTTTTCTATGGTGATTATTTTGTACTTGAACTAGATAAGAATTATCAATGGGCAATTATTGGTAGTAGTTCCGATAAGTGCTTATGGATACTTTCCCGCACACCTCAGATGAATGAAAAACTATATGATGAATTGCTAATGAAGTTGATTAAAAGAGGGTACGATACTAGTAAACTCATAAAAGTTGAACAAAACACAGAATAAAAAGCTTCTATATTTTCAATTCTTTAAGTTATTGCAGTAGTAAAAGTTTCTATTGGAAAGTCCGGTGCCCAAAGGCTTTGGCAGATTTTCGTGAGCCCAATGTTTGCCCCCAAAGGTGTTGTGAAGCTTTCGAAACATTTAAATTACCTTTTATAAACTTCGGGGTGTTATCGTAATATTAGATTTATCTTTTACAAGCTTCGCGATGTCATCATAACATTAGATTTACCTTTTATAAGCTTCGTGGTGTCATCGTAACATTAGTTTTACCTTTTATAAGCTTCGTGGTGTCACCGTAATATTAGTTTTACCTTTTACAAGCTTCGCGATGTCATCATAACTTTAGATTTATCTTTTGCAAGCTTCGGGATGTCATCGTAATATTAGATTTATCTTTTATAAGCTTCGCGATGTCACCGTAATATTAGTTTTACCATTTATAAACTTCGGGGTGTCATCGTAATATTAGTTTTACCTTTTACAAGCTTCGCGATGTCATCGTAATATGAAGCGGCTGGTGCCTCGGAGCAGTTCGCTGTCAATTTGCATATTCGTTAATTTGAAATTCACAGGCTAAATATAACACTTTCCCGCCAGCTGATTTATATTGTCTTGTTAGGTACTGGGCATCCTTCATTAAATGAACATCACTTTACAACTTAGCACCCTTTCCAAAATGTTACTATTTAGTACAAAGGCACTGGATAAGCAGTTGTGGGATGGGCTTGAAGGCTCTTTTAGTAAAAAAACACTCATGCGCAAGATTAAAGTTTTTACTAAATGTGCCTGAAAGCAGAAGGGATGGTGTAAGTCTATGTATTTATTTCAATTGGAATTTGAACTTTAGTAGCAATAGGCGTATAAAGGTCAATCTCTGTTTCACTTGTTTTAACTGTTACCATTAAGGAATACCTAGCTTTATTATCAAAACAATTAAGGTGAGATCTTTCCTTCCACCAGCCAATAACGGGATAAACAGCTATTAAATTACATGCTGATGCCTCTGCACCAGTTCCTCTCCATATGTCAGAATGTATAGAACCAACATTTCTTCTTTCACCAATTAACCACTTATTACCTTGAAAACCTGATTCTCCTTCTTCTCTAGCAGCTTTATTAATTCTTTTTACAAAATCATCATCCGCTTCTAAGGGTGTTTTTAAATCAAAGCGAAGTGCATGAGAAGAATATCGATACCGGTAATTCCAGCCTACACCTAGTGGACCAGGTTCGATAAAATACGATAGAGTAATTCTAATTTCAACCTCTTTATCGCCAAGCTCTGCAAGTTCTTCAACTGGCCAAGGAAGTGAGAACAAATGCATATCCTTGGTCTTATAGGCGCCATCTTTTTTCTCAAAAGGTTGAATTGTTTCTTCAATTACCATTGTGAGACTATTTGATAAGCATCTCCTCGCAATTTCATAGTTAGGTACCCCGTAACCAAATATCCGTAATAATTTATGCAGCTCCTCCTTTTTATTTTTATCTATGGAAAATTGAGAGTACATTCTTTCATTCCAGGTAGCAGAATGAATAATCAATCCTCGAATTGTTTCTGGCCAAGCTTTAGGATAATCCGAAATTAGTTTTGCCGCTAAATTTGCAGCACTTGCTGATGCCGCACTAGTTTGTTGGAAATATTGAAACTGGCTATTTGTAGGTTGATGCGATAGGGACAACATACCCAAATCCTCATGCGAACAAATTTTATTATCTGGAGCCACTGCAAGATTTCCACCCTCCATCACTATTTCTGGTTTTATAGGCCATTTATACATTTCCCATGCGAATGAAGTAGTTGAAAATGGTGATATTTCACCTGCTGATGCTAAGGTTTTATAATCTTTATATTTTTCTTCGTTAATCTGAATTTTCTCAGTAAATGCACCAACTGTCAGAGCATTCCAAGATTGACCAGGGCTTTCTATAGATGTTCTAAGATTATCTTCAGGATATTCATTAATCTTGTTTTCATCAACATTTCCAGCTGCAACAATGAAAAGGCGAGGAATATCATCATTTGCACCTGAAATTATATCATCAAGTGCTGAAGACCATGATGATGGCCTACCTTTATCCATTTGATATTTACTAGAAACAGCCATACAAATAACCCTTGTGAGAGTTGGATTATTGATTTCTGCCAAACTAATAGCTCTTTTCGTAAAATCACCGTATAATTCTGGCGGATTCTCATCTTTTGGTGGTAATATCTTTACAGACTCAAGTTTATGATTAACAGTCTGGTTTATATTTATTTTTAGCAATTTTGTCAAGTCTCCATATGCTGCAATTCCAGACATCATAGTACCATGCCCATTCTGATCTTTGTTATCCGTGACACCCCATTCGTCAAAAAGAGTTAAACAATTATTATCAGTAAGTATTTCACTTAATAGGATATGTCCATTATTTACACCTGCATCAAGCACAGTAATAAAAATTTCTGATTCTTTATCTAGAATTATTCGATTTTTTAATTCTTGAGTCCATTCAACTTGCTCGAAATTCTGCATCTCTGTCCAGAAGCTTGCTGTCTCTTGAGCAATTCTAAATTCGGAAAGGAAAGAATATGCTTCAATTAATTCAAGGAGTTGTTCTTTGTTTGTCTCAATTAAAACAACTGCACGCTCAGGGAAAAATAAAGAATTGGATGAGTGATTAATATCGTATAAATCACATACTTCAAAAAAATCATTACAAGTTTTTGTCGCTGAGTCTAAAGAATTATCCGTGATTAGCCATGCTTCGCACCATTTTAAATCATCATTGGGAATTAAGTCAATAGGATCTTGCCAAAAGGATTCTAACATAGCCAATCTTATCTCATCTATACTATTAATTAGGCGATGATTTGCTGGCTTGTTGTTTTTACCTCTAGTTTTCTCAAGGTAATCATTTATCTTTTTAAGGAAGAAATTTCTCTGCGAATTTGGAATATAAATTGTAGCCCTTGTTTTTTTTTCTTCTTGACCATCACTGTGAATGTTTAATAATCTAACTCCCTTCCTAAAACTTTCAAGGCTTTTGGTTGCTAACTCGTATCCTTCTTTTCCTACAAATTCAATGTAGACTCCATCACGATAAGGTAGTGTCGCGGTTTTTCGTTCTTCATTCCTTTTTTCATATGTATCCCATAAACTTTCAAATTTTTTCTTTAAAAAACCACCGTGACTTTGCCTATCTCTTTCAGGGCTTCGTTCATTTGAAAAACCAAATCCAGAATAATTTATCTCAGAGGGGATGTCATTTAAGAAAATATGGGGTAAAAAATCATCTGCCATAAGCATTGTGTCTATCAGCAAACATTTTACTTAACGTACCCTTAGATACCTTTGAATTATCAGATAATATTGCCTCTTTAATTGAATCATCA
>Ga0224514_10000247_pt1 | contig 16391 bp, 11 predicted proteins | sample SF_May12_sed_USG_3_FD_169107 | JGI IMG/M metagenome (GOLD analysis project Ga0224514, IMG submission 169107) | Sediment microbial communities from San Francisco Bay, California, United States - SF_May12_sed_USGS_24 | ecosystem: Environmental > Aquatic > Marine > Sediment | place: USA... | reverse complement strand
TCAAGAGGCAAGTTTATCTCAACAAAACATGTATAATTCATCGTTACTACTTTTTTGTGGGTTTTGGTTTAAGAGTTTTTATATAATCATAACTTTTTTTCAAATAGCTTTTCAATATTTGAGCATCTTTTAGTAAATCATGAGGGATTTTTACATATTCTTTCATTATGCGTCCATGTTGCTCCATTAAACCGGTCTTAAAATCTTGAATAAATCCTTCTCTGTCTTTTTTTGAAAGACGCAAACCCATTACTCCATCTTTGTCTAAGAATGAAAACATGTGTCCATTAAGTGATGTATATGGAGTTGATTTTCCTTTCCTTTCAACTTCTGGCATTAATGCAATCAGATGATTATAAAATTGTAAGTTTTCTTCCGGTATTGTTATTTCAGTCTTAGCCATAGTGTCTGTTTTTTTATTGTAACTAACGTCAAATTTAGTAATTTGTTTATCCTCACAAAATTTGTTCGATAGCATCGGTTTTTAGTCTGCTAATCTGATGTACGGAATGGCTGACAACAACCCCAACGTAGGCATCCCACTATCTCTATCACCCTAATATACAACTGATAGAGATAAGTTTTTCGGGTTTATTATCATTGCTAAACTCTTGCCCTGTAAAATATAAAAGAGAATCGTTTAAGTTAAAATTTGTAAAACGATCAACTTTTTCAAACATAGACAGCAGGTAATTTGACCGTTAGAAGGTTTCTGTAGTGGTGAAACCACAAGAAGGGAAACTATAATCGCTCTTTGAAAAGAACATTAGTTAAGATTATTATTTTATACAACCATTAATTATATTTTATTTCTCGAATAAATGTGCAGACGCTCCACAATAATCATAATTCAATTTCAATTCGCCTATCTTACCACACTGTTCCAGGAAATAATCTCTTCCATCTTTCTTATAGTGAGAAAATAATATCCAAATTCTGGGCGTATTAAGTTCTTTCAAACTTTCAACCTCTAAATCATATTTTTTATGATCGAGACCATAGACTTTCCCTTTGATTATCTTTCCATTGAGATTAAACATATTCTGATAAAATTCAAAAGCCGGAATTGCACCACAATAGACATAAATCGCGTCATTCTCTTCACGGTTGTTTTCAATGTATTCAATTGAAGGACTTATTTCCTCGAAATAAAATGGATTTAAGCACTTCTTTATAGGTAGTCCCATAAAAGCGACAATAGAAACAATTGATATTAAGTAACCTATTCGAGGTTTCCACTTTACAAGCATGTTAAATCCCATTATTGTAAGAATAATTATAAAAACGGTAGAATATAAAATAAACCTTCCATAAAATGGGTACAGTTTTAAGAATGATAACACCAAATGAATAAGAACAGGTATTCCCAGAACTAGTATCTGATATCTTTTTGTTTTTATAATGTAAAAAAAACCACATATCATTATTATAAAAATGAAAATCCCTGATGAAGTCCCTAAGGGGTATTGAATGAGATGAACTGTTATTGTATAAAACCACGATAAGTCTTCAAACCTAAAAGGGATTGGAGGGAAATATCCAATTGATGAGAAAGCTTTTATCTGAATTGCTTCATTAGAGTGATTCTGTATGAAAAAGAAATAGTTTAAACAGATGCTTATTGCCCATATGGTAGCTGGAATTAGTACTTTTTTTACCTGGATAATATCTTTATTTAATAGTTCTCTTAAAACAAGAAACACACCAATACTAATTAAGAATATAGCTGATAAATGTGAGAACCAAACGAACGTACCTCCTAATAATCCTATACCAATAAGTTTAATATATGAGTAGTTTGTAAGCTTTTTAAAATAAAAGAAGTAGAAAGAAGCAATGTAAATTATTAAATCGATATTATATTGTTTTGCTTCATGAGAATAATACAATAAGTATCTACCAAAAACAAAAAACACTAATCCCAACAATACAATTTTTTCACCAACTATTCTTTTCAGTAATAAGTAAAAGAGAACTATGGAAAAGATTCCACAAAGAAGAGGGAAAAGTCGTAATGCAAATTCATTCACCCCAAATATTAAAGTGGAAATTTTTTGTAACAAAAGAAAACCAATGGGAGCTATTTGCCTATTATCAAGAACTTCAATGAGTTTAGAGAAGTCACGATTAATAATATTATTAGATAACATAGCTTCATCCAGCCATAATGATCTATTTACTAAATAATGGTAAATACGAATTAATATACCAATTAGCATAAGAAAGTAGGAAACCAACTGTATATTATTTAATTTGTTTTTAAGGGTCGATAATTTGAGCATCAAATATTCTTTTTGTTATCCATATAAATTATTTCGGTATAAATCAGCAAATAGGTTATTTTATGAGCTTAATAAAACCAGCATAACCTCCGCTGTTTTTGCCCTGCAAAATACAAAAAACTCACATACATATAAAACGTTTGGAGGTTTAATATACATATTACTGACTGTAAAGGGAGTATATTGTTATGTAATATGTGTTTCAGGTATAAAGTATATAACTAATAATCGGTAAATCGGTACTTATGAGTTAATAAATGGTCTATCAGATAACCCCGGGTATAATTAAATTATTATTTATGTACTGTTAACGAGTTTTTATTCAAACAACAACAAACTTTCAACTTTTAAGCTATTACTCAAAGCCACGCAAAGAAACCTCTAAGGTTCGCAAAGTAAAAAACACTATTTAGGCATTGACATACTTTCTACTTTTAACTTTCAACTTCCAACTTTTAACTTTTAACTTTTAACTTCCAAATTCACACCTAACATCATCCAAAAATATTAAACTCAAAAAAACAACGATTGTACCAATGTTTGATTAAATTTGCACAACACTTTCCGTTCGGGGGTGCCTTAAATAACAGGCTGAGATCATACTCCTTGAACCTGCCCGGATAATGCCGGCGAAGGGAGAAAGTGACAACAACATAAATTATTCACTTTAAACTATTTTGTCATGAGACGGAGATTATTGCTCTTGTATTCACTTGCTTTTTCAGCTATTCTGAATGCACAATTTACAATTAGCGGTACAATTACCGATGAAAACAACAAACCTCTTCCCGGAGCCAGCATCCACATTACAGGTACAACATCCGGCGCTGTTTCGAATTCACAGGGCGTATACGAACTGACTAATATACAACCGGGCAATCAAAATATCTCGGTTTCCTTTCTCGGTTACAATACCGTAACCAAAGAGTTTAACCTGACAAAAAACGAAACATTTGATTTTAACCTTAAGCCCGATATCATTACCAGTGAAGAAATTATTGTTCTTGCTACTCGTGCCGGAAATGCTACACCCGCAACATTTACAGAGGTTAGCGAGGAAGATATAAAATCGAAAAACCTCGGTCAGGACATACCCTACTTACTAGGTATGGAACCATCGCTCGTTTATGCATCCGATGCCGGGGCAGGTATAGGTTATACCGGCTTGTGGATACGAGGGAGCAACATACAACGCATAAATGTAACTGTAAACGGTATACCACTCAACGATCCTGAATCGCACGGTGTGTTCTGGGTAAACATGCCCGATTTTGCATCTTCCGTCGAAAGTGCCCAAATCCAAAGAGGTGTCGGCACATCGACCAATGGTGGAGGCGCTTTTGGAGCAACCATAAACCTTGAAACTTCGCATGTAGAGAAGGAAGCATTTGGAGAAATCAACAGCTCTTATGGTTCGTTCAACACTTTTAAAAACAACGCCCGGTTTAGCACCGGTATTATTAAAGACAAATGGGCTTTCGAAGGCCGTGCATCAAAAATTACCTCCGATGGTTATATAGACAGGGCTAGTTCCGATTTAAGCTCTGTGTTCTTCCAGGGAGGATATTACACCGATCAAACAACCGTGAAAGCTGTGTTTTTTACCGGCAAAGAAAAGACTTACCAGGCCTGGTGGGGTGTCGACGACTGGACCATTGAAAACCTTGGCCGCACATATAACTGGGCAGGGGTAATCTATAACGATGACGGGACAGAAAGATACTACGATAACCAGACAGATAATTACCAACAGGATCACTATCAGTTGCACCTTGCACAAAAAATGTCTAAAAACATAAGCCTTAATGCTTCGCTTCATTATACCTATGGCAGGGGGTATTATGAAGAATATTATCAGGATGCCAATCTTTCGTGGTTTCCTGTCGGCATACAATTTTTCGGGTTCGATTCAACATTTAATGGAAGTTCTTACGACTATTTCTACCACGACACAATCGGAACTTCAGATGTTATAGCACGCCGCTGGCTCAATAATCATTTCTATGGAGGGACATTCGGCCTGAACTACAAAAAAGGCATGTTCGACATCACAATTGGCGGTGCCTTGAATAAATATGGCAATGCAAAACACTTTGGTGAGATAATCTGGGCACAGTACACCGGTGATGTAAATATCAGGGATAAATATTATGATAATGTTTCTGATAAAACCGACTTCAACGTATTTGGAAAACTGAGCCTTAAACCTAACACCAATTTAAGTATTTTTGTAGATCTGCAGGAACGGATAGTGGATTATGCAGGTACTGGAACCGATAACGATGGTTCTCAGATTGACATAAACGGCTATTATTCATTTTTCAATCCTAAGTTTGGTGTTACATACAATACTGGTATAGCAGGCCAGATATACGGTTCCGTGGCAATTGCAAACCGCGAACCTGTTCGTACTGATTTTCTCGATGCCCCCGACAGTGTGAAACCCAAAGCCGAAGAACTAATTGATTTTGAAGCAGGATTAAGAAAACAATATGCCGGTCACTATTTTAATATCAACGCATACTATATGAAATATTCCAACCAGTTGGTCCTGACCGGCGAGATTAATGATGTTGGTTCCTTCATTCGCAAAAATGTTGGGGAAAGTTACCGCATGGGCATTGAAATTGATGGCGCTACAACATTAACCAATTGGTTTAAATTCAGGGGAAATATTTCTCTGGGAACAAGTGGTACCGACTATAAAGCACAGATAGACACACTGATTGTCGAACATGATAATGTATTGCTATCATTCTCGCCACAGGTAATTGCAGGCTCCGAAGCTGTTTTCGAACCTGTGAAAAATCTTGAATTAATTGCTTCTGCCAAATATGTATCGCAACAATACCTCGACTTGACCGAACAAAAAGCAAGGAGCCTCGATCCATATGGCCTTATCAATTTTAGGTTGATTTACAGACTTCAACCCAAATTTGTTGAAGAAATAAGGTTCTCTTTAATGCTAAACAATGTGTTTAACCTCAATTATTCGGCAAATGGATATGTGTGGAACGGCACACCTTACTACTACCCACAGGCTGGCAGAAACTGGCTGGGAGGTATTTCTGTGAAGTTTTAAAAAGTTTTTTTACATATGGCAAAAGGTGTGGATTGGTTAATCTGCACCTTTTTATGTCGATCCTTTACTAACGTTTTTGACTGTATGTATTTAACAAATAATACTCAATTAAGAGAGGATTAATTTATACCTTTATACAACCTAAAATATTGTTCAATCATGAAAACTACATCCACTATTCCGACTGTAATTCTTATCCTTCTTTTTAGAATAGCCTGGTCGCAAGACAGTATTCCTGGTTGGGCAGGCCATGAAATAATACCTTCTGCCGATTTTTACAACACCGGTAAATGGACACCAAATGCAGTTGCCGGTAACAGTTGTAGTTTAACATCGACAGACTCGAGCCTGAACATGCACTGGAAAATTATAAGTGGCACAGACAGGTGGGTACAATGCTACTATTCTTTTGGCACACCTGTATCGCTCGACACTATAAGTGTATTTGGAATAGATATTAAAGGATCATCGTGTGATAATGATATATGCCACCATAACTTCACTTTTAAAATTAAATTTGAAAACTATGCCAAACATGCCTGGTTTGTAAGAACCGGAGAAGGCGGGATGCTTGGTATTAACAGATGGGTCGAAAATCTGTTTATATTAAAAGAGGGCCAGGATTTTGAAATTGCCGATGGTTTTGACTGGAATAATATAACTGTTATTTCACTGGAAGTAATACCCGATCCGTATAACGATACTTTCGAACAGGATTCCGGAATCGTTTCATTCAGAAATTTTAAAGGTGCGAACACCAATTCATGGAACAGTCAAAACAATTTTGACAGTTTAAGCACCGATTCTGTCACTATGCAGGAAATTAAAGATAAAGCTGCTCAGTTTATTGCAGGTCGACAGGCATCTACCGGGTTACTGTGCAACTGGATCGAAGATAGCACATCTAATTTATATGGCCAGGGACTTGCCCTTAAAATCCTTACAAGGGAAGGTAGCTGGAACAATTCTACACCTACAAACAACTATGCAGAGGCTGCTAAAAAACTGGCCCACTTCTTAATATCAGAGCAAGATCCGGAAGGATTTTGGCCAAGAAGCTGGAACTGTAATTCCGGAGATGTCCTGCACCCTTACGAATACCATGATTCATCGGTATGGTTTGGCGATTTCCCGTGGATAATAATGGGGCTTAACAACTATTATAGAAAATCGGGGGATGATAGCGCCCGGTTATCAGTTGAAAAGGCTTCGGTATTTCTGGATTCACTTATTGAAGGAAATGGCAAATTATATACGGTAAATGCAGTTACCGGAGAGGAAATTGAGGTTAGCAGTACAGAGGCTTATGCTGCCACAATAGGCGCCCTGTATGAACTTGAAGATACAGTGAAGGCTGAAAAATTAATTCAGTATATACATAGCAACACCTGGGATAGCTATTATAAATATTGGAAAGAACAATTGTATGGCGACAGAGTGGTATTGTTTGCCAACACATGGCTGGCACTGTTACTTCACGATAAAGGATACAAACAGGAAGCACTCAATGCCCTTACATTTGTCGGTAAATTATTATATACCAGAGGACCTGGCACACCTTATGGCTTTGATGGTATTGGGCCCGTGGCTACATGGTTCGAGGGTACCTTATCTTATACAATGGCCGGTGGAGCAGGTAGCAGCGAATTATTCAACAACATGCTTTTGTACAAAAACAGCGATGGATCGGTACCACATTACAACGATAATATTTCTAATTTCAACCTTATATGGGCTGCCGACTGGCCAAGCCTCGACGGCACAAGCTGGCTCTATTACAACTCTGCCGGCTTTTCACCGTTTCACGTATTCAGTACAGATACGATAACTGAAAATGTCAACATTTGCGAGGGTGAAGAATATTATGGCCATAGCATGTCTGATACTTTTTATATTAAACCCGTATCAATAGGTAATAACTTTACAGTCAGAAAAGTGCAGCTTTATGTAAACAGTGCCAAACTCACAACCATTACAGATTCTATCTGTGCCGGCGATTCAGTGTTAATAGCAGGTAAATACGAGAAAACTACCGGAAACTATTACGACACCCTCATAAGTTCTACAAATTGTGACAGTATAGTCAAAACCATTTTAACAGTATACAATTGCACTTTACCAAACACAGTTACACTTGAAAGCAAAGTGGAAATTTACCCTATACCTGTTAAAGATATTGTTAACATAGACGTTCAGGGCCGACATGTTATAAAACTGTATAACAACAAAGGCGCATTACTTAAAGAAACCCTTTCTGCGAAAATTGACTTTTCTTCATATCCTGAAGGAATATATTTTTTACATGTTATTGACTCTGACAATAATATCCTGATAAAGAAAATAATTCATACCCGATAGCCAGGTTAAAGTCCTATCCTGATTAATATAACCTCCGGTTAATAGCTTTTCACCAATAAACCTTAAAATTCCGGGTTGATTATTGCTGTATGATGAATATCATCATTCATTTAAAAGCATTAATTTTTTTCTTCCGCTAAAAATCATTAAATTAATTTTACAAAATACAAACAGCTTCACCAGCAGTTTAAATATCAAGTGTACTGGTTTTCAAACGCCTTATCCATGCATCAATACAGTACACAATCACTGTATCTTTCACTCACTAATTTCAGATTTTATCAGACATGTTTAAAACACATATAGTTAAATTATTATATGTTATTAAAAACAATGAATATTAATTATTAAGAAAATGTATAATTATGGCTAGTAAAACAGATTACAAAAACAAATCGTACTTAACCTTTAAAATAAAGGATGAGATTTATGCAGCAAACGTTGCAAAAGTCACCAATATACTGGAAATGACAAAAATAACCGAAGTACCTAAAGCACCCGATTACATGAAAGGTGTTATCAATTTACGCGGAACAGTATTACCACTTGTTGATACAAACAAGAAATTTGGGTATGGCGAAACAGTGCAAACAACAAATACATGTATCCTGGTGTTGGAATTAAGCTTTAATACAGATATAATTCAGGTTGGGGCAATTGTTGATGCGGTGCAAGAGGTTATTGAAATTGAGGAAAACCAAATAAAAGATCCACCAACTATTGGAGATACATATAATACTGAATTTATTACAGGCATGGTAGAAAAAGGCGAAGATTTTATTATGCTTCTTGATATGGAAAAAGTCTTTACAACTGATGAACTTGTATATTTAAAAAATGCAGAAAAAACTGCTGTAACTGAATAAAAAAGCTCTTTAATTGTTAAATGCAAGTTATTCTTTATTGAAATTAAATGATGTATGAAGAAAATAAGCACGCTACTGGGTCTTATAGTATTGTTATGTAGTTCAGCCCCTTGTCAGGAAACAGAAGCATTATCAATTGGTGCGGCATATGTTTCTGACTGGGGCAGGAACTTTACCGGTGGGATAAAATCTGGTAATTTCTATATGGGACTGATTGATTTTGGCCTATCACTAAACTCAGAAAAAGCAGGATTATGGAAAGGAGGTGAACTATACATTCAGGCAGAAAACACACATGGTTCAACTCCGACAGCAGATATTGTTTGCGACCTTCAGGCTTTTTCGAATATTGAAGGAGGTGATTTCACATATTTATATATGCTCTGGTATAAACATTCGATTGGGGATTTGACAGCCATTGCCGGCGTACACGATTTAAACTCGGAGTTTGTCGCTACAGAATACGGAGGGGCTTTTATAAACAGTTCTTTTGGTATTATGCCGGCAGTATCGCTAAACTTCCCTGTTTCGATATTTCCGAAGAATGCTCTTGGTCTGGTTTTACAGTACGGATTGTCTGATAATATATTTATTCAAACTGCTGTTTATGATGGCGATCCGGGTTCGCTCGATGATGATCCTTATAATCTGGATTTAACAATAAACGATGAACAAGGCTTTTTAAGCATAACCGAAATACAGTTAAGTGAACCTGGTGATAACAGTTCGGGGACTTATAAATTAGGCTTCCAGTATCATTCAGGAGATTTCTTAGATTATGACGACACAACACAGGTACAAGAAGGAAACTGGGGAGTATATTTTATTGGTGACAAAGCCATAAACAACAATGCCGGGGCATTTTTACAGATGGGATATGCAAATCCCAACTACAATCTAAACCACATATATATTGGGGGTGGTGTTAATATCAAAGGATTTTCAGGACGCGAAGATGACTTACTGGGAATTGGTTTTGCCATGGCTGGGATTAGCAATAAATTTATTGGATTCGACAAAGACCATGAGACATCTATTGAACTTACTTATCATTTACAAATACATGATAATATCATACTTCAACCCGATATGCAATACATAATCAACCCGGGTGCAATATCCGGAACTGATAACGCATTTGTCGGGTTAATGAGGTTCATAATAGAAATTTAAAATATCTAAATAAAGGAACTATGAGATTTAAAGACCTTAAATTAGTGTATAAGCTTTCAATAAGCTTTGGGCTGATTATAGCTATATTGATAATAGTAGGGATTAGGGAATACCACAGCCTGAACATCATTGAATATGAACAGAACGATTTAATTCAAAGCTATGAAGTTAACGATGCCATTATGGAAGCAAAATACGCGATACGAACCGAAATGCAAACCGTAATGGAAATATTGGACTCTGAGAATCCTATGGAGCTGGAAAAATGGTGGGGCATACATGTTGAAACAGTAGACACTTACGACGAATTAACGATGGATGCAATAAATCATTTAGAAAATACCACATGGGGATTAGAATTTGTAGAACTTAAGCGGGAGATTGTATTAATGTTAAAGAAGATGGACAAAAAGCACAATAGTACAATCATGCCGCTTTTTGAAACTATTAAACAAAAAAAACAAGCATATTTTGAAACATCAAGCTCCAGGGTAAGATCTAAATTAAATGGAGAACTACATGTCACTGATATTGAAATAGACAACGCGGCTGAATTGATATCTGAAGATTTGGAAGAGATAGAAGAAAAAGTGATGAATATTGTGGAAGAATCGAAAACAGCTATGAATAACCAAAATTTACAGGCTAAAGAAGAAGCAAACACCCTTCTTGTAATAGGTGTTATACTTTCATTAATTTTTGCTATGGTTATTATTCGTTCTATTACTATTCCAATTAGAAAAGGGCTCAATTTTGCCCGAAAACTATCAGAAGGTGATCTTTCGTCAAAAATTGATGTTAATCAACAAGACGAAGTTGGTGTGATGATTAATGCCTTAGAAGAAATGTCGGAAAAACTAAAAAATGTTGTTGCTGATATAAGAACCGGAGCAGATAACATAGCGAGTGCCAGCAACCAGGTAAGCTCTACGTCTCAGCAAATGTCACAAGGGGCCAACGAGCAAGCATCTGCTGTTGAAGAAGTGTCTTCTACAATGGAAGAAATTGCTTCCAGCATTCAGCAGAATACAGACAATTCAAGAGAAACAGAGAAAATAAGTTTAGCTGCAAAAGCCGGCATTAATGATGTTACTGAGAAGTCGATTAAAGCTGTAGAGGCCAATAAAATAATTTCGGACAAAATACAAATTATTAACGATATAGCTTTCCAGACCAATATACTTGCCCTGAATGCTGCTGTTGAGGCAGCACGCGCTGGAGAACACGGCAAGGGTTTTGCTGTTGTAGCAGCTGAAGTCCGTAAACTTGCTGAAAGAAGTAAAGTAGCAGCAGACGAAATTGTCGGACTTGCCCAACAAAGCCTTGAAATGGCAGAGGGAGCAGGTGATAAAATGAAAGAAACACTTCCGGAAGTAGAAAAGACTACAAACCTTATACAGGAAATTTCTGCTGCGAGTATAGAACAAAATAACGGCGCTACCCAGATTAATATTTCGATTCAACAAATGAACGGGGTAACACAACAAAACGCCGCTGCGTCGGAAGAACTCGCCACAAGTGCCGAAGAACTATCATCGCAGGCACAACAGTTGCTCGATATGATTTCGTTCTTCAATGTAGGTGGTAACGGCACAAGAAGTTATTCCAGGAAACAAGGTGCTTATAATAAGAGCGGCAAAATCCATGAACATACATCTGTTGGCAAAAAAGAGAAAACTTCTACTAATAAAATAGCGCCAGTAGATGAAAAACAGGATGATTCAGAATTTGAGAAATATTAATAAAGAATTTTGAGATTCGCTAAAAAAGAGGCTTCTATGTTGTAAAACATTAGAAGCCTCTCTTTTATTCTGTTTAATGTGAATGAACCGGCAACTTTTTATCCTGTAAACTACTCTTCGTTTTCTAAATCACTTAGGATATTCTCTATTTCTGTTTCGGTAGTGTAAAGTTTGTTTTTACAGAATTTTATCAATTCAGCAGCTTTTTTAACTTTATCAGTAAGTTCATCAACATCTAAATCACCCGATTCAATTTTGTCGAGTATGTCCTGCAACTGAACAAATGCGTCTGTATATGTTTTCTTAGAATTTGCCATACAATATTATTTTGTTATACTCTTTATTTTACCTTCATGCAATAATGTTTCTATTTCATCGCCAGCTTTAACTTTATCACTGTTTTTTAATACTTTCCCTTTATGCAATGTAATAGAATAGCCCTTCTTCAAAACCACTTCAGGGTTGTTTAATTCCGCTTTTTGATTATAAAATTCTAAATCGTATTTTAAGTTATTAATCCTTAACCGCGAACAATTTTTTATATCAATACGCTGCCTGTTCAGCATTTCTCTTTTTTGCCCTAAATATCCCTTAGCATAACTTGACAGCATAAGTGTTTTTCTGTTCATATTTTCATTCCTTCTAAAAAGGCGTTTTTTTGAAGCAGAAATGTATAACGAAATTATACGCGACAACGAAAGGTTTTCCTTTGCGATAATATTGTGCAGCCTTGAATGCAGGTTATAAGCTATATCTTTTAACACTTGTTTTTGTGTGGCAATTTTATCTGTGCAATAACTTACTACCTTTTCCTGAATACCTAATAAGTCGTCTTCGGCTTCAACAAACCTGTCAATTAAAAATTCGGCTGTAGCGGTTGGCGTTTTTAAACGTATATTGGCAACCATATCAGTTACAGTATCATCTTGTTCGTGGCCAATACCTGTTATTACAGGCAGTGGAAACTGTGTGATATTATATGCCAGCCAGTAACTGTTAAAACAGTCTAAATCGGCCTGGGCACCCCCACCTCTAATAATTACAACTGCATCAAAACTGCTTACCGATTTATAAATATTATCCAGCTGGTTAATGATAGAATTTTCAGCGCTATTGCCCTGCATAACAGCCGGGAAAAGCTTTATATTAAAAGAAAAGCCATGCGGATTGTTTTGCAACTGGTCGATAAAATCTTCAAGGCCAGCCGCAGTCTTTGATGATATTACCGCTATATGTTGTGGCAGATAAGGCAGGTTTAGCTCTTTATTCATTTCCAGAACACCTTCTGCCTTCAACTTCTCCAAAATTTTTTGTTTGCGTACGGCAAGTTCACCGACAGTATATGTGGGCTCTATATCTATTATATTCAGGCTCAAGCCATAAACCTCATGAAATTCAACCTTTACGCGTATCATTACATTAATACCTTCCGACAATGGCCTGCCTGTAGTTGTTTCGAAATATGGCTTAATCATCCTGAATGTATTTGACCAGATAGTTGCCCGGGACCTTGCTACAATCTTATCGCCATCTTCTTCTTTCTGAATCAGTTCTAAATAACAATGCCCCGAATAATTTATAGTAATTTCGCTAATCTCTGCCGTTAGCCAATAAGTACCAAGCCCTTCTTTTACAAGAGATTTGATTTTTTGGTTTAAATCGACAAGTGTTACAGGTGCAATACTCATGGGAATTTAATTCTTAATAAAAGGAATTTGATAACTATGTCCAGTGACAAATATTCTCAATATATAGAAACCTCTGTCAAGCAATTCAGTATTTGATATTTTATGTGAATTATGCTTTCTGAACTGTGCATTCTCATAGTTTACTAATTTACCGCTAATATCATATATTTCAATTGTTCCGGTTTGTGTCCTTTCAATATTAGGAAAGTAGGTGTCCACAAATGCTGAATTCCCAACAGGGTTTGGCCTGATTGCAATGTCAATAAGCTTATTGATACTTGCCGGTAAGTTCTCAGATAAATATTGGCTGGCAAAATCCAGATCGGGTAACCCATAACCATAATTATTATCAGGATTACTATATCTGTCTGAACTCTTAATCATAGCTTCTCTTATTTGTTGTGAGGTGGCATTTGGAAAAGCCTGCCACAGACAAGCTGCAAATCCGGCAATAATAGGCGATGAACACGATGTACCATTACATACATTCAATGTTCCATTCGATATTTGTCCGAACGTTAATTCCCCCATTGCAACAATATCCGGTTTGATCCTTTTATCGAAAGATGGCCCATTAGAGCTAAAGTAAGTAATAATACCAGATGAATCGACCGCGCCAACAGCCAAAATGCTATCGGCATCGGCAGGGGCCGTAATATAATACCAGGCATCGTTCCCCGAATTACCGGCGCTTGTTACAACCAGCATCCCTTTTTTTGCCGCTATTTTTGCAGCAATAGTAACAGGAATTGTCTGTCCATCAAGATCGGAATAAGTATGATCCTGGGCAGGGTTTTCAAACTCCGAATAACCCAAAGATGAATTAATAACATCTGCACCAATACTGTCGGCATATTCGGCACCCGACAACCAGTTGTATTCTTCAATTAAATATTCACTTCCTGAATCTTCAGTTCGCACTAAAACAAAATCGGCATTCGGGGCCGAACCATGTATGTATCCGGGAATTACACCACCAATTAACGACAATACTACAGTGCCATGTTGGGCAACTGAAAAAATATCTCTATCATCTTTCACAAAATCGCGCCAGTCAACAATTTGGTCATTGTCCCATAAACCTGAAAATGATTCAAGATCACGTGTATTTTTAAAACCATTATCAAGTACAGCAATAAGCATTCCTTCTCCTTTATACCCTTCAGAATGAAGCTTATCCCCATTCAACATTGTTATTTGTCTTTCGGACAGCCCATAATCTGATGATGATTTAAGCGGTTCACATATTTTATTTATTTTGCGCTTCTCCCCGACTGCCTTTTTAACGAAAGTGAATACAGTATCGCTGATAAATGATAATCTATGCAATGTATCCAGTAAGGCAGTATCAGTACTACCGATTACGGCTCCGTTGAACCACTTTGAAATGTTATGGATTTCCAGCCCCAACTTTTTAAGGCTGTCGATATATGTCCTGTTTACAGGCAGATCCTGCTCTGTTATATAAATCTGTTGCCTATTCCTCCTCTCTATTGCACGTTCAGATAAAAATTCTTCTGGTGAATTAATCGAATATGGACTATTGTTCTTATCTGTAAACTGCACCCAGTATTTTGCCGGGGCTAATTGTGCCACAACTGGGCTTGATACAGTAAAAAAAATAATTATAATTGTATTACACAATCTTACTTTTTTATACATATTCAATATTTTTCCTTCCTAAAGGTTTTATTGCGGACGACCAAAAAAGTCATCAATCGTAGGTTCTTCGAATTTACCTATATTTTCGTCTACCTTTTTAAAAAACTCTTCACTCTCTGCATCCAAAATCTTCTGATCCTCAGCATGAACCTGCCCAAATTCATATCTGATCTTATATTTTACGTCCCCTTCTTCCGTATAATAAGTCCATGGCCCATGTCGTTTATTATCCGTAAAAACACCTACCATCATAAGTGTACCATCCGGATAGTAAAACTCATACCTGCCATTGACCATGTTAAAACTATGAGATGATTTCAATTTTATTTGACCATCCTCGAAATATTGTTTCCAGGTACCGCTTTTAATTCCGTTCTTATATTCAATTTCTTCAGCAATCTGTCCGTTATGGTAATAATTTTTTTGTACCCCTGTTTTTTTCCCTTTGTCATAGTATTCCTCGTTCACAAGGGAGCCTGAATAGTAACTGTAATAATTCCAGGTACTATCTTTAAGGTTTTCATAGTATTTACCCTCTGCCGATTTTTCACCATCTTCATAAAACACCATTACTTTGGCACTTTTACCATCCTTAGAAAAAAACAATACCGCCTTTAGTGCCCCACTATCATAGTAGCGCCTCATTTCTCCTACAGGAGTATTATCTTTAAATAAGCCCTTATACATTAATTTACCATTTGGGTGAAATTTTTTCCAATAACCTTGTTTTAATCCTTTGTCATCAATCTGATTGAAGACTGTATCAGTTTGACCTGACACTTTTAATAAAAAAAATGTGAAAAGAATAGCCGCTACTGTACTTATTCTCATAGCTAATATATTTTAAGTTTATTTATTTGCGTGTTTTACCAGTTTATAAAAATAACGACATCTTATTAAATAATTGTATTCTGCTGTGACAAAAATATTGCGAAATAAATACCAGCATCAGATATTAGCGAAAATAATTTTCGCGTTTATCTATCCTGATTAGTTCATGCTTTTAGTTTGGTGCAAATGCGAGGCATCGAAGTCCACAGATATAGTAGTCTATTTCAAGGACTTCGTAATGAAGCAGGCGCCAAAATAAATGCACTTGTGAAAAATGATTAATAAATATTTTTATAATACCCCCCCTATAATATGCTGATTTCCTGTAAAATACACACACAAATCATTTTTCATGAATTAATTAGGCTATGTCAGTTACTCTGTTTTATCACTCTCGATAAATATTCTGATCCAATAAAAGCATAGTTATACATACTATACTAATTTAGCGTAAGTATTGTACTTACTATGGGATAATTGTAATAAAAAAAAGGCCGAATCACAGAGAAACGACCTTTTTTTTAAAATATTATAATGAGTTTATTTCACCTCTTCAAAATCTACATCGGTTACTTCCTGATCATTATCTTTCTTATCACCACCTTCAGCATTTGTTTGTGCTTGCGCCTCAGGGCCAGGTTGACCTTGTTGCTGTGCATTATAAATATCCTGCGATGCGGCCTGCCACACTGTGTTTAATTCGTTTG